>Ga0268263_1002116_pt1 | contig 13903 bp, 12 predicted proteins | sample Biomet5_FD_190358 | JGI IMG/M metagenome (GOLD analysis project Ga0268263, IMG submission 190358) | Microbial communities from bioreactor (seeded with sewage sludge) at LBNL, California, USA - Biofuel metagenome 5 (SPAdes) (version 4) | ecosystem: Engineered > Bioreactor > Anaerobic >... | reverse complement strand
ACGAGCTTTTTATTATTTTGTTCGTTTGTATCTCATATAGAATGCTATAATTTTTGAATTTACGACATCCATAAGGTAAAAACACCTCAACCGTGAGAACTTTAGTTACATCTCCAAAGACAAGACCATTTCCATACTAAGCCTATAGAAACGAAATATTACAATGTCGCTAAACTCGAAGTAAAAAGCCTGAAAAACTGCATAGAATAATCCTTAAACATAAAATAGCAACATTTTTAGAATGTAACGTTGTTATATCTTGCCTTTTTAAAGAATCTTATCGAGACTAAGTTTATATCTGCTGTAATGTAAAAATCGACTCGCATAAAATTTCATTATTCAGATGTTTTCATGTATTCAACCTGATCATGCCAGAACTGCGAATAGATAGTTGACTTCTATTGAATCGATCGAATTTAGAGATTTGAAAGAATTTCATCAATAGGAACTGATCTGAAACATCAAATCCACTGAGCCCTGGGCATTGTATTTATTAATTAGAGAGGTCAAAGTCTCCAAGCTGGATGGATACTTCAGTTAATTTGGTGATAGACCAAATAAAAGCATCTATTCTGTCGGGTGACTTCTCTACTCCTGGAACCCACTCACACATTTGGGCTTCAAGTTGAGGAATGTACCGAAATGGTGAACCTTTCCCTGCTCGTAAAGAGCACTTATAGGTTCTGCCCTGATAGCTTTCCAATTGAAGCATGAACCTGAAGCATGAACCGCTTTAAAAGGAATTTTTGGATCAATTGCTTTGATATTCCTCTCTACATACCCTTTTACCATATACACCGGGCGATCACTACTAAAAAGAATTGACAGCAATAATAAAAAACGCTTGCAAGTTTTACATATCGATAGCAACTCAAAAAGTCGCTATGCTTGCGACAATAATCTTTGTGTTCTCTTTGTGTTCTGCAGTTTTTTGAAATGAGCATGTAGCTTGCCAAACCGTGGGAACTCTCCCTATGTACAATTTCATCACTGCACAATTTAATGCTTGTAATTCTCGATTCTAGCTTGTGCAAGCTATATACTCATTCCTTTTAGCAACAATAGATATTGATCGTCTTCTCACTTTCCGAAGTGTTTTTACTTAATACCTGATCCCTTGATTGTATTGTTGGTGAAGTCGCAGGCCGCCTACTGGGAGACGGCCGCGCGATTCACAATAATCTTATTTCACCTTCACGGCCGGACCAAGTGAGTAGGCAGAGGTATTATACGTCGCCTCGATCATCCTTTGCCCTGGAGGATAAACACGCAAAATGCCATACCAGCGGCCAGCGCTCTCTGACGGCAACCAGTTTGCTTCTTTATCCTTACCTGGGCTCGTGCTCTGTATGTAGAGCGTGACTGTTCCGTCAGGGTTCTTGATCAACTGGTCGTCGCTGCCCAAAGCATAGCGGTTGATCGGGTTTTCTACAGGGTAGTTGTTACTGTAGTTATACAATGACAACGACCAGAATCCCGGTTCTTTGAACGGTGGCGGTTCAAATGTCACAGTGTAATTATTTTCTCCCATCAGGGTCTTGTTCTCGCTATCGAAGAACAAGGGAACATATACAGCTTCTTCGGGCGTGTTGCCGGTCAAACCCCAGCGAGCGACAATAGCCCGATATAAATAGTCAGTACGGAAGTTTCCGAGCGAGGGCCACGCCCACATCCAGCCTTTCTGTAACTTCCCCGGCGGCATGTTGTATATAGTCTTCATACCAATATTCTCGGCGGCTTCCTTCATTGCTTGAAGAACCACTGGATGCACTTTAGTCCGGTCCCACTTTTTCCCTAATTCGATACCAAGCGGCGCGAACAGAGGCAGGAGGGCATCAATCTGGTCTTGAGGTGGTGGATTCTCGTTTATAGTGTCAGACAGAATTTCCCAGAACTGAAGTGGATCCTTGTAGTAGTTTGCGCTGACAGGGAGCTTCGGGTCGGCAAACTGCGGTGCCGGATAATCGTATTTAGCCGCCGCCGGGGCCGGAGTGCCTAGATATTTGGACAACGGTTGGGTCGTGATATTGTTCAGAACCTGTTTGGCCCCCGGCAAATCTTCCGGATTTTTAACGTGCACCCTGGGTTGCAGCATGACCCAGCGTGTGGGCGAATATATGCGCTGAACGCCAGCTGGCAGTGTGCCTTTCCAGCCTGGGCCAATTAGTACGAACGTGCCGCCTTCATATCCTGTTGCCACTCCACCAACATAGGTGAAAGCATTAGTATACGCGTCCACGATCTCGACCATGTAGTAGCGCCCGTTGGAGTTAGGCACTGTCAGGATAACCGGTTCCTGTCCCAGGTCCATGAAGCCAAAACCATACACTGTATTGACATTCGGCGTCACATAGCCTGACTCCTCCGCCAGCTTAGGTGTGGAGATATCGGACATCCGCCAGATCTCGCCTGGAGGCGCCTTGGACTCTGGTCCCAAAGCATCATTGTATCGCAACGAGTAGAAAGTCGTAGGTGCGATACCCCAAACGGCGGCCTGGGTAGCCAATGAATAAGCGTAATCGTGTATAGAAGCCGTTTGATTTTCATCAAGCGGAGGCATGTATTTTGCCCAATCCTCTGCAGTGAGATGCCAGTATTCGAACACTGTTGTGTTGTAAGTGGCGATCGGCTGCATTTGCGTTGAGGCCGGCGTAGTGGCGTTGCCTGGTGTGGTGACGTTCCCACTTTCGTTTGCCGCATCCACTGCGGTTTTATTCATGTCTTCCAGTGCCAAAGCGGTACAGGTAGATGCACTTAGCAATAAGATAGTTGTTAAAACATAAACTAAGCTATTTAGTCCAGATTTAATCCAAATTCCCCCACTTTACGTTTAAAGAGTAGATATTGATCCAGGATGTCAATTATGTATATTATGTATATATCCTGAATGAATTATTATAATAATTGTATATAATAATATAAATATTATTTTGACTCGTATTAGAGCCTATAAAAGCATAAAACTGCAGTTCAGCAAAACATTTTGTAGTGACAAAACGGAAAATCGGGTACGACTACGAGATATTTGCTGGATTCTGTTATCATACCCTGTATCTTCTTTAGCATTGAAGTTCCCATATCTAGAACACAGTCTTCCAGTCGTCCTTCATGCTAATTACGATCCAGCCCCGTTCTTCAGCCATCTGAAGAGTTTTCTCGCTTCCCTCGTCGTAGGCGTACTCACGTTTAGCATCGTCATGGCGGAGCAGTAGCGATAGAGAATGTTGACTGCTTTTCTGTGCCAACCATAGCATATGCAAGTCTCCATCCGAATTGCCGGCGGCCAGAATGGGCTTGCGGCCGATATGCAGCTCTATATTTACCGGCTTGCCTGGTCCGTCATCAATGGGATCGACCAGACCTGGCTTGCGGAATACTATTGGCCCCTCATCAGTCAGTCGGGTCTCAAATGCGATATTGCTACCAATAACCCGCTCTCTTGGGATGTTGTAGATTTCCTCTGAGACCGTACGCATAAAGCTCATGCCACCACCAGATGCCAGGAAGACCTTGAAGCCGTTATTGCCTAGGTAGCGCACGAGCTCAACCATTGGCTTATATGTCAGGTCCTTGTATAGCACGCCAAACCTGGGATGCCTGGCGGTCTCCAGGAATTCTTTAGCTATGAGCATAAAATTATCCTGAGACATGCCAGCATGAGAATCAAAGATTATTTTCATCAGCTCCTTAACATTACCACCAGTATGAGGATCAAGCCTGGAGAAGTAGGCCAGGTCGCCTGTTGCAGCAGCTTTGAAACTCGGCTGGTTCAGGAGTTTAGGATCTGCCTCAGCCAGCTGTTTCAGCCGTTCTATGGCAAAGAAGATCTGAATATATGCGGGTCTCTCCACCCACATGGTTCCATCGTTGTCCATTATGACAATTCGCTCGGCTTCTGGTACAAAATCAGCGTTATCAGGATTTGTGATAGCATTAACGTAATCAAGGATTGCTTTCTTAGCTGGTGTTTCGTTCCATAATGAGAGAATTTCGGACATTGTCGATTCCTCTTAATTTATTTCAGATAAAATCAAAAAATCCCATCCAAAAAAGGCGGTAGGGTTATGTTTTGGCGAGCTATCCTTCAGGTAAGGCCAAGACGACCTATATATTTGAGATTTCTCGTGTGAGTGCCTATGATACGGTTTCTGTTCAGCATTATGCACGAAGACGATATTCGTAGTAATCAATAATGAAAATAATAAGCATTGAGTGTGGCAGAAAAATAAGTCAGGAATAGTAGTAGCAAACAACTACTTGAATCTGGTTTTTATTAGCATATATCTTCAATTAAGTTACCATACTCAAATCCTGCGTCGAGCGACAGTCATCAGTTTTGTTTTAAAGGCTTAGATGAAGTTTTTTGGCAAAATTTCAGATCAGAATAGAGGCACCAGCCCATATAGCATTATTTCTGACATCAAATCCATACTTGTATTTCTAGATATATTATATTTGTTGGAGAATAATATCTTGATGATAATTTTGAACCATCTTTCATTACACGATTTCAAAAAATGAGAAAATAGGAGGTGAAAAAGATGATTATGATCACGAACGACACAACTTTGCTGCTGGCTAAATTCCTTTTCGCTTATTTGGGGCATCGAAGATTGTTTTAACATACCATGAAGTTACAAAGAATAGACGGGATATCCTGGTTTGAAAGTAAAATAAAAATCAAATTGCTTACGGCCACACCAACCTAAACAGGTTGTCCGATAATTCAATTTCAGGGCAAAAACATGTGAAAAATAAGGCATATAAAGCCTTTATAAATTGAAAAATAAGGAATTTAATTATTACTAACAGTAATTGTCGGACAGCCTGTAAAGGATGGGGTATGTTTCGGGTCGCCTGTCCGGTTTCTGGGGAATAATTAAGTATCCATTTACAAGACTTTCTTAGTACAGAGTCGCATTACCAACTTCTGTAACCGTGATGCTAAGAAACCTCACTTTACAAAGAAGCAACGGCACAGAGGTTTAAACAAAACCAAAAAGAGGCGGGGGTTAACTTTATCCACGACATAAAGGACAGGGTATTCGTGACCCTCTGCTCCCGATGTAATGAAGAAGGTTCGCTGCAATAGTATAGTTAAACAAACCAATATCTGACAAGCTGGCTCTTGAATGTTTCAGGTGGATAAAACTCAGTTTACGCTTACCTAATTTTGATGGATCATATCAATAAAATCCAATATGTTTCCAAAGCCTTTTGCATTTCTTTTTTGTACCGTACAATACTAAATCCGCGAATGTCCAAGGCAAATTATTGCTGGGTCGGTACGAAGGGGTTACCCGGTTTCAGAAGTTATGAGAATTATGAGAATTATGGCTCTGAAAGATGCTTTTTCCCGGACAGGGCGCAATGATTCCTGCCCCTGAGGCAGCGGACTCAAATTCAAAAGCTGTCATGGCGCAAGAAAAATAACGTGAATGGGGAGACGAGAAGCAGGTAAAGCAAAGGGTTCATACGTAGTCTGGATCAGTTATGCAATTGTGAGAAAAACGGAGTATAGCGAGGAAAAAATCTAAATTTATCTATCAGACTTCGGAAGGCTGCTTTAAATTGCCGACCGAGATATCAACCATTCTATTTGGGGATTAAGAATGGAAGAAAAGAAACCAAATATACTGGTCATCTGAGGAAAGCAAGAAGGAGTCTGCCAATGAAAGTTGTAAGGTTTATTGCAGGAATGCGTTTCTTCGTGTTGATTCCAGTGATAGGATTGGCAATTGCTGCTTGCGTCTTATTTGTTAAAGGTGGTATAGATATTGTTCACTTCATGGGAGAACTCATTACCGGAATGTCAAAAGAAGGTCCAGAAGGGAATGTCATTGTTGAAATTGTGGAGACTGTACACCTCTTCTTAGTCGGTACGGTGCTTTTTCTTACATCTTTCGGGCTATACCAGTTGTTTATCCAGCCGCTACCTTTACCAGAATGGGTGAAAATAAACAATATTGAAGAGCTAGAATTAAACCTCGTGGGGCTTACTATTGTCGTACTTGGGGTTAACTTCTTGAGCATTATATTTGAACCTCAAGAGACAGATTTAGCAGTATATGGAATAGGCTATGCCCTGCCCATTGCGGCTCTTGCTTACTTCATGAAAGTGCGTTCACATATTAGCAAAGGAAGTAGTGAAGGGGAACAAACAAAAACCATAGGTGAAGTGACCTCTGTGAACAGCGAATCAAATTGGATAACAAATAAAAAGAAAGACTAAAGTCAGATAAGTTGTCTCACTTTTAAATTGGTTAACAAACAAAAAGAGAGAATAAAGTCAGATAAATTGTCTCACTTTTCTTCTTTGCAGATTGCTCTTAGTTCCTGTGTAGATCATCAATTGCTTTTAAATTCACTTTGTTGATTAAAAGTATACACGTTTTTTTGAATTGAAATCAATACCTCCCATTTATTCACCCTTTCCAGAACATGAACATTAAGAGTAAATGGCTTATCACTCTTTGCATTCTACTTCATGTAATGCAATGTACCTTTGGAAAACTCCTAATTTCTTCCAATCAACATAAGAAATATTGAGAATCTTTTGTTTTATAGGCAGTGTACCCAATCTTCTGAAAAATCACAAATATCAAGAAGCTATCGAGTGGAAAATTCCGTACCGGAAGATCAATTTTCTCTATAGTACACAAAAAATTGATTTAGAGCTCATCCCAAAAATTGAAATTTGCTTCTTGAGCCTTGTATTTCTAATATTCAATCAAGCACAAGATCATGAAAATATCTTTGAAACCCCTCAACGATTAAGAATAAAATATCTTTTGGGATAGCTCTGAGAATAAAAAACGGTCTAAGAAAAAACACTAGAGTTTGCTCACGGGAAGATATTGATATCAATTTCAAGGAAGCCTAAGGAAACGTATCAGAGTCGCGAATTTTCCATTAGACTCTGACTTTCTCGAGCCTTCAGTCTTTTCAGCTTCTTTTGAGATTTTTGCAACATCTAGAACTCCCGCAAAATTGACTAGTGTCATGGCAATTTAATTATTTAGCATAATCTTTGATAGCTTCTTATCAACATATAGCGATTCAGAGTTAACATGTGACCAATAACTAAATTTTCAAGACACTAGTGCATTGATTCCTAATTAATTCCTCTTTTTAGATCATAATTCTGCCAAGCATTTAGTCCATTTCTTCAATTTTATATTTCCATTAAAGTGCTTCCAAGATATAAAATTAAAAGAAACATCATATTTAGAAGTTGTAATGTTAGCAGCAATATTAGATAAATGAAGTTTTGGGATAGGCTTATATGTTATGTCACGAGGCTAAATAATGCAACTGCTAAATGTGGTTTAACTAAGTGTTTGTTGCAATAATTACAAGAGTAACTATAATTCCCAGAAAAATATAGAAATTTTTATTTAGATTACTTGTTTTCTTTATTACAGATGAATCAAACAATGAAAGATTACTTTGTTAATAATCCCTCCATTAGTAACTTTTCTACAAATGTATCAAACGATTCTTCAAAACTTTTAACAAATACACCAATAATTTTAAAAGATCCAGTGGACAATATTACACAAAATGCAACAAACCTAATTTCACAAATTGATCCTGTGAAAATAGATCCAAATTGGTTTTATAGTTCTTCGGCTCAATGCGCAGCCGCAATAGTTGGACTTATGGGTGCTTTCCTAACAACGAAACTTATAAATCAAAAATCTCTTATTGACCAGCTTCATAATGAGATTTCCGATTATAAAAGGAAAATTGAGTTAATAAATCAAGAAATGGCACCAAAAATAGAATACATTAAAAATATAGATTTTGAGAATGATTGTAATACAGTGAGAGAATTTTTGGATGATATCAAACTCAATATAGACCCAAATAATCCTCTAAGTTTGGATACTCTTTATGAAACCGCTGTACTATCAGAAAAACTCAAAGATATCTCCAAAGAAGCCTTCAGACAAGAATACGATGACAAATATCTAGAAAAAGTAAGAGAAGCCGCCGAAGAACTTGTTGATAGATGCTTAAAAGATTTTTTAGAGTCGATAGATTTGGTGAATCCACCTGATCCAAAGTTACTTTATAATGAAGTGATAAAAGACGAAGAATATGAGCTTATAAACAGATCTATTTTTGAGGACAAGTATGCTATCTTTTTAGAGGCTAAAAAAAAGGAAAGAAAACGTCAAAGAAATCCTTTACTTGGCTTCACCCTACCATCTGCAATTGATTATGAGAACCTTGTGAGAATTCCTGACGTAGAAACGCTATCACGAGAAGAAATTGAAAATGATAGGATTAAGTTAAAAAATTATTCCCGCTATAAAGAAGAGATAATCAACAAAAAAGTAGAACTTGCATTATACCAAGAAATCTTAAAGAATAAAGAGCTTAGAGTGGAGTTTAATAACGAAATCCCGAGCTTAAAAAATAATCTTTTACTATTATTTATATTTTCATTGCTCGGCATATTCTTACCATTATTTATGTTACTCTTGGATTATGAAACTATGATTAAATATAGAGGGCTTACTTTTTCGTTGATGTTGGTAGGATGGTTGCTTATAGTATTTAACTTAAAAACTGAAATATGGAGATTAATTAGATAAAAATTGAAACCAATTACTTTTTACTGTAAACAAATTCATTCCAAAAACAACTTCAGTAGTTCACTAAAATTTTTCCTCCACTTTTACTCTCTCCTTATCTCAAATACCACACTTTTGTCCTTACTCTTAACTTTCTTCTTATCCATTCCTCGATTAGAAGTATAAATACTTCAAATCTGAACTTATCTTCGTCTATAACTTGAGGTCCTCTCTTGATTGAAACTGAATGGACTGAATTCTTATCGACTGCCAAACTCACAACAATACGAATTATGTCTTCACTTGTAAGTGAACCCTTAATCTTGAGGGCTACATGAGATGTGAGAGGTTGTAATACCAAATCAAGACAGTATTTTGATTTTAATTCAAGTTTAGAACCATATATACACTTATATGATAAAAGAGGCATAAGGAGACATTTTATCATATATAAAGGTATATAAAAGCCTCCTTTTTGAAAAAAATCAAAATTAGCGAAGTAATGAAATTATGTAATTCTGGAATAGGTTCCATTGGTCATCGGTTAAGGAATTTTCTTGCCTGAAAGCTATCGATTTTGCACTGGAAGTCAGCCTTATATTTTGGCCTATTTACATGAAATCAATACCTTGTTCCAGCTCATAATTTATTAAAATATTTGACAAATGTTGAGGACATTGACTTAATTTGTCACGAATTCTCACTTAACCGAAGACGCATTGAATAGGTTCATTTTCTCTTACTTTTCCTTTATGTACGTTTCCTGTAAGTTTCTTCGTACCCAGGTTCTCCTTTTTTCGAGACTTTCCTCTCCAGAATACCTTTCAGAATTTTCCTTCCCTTGCCAGTTCATATAATTCCTGAATCCTCAACTCAGCAACGTCCATCGCGTCTTCAAAGAGCTGCCTGTCGATTTTGATCCCAAAGTATTCCTTGAGTTTTTCTTCCGGAGGCATCGTCGAGCCTGCCGAGAGATACGCAACGTAGTTATTGTTAAAAGCGTCTGGGTCTTCTCTGTACTGTTTGAAGAGAGCAAGGGTTATTGCTTTTGAAACCGCGTAGTTGAAGGTATAGTAGTTGCTTGTCAGATAGATATGATTAATATAAGTCCATTCTGCGGAATCTTCAGGGTAATACTCAACTGAACGGCTCCTGTATTCTTTAGAAAGGTCGGTCCAGATAGCATTAAGTTCTGCTCCGCTTACCGTTTCTTTTTCTGCGCAGAGCCGGTGTGCTTTATATTCGAATTCCGTAATCAAGGGCTGTCTGGTAAAGAAGTTCTGATAATCATCGATCTGCTGGGAAAGGACTGCAACTGCGGTATCCCTATCTGAATTTTCGACAACGTAATCAACAAATAGCTCTTCATTGAAAGTGGAAGGAATTTCCATTTCGTAGATCGTACCTGTGCAGTAAAGATAGTCTACGGAATTGCCCATGAGGTAGAAATTAATGGCATGTCCCATCTCGTGGGTTAAAGTTTTCTGGTCCCTGATAAGGCCGTCATAGTTCATAAAGATCAGAGGCGGAGCTTTCAGTGCGCAGGAATCGGTGCAATAACCCCCTGGCTGTTTTCCATGCTCAGGATCAGGGTATACGTCTATGAAACCGCCAGTAACCATTTTTAAAAAGATTTCTTTGAAATTGGGGTCCATTCTGGAATAGGATTTCTGAACCTCTCGTAGAGCATCTATGTAAGCATATTTCTTTCCAGGTTGATTCGTCAGCTGCAGAACAAGATCATATGGTTTGAGCACGTTAAGCCCGAGCTTATTCTTTCTGAACTCATTGTAGGCCTCAAAAACCTCTTTTCTCTGCTTGAAAACGGTATTCATGTCATCAACCTGAGCATGAGTTAGATAGAGGTTATACAGGCTGTAGTCATAGAAATCCGTATAATTTAACTCTCTGGCAACAAGGTCATCAATCTGAGCTTTTTTGGAATAGAGAGACGCCATGGAATCGGATTCACTAATCAGGTGGTAGAACCTCTTATCATAACATTTTTTCCTGTTTTCCCGGCTCGGATCTGTTGATAGTAAAGTACCGTAGGACTGAGAATTGACAGAAAACTTCTCTCCGTTTTCAAGCGTGATTTCTCCTGCCTTTGTGACTTTATTCGTGATTTCGGAAAGAGCTTCAGTTTCCAGTTTCATGCGCTGGTTTTCAAGCTCTGCAAGATACGCAGCCTGAGCCTCATCCCTTGGTCTGTGCTCTATAAATCTCATATAGTTAGCTTCAAGATAGGCCCTGTAAGCCTCAAGTCCGGGTTCTTCGGAAAAGAGTCTGTCCCATTCCTCTTTCCCGAGCGAGGTCAATTTTACGGTTGCAAAGGCTGTGGCTTTCTTATATTCGGTAAGCAGATCCTGAACACTTCCAAGCAGAGAAATAAGAAACGATTCATTCACATTTTTACTGAGCTGAGTATATGCATAAGTATACAGGACATCAAGCGATTTTGAGTAAGCCTTTTCGGTTTCCAGATACTCAAGCATAACAGGCCCTGACAATTTTTCAAATTTCGGGCGGAAAGTTTCGTTTATCTCCTTTGGCCCATTTTTTAGTCTATCGAGCTCTTTCGAAGCATCTTCCCTACTACTGAAAAGATATGCATCATTCCATTCTGTCGGAACCTTACTGGGATCAAGCACTTCGAAAGTATATTCACTTTCTGCGTCATTTTTCAATTTCATAAGACCTCTATCCCCTGGTGTAATATCAAAATATTTCTCTGTTATTATTCTTCTATCAGAGTTGATTTAATGACAATTGATTTCTTTAATCTCATTGATTTCTTTAATCTCGTTGGTTCATTAATCTCATTGATTTCATTAATCATTGATTTCATTAATCTCATTGATTTCTTTAATAATAATAGGTTTCTTTATTTCAGTTGCAACTCGTCTTTATTTTGAAAATCTAAAAATATTTGAGTAAATCTGTCTGTGTAATAGGTTTATTCCGTAGCAGGTTTATTCAGTAAAAGGTTTACTCAGTAACAGGTTTATTCAGGCTAAAACTCTTTCTTCGTAATTCAGTACACTTTCGATTTCTTTTTCCGGTATCGGAACCAGTTCTTCAGGAATCTTTTTCGAATCGGTCTGTATGTGAACTATGCTCTGCGGTAAAGGAATCTCTATGCCATTTTCTTCCAGAGTCTGTTTTATATCCCATAGAATTCTGGTTTTTATCCCAAACCATTCGTTAACAGGTGCCCAGATCCTTACAGTAATATTTACCGAACTGTCCCCAAGGTCGTTTACAAAAACCGAAGGAGAAGGGTTAAGGAGAGCAAAGGGCTCTTTGTCAATAAGGTCTTTGATAAGAAAAATTGCGGCATTGGCATCGTCACTATAGCGGATCCTGATTGTGTGTTCAAACCTTCGGACAGGATGCTCTACAATATTTGTGATATTTGTTGTAAAGACCTGCTGGTTAGGGATGCGAACAAGAAGTCCGTCATAGGTCCGTATAAGGGTAGAGATTATTCGGATATCTATGACATAACCCGACACATCACTGATTTGAACCTGGTCCCCTATTTTTATGGGCCTTTCGACCATGAGGAAAAAACCAGAAACCAGATTTCCCACAATGTTCTGGCTTGCAAAACCAAGGACAATACCTGCTACCCCTCCTGCCAGCAGGAATCCTGAAGGATTAATTCCTAGTAGACGTAGGTTAGAAAAAAACACAATAGTAAGTATGCCATAGTAAAGGATTTTGATGATAGTCTCACCCGCATCCTTACTGACCTTATCTTTGAGAGACCTGCGCAGATAAAGTGAAAGAATTTTGACAAGGAAGGTTGAAAAAGAAAGAATGAGTATAAACTTTAGCACAGACCCCAGAGTTACGGTACCATCGAAGATAGGCAGGCTGTTGTCAAGGAAATCAAGATCCATAATCAAAATCCCCACCCCATGTAAAATTTAAGAGGTACAAAACCAAGCTTCTGAAGACTATAGACCCCAAAAGCTTCTTTCCTTGATTTAAAATCTTTCAGAGGACTGCTCTTTAGCTCCCCGCTAAGATGCTGCAGCTCAAAACCCGTTTCAGCCGTGTTTCTGTTGAGGATGTCCATACGCGCTCGCATGAAAACATCGCCAGCATAATAAAGTTTCATACCATATGCACTGAAAACTACTTTTGAGATCGAAGCCCAATCCGAAGAGGTATTTCGAAGAGTCAGTTCAATAATCCCTTCCTGTAAAGGGTTAGGGGAAGGAGAAATTGAATATATCTGGCTTTTCCAGTGCTTACAGATGACTCCGTTTGAAACCTCTCCATAAAGAGTAAACTTCTGCCTCACCAGGCTCAGCACATCAAGAAGCTGAAGATCTTTTTCTCCTTTATCCGCGATAAAAACACCTATCTCTATAGGAAAAGTCAGAAAAATCTTCCTTTTTGCTCCTCCCGCAAGCAGCAGGGTTTTCTCAAACTCTATAAGCAGGTTTGGAGTAATTTCTTTAGGAGTGTTTAAGGGCTCTACCGGATTTATAATCAGGCACTTTTCATCTCCAAGAATAATTTTCTCTACATCTTCCGTTCCAAGTGTCCTTCTGTATATCCACTGCTCTCCGGTGTTTTCCACGGAAATGGCAATTCCTTCCTGTTCGACTGAAAAAGGGGGATTATAACGGCCGTACATAATATCCCGGAAACTAATACTTTTTGAAGAAATGTCTAAATTTCTTAATATAGATGTACTACATTATAAAAATTTTGCCTTTGAAAAACTTTTCTGAATCAAAAGAAAAACAGATCAAAAGTCAGGAAAGAAGAAAAAAGAGAGAAGAAAAAGGAAAGAAGAAAAAGGAGAGAAAACAAAGGAGAAAAATAAAGGAGAGAAAACAAAGGAGAAAAATAAAGGAAAGATGGAAAGCTGACAAAAAGAAAGCTGATGGGAAAGCTGACAAAAAGAGAGCTGAAGGAAAAGCTGACAAAAAGAAAGCTGATGGGAAAGCTGACAAAAAGAGAGTTGAAGAAAAGGAGCAAAAGGATGGACGAACACGGATAAAAAAGGATAAAAAGCTTAATTGGATAGGAGACAAAAAGAAAAAGCCTCCAGGAAAAAAGAAAGTCAAACCCATTTCCTTTTCTTAAAATAGATAAACATGCTGACCGCTAGAAGGATCATTGCAAACATTACTGTCGGATAGCCCCAGCGCCAGTTGAGTTCAGGCATGTATTTGAAATTCATTCCGTAAACGCCTGATATGAAAGTAAGGGGAATGAAAATCGTTGCTATGACCGTCAGGACCTCCATAACTTCATTCATCCTGAAGCTTATGCTGGAGAGATAGATATCAACCATTGAA
>Ga0268263_1002115_pt1 | contig 13904 bp, 6 predicted proteins | sample Biomet5_FD_190358 | JGI IMG/M metagenome (GOLD analysis project Ga0268263, IMG submission 190358) | Microbial communities from bioreactor (seeded with sewage sludge) at LBNL, California, USA - Biofuel metagenome 5 (SPAdes) (version 4) | ecosystem: Engineered > Bioreactor > Anaerobic >... | reverse complement strand
GCACATGAGAGGGGTTAAAAAAAGTGTTCTTAAATTAAGTACATTAGGAGTTTTTATCACTTTTATCGGGATAACCATACTGACACATCTTCTTATAAATATCTCTCTCCCGATTGCTGCCCTTTTCGGCGCTCTTGTTACTGCAACTGGTCCTAGCGTTGTTGGTCCAATAATAAGGAACATCGGGATTTGCCATAGGGTTGCCAAAATCTTGGAATTTGAGAGTGTCTTAAACGATGCTGTAAGTGTAATTCTAACTGCACTAGTTTTTGAATGGATTACAGCTGAGATTTCCGGAACTGGTGCAGTAATTTTTATGCTGCAAAGAGTTGGAATGGGGTTAATTATAGGGAGCTTATGTGGGTTTATTCTACGCTGGTTTTTTACCAGAGGTATATCCATTGGCAAACAACCTGCAAGGTTGTTCACTCTCACTTTTATCTTTGCTTGCTATGTATTGTCAGAAACTGTAGGCAATGAGTCGGGGATTCTTGCAGTGGCTGTCTTTGGGATTATTATGGGATCTACCGAATTTCCCCAGAAGAAGATGATAGAAGAATTCAATAACAATCTAGCGGTTTTAATGATCTCTCTGATTTTCATCTTGCTTGCAGCAATGCTCAAGTTCTGGTACATCAGGGAGATCGGGCTAAAAGGGATTGCCCTGGTCTTGCTTATAGCACTATTTGTCCGTCCTGTAGCTGTATTTATCTCAATGCGAAGTTCAAAAATAAGTACTAAAGAAAAAATGTTCATATCTTTTGTGGGACCAAGGGGAGTAGTTCCTACTTCGATCGCAACTTATTTTGCAATTAGACTGGATGAAATGGGGATTGCAGGAGGCCAAACTATTGTAGGACTGGTTTTCCTGACCGTTATCATTACTGTTTTCCTGACAGGTAGTATGTCAAAAAAAATAGCTCAGATACTGGAGATAATTCCTATGGAAATTTTGATTATTGGAGGAGGAAAAGTAGGCCGTATCCTTGCCGAAAGGTTTGATAACAGAGGAGAAAATGTGTCAGTTATAGACATCTCGGAAGAGGAATGTAACAAATGCAGGGAATTAGGGATCAGGACTGTTCAGGGTAATGCAGCAGATATAGGCGTTCTGAAAAAAGCCGGGATTGAAAATGCCAAATATGTAGTTGTAACTACAAAAAAGGATGATGCAAATCTTCTTTTTTGCCAGATTGCAAAGGCAAAGTTTGGATTTAAGGGGGAACAGTTGATTGTTAGGGTAAATTACGTAGAAAATCTTCCGGCATTCTGGGATCTCGGAATTCGAGCGATGAGCACTACAATGACAACTGCTGCGGTCATGGAAAATATGATTGGTGGGAATAATCTATTTTCTATGTGTGAAGTCGGAAACAGAGGCAATATTATGGAAGTTAGGGTTACAAATCCAAAGGTTGTGGGAAAGGCTATAAAGGAAATTAATTTTCCAGAAAAAAGCCTCATGGTTATGATACAACGGGGAAGTGAATCACTTATCGCACATAGCAATTTGATACTTGAATATAACGATATTGCAACAATTATTGCTGAGAAGAGTTCAGGTAAGAGTATTGCTGATATTCTGTTTAGATAAGTTTAAGCGAGATTCTAACATAGTTATGAAATTGCAAATTAGTTCCTGAATAAAGTAAGCGTAAATAAATAGGATATAATATGGCAGAAAATAGTAAAAAGTAGTAAACGAAAAAAACGCATACTTCATCAAACTTATAATCTATTTTCCTTTTATATCCAAAACTCTATTGTTTTTATTACAACAGGAGTGCAGAGGGTCACGAATACCCCATTCTTTACAGGCTGTCCGATAATTATTGATAGTAATAAAAAAGTGCTAAAAAGAAAGCAAATAAGACCTTTAAATCAAAAAAGAAGGAATTCGTTCATTACCGAAAGTAATTGTCGGACAGCTTGTTTAGGTTGGGGTGGCCGCACGCAATTTGATTTCTCTAAAATCATCGCCTTAGAAAGAAGATAATTTATTTTTTATTAACATTTTCAAGCCTTATTATCTAGCAAAATTATAAAAAAAAGTTATTTTTGTTAGGGACAACTTTTGAAAAAGTGTATTGTAAAAATTTGGTAGTTATATACAAAAAATTTGAGTTACCTATATCCCCAAAACTTAGTGCGAGTCATGATATTCGAACCCATGAACCCCTTCGATACCAGCCCTTAACATAAGGCAAGATAAAAAAACTGAACTATGAAATAGGTGTGGTGAAGATGTTGGCGGAAAACTTTACTCTCAATGCTTCTTTCTAACAAGATTGGAAAGTTATGACCTTTCATTACTAATATTTTTTATAAATTCAGAGAAAAAAAACCAATCATTGAGTTTGCCCACAAAATGAAGTGAAGCCGACACGCAAAAAACAGCTTGTCGGCTTGGGCCCTGTTAATTCATTGTTAAGACTGTGCTTCATTGTCTAATCTGGGGCAACAACCATCAAGTAATCGTATCAGAGCATTATGTCTGCAGCAGAGCGAATCCTCCGGATATTGCTCCTCTGGCTTTCCAGACCCCTTTCGGCTGCTGCCCGGGCCATAGGGTCGGCATCTTTAGGTAAGCCGAATGATATGCCGGTCAGCGCCTCAACCTGTACTACCGGCACTTGCCAGGTCTTGAACTCATCATCGAAGAACTCCCTGCTCTCCAAATAATTCTTCTGCGTGCGCAGGTAGGCAGTAGCGCCGAACTTCCCGTTCTTATTGACGAATACCACCACCTTCCAGAAATCGGCAGGTAGGAGGTACTCATTGCGGTAAATCATATCGTCTTCGCGGAAGACGGGACCGGTGAATACCGATATCTGCGCATTGGCATTATCTGCGGTCTTCAGTATGTAGTCTTCTACTTCAAGCCAATCATGCTGGTTGAGGCGCTTGTGCTGAGGCGAGCAGTTAGTAAAATGGAATGTATCCTCTCCTGCGTCCCTGGCATTTGGCCCCCAGCAGGGATCCAGCCGGCGAACCAGATGTCCGCGGTCAAGTGGATTATCTTCATACAATTTGGGTCCAGCCTGATATTTCTGGTCGAGACGCGGATCAAAGTACCATTTGTCACGGGTGCGTTTGATCTTCTCCAGCTTCTTGCCGTCAATATTGGCCGCGGTATAGAAGGCAAGCCTTCGATCGGCATTCATCACAATTGAAAAGTGCAGATAAGTTAGAATCTGACCTCCGTCCTTGAGCGTTGCGACTTTGGACTGGAGATTCTCGGCCAGTTTGGGAAGCGGCAGATGGTACAGAGAACCCAGAAAATCGGGGTTGTATCCATCCGCCAGGCTATAATGTTCCATAGGCAGTTTTCCCAGCTCCATTACTGCATCGGGGATGGGGTCTGGGGCGGTTATGATCGCAGGTCCGACCGGACCGGTGCCATGGCTGCGAAGCCTTCTCAGAGCTTCGGCCACCATCGGCTCGTTCTCACTGCGCGACTCCAGTGCCTGGAAGATGCGGCTGATGCGCACGCCCTCATTGGCCACCCAGGCAATGGTACTGAGATCGTCGATGCCTTCTCGATAAGGCTGACCGTCTGTCTTGAGGATGTTACCCTGGGCATCTTTCATCGGCACTCCTGAGTGGTGCAGACCCACAACTAGCCACTGATCGTTGAACACGGGCGAGCCTGAGGCTCCGCATTGAGTGTCGGTCAGATAGTGCAGCCAGTCGTCGAAGATATCTACAACTTCGTTTTCCCGCAGGCAGCAATGTTTGAGACCGCCCTCAGGATGCTGAATAATGGAGACGTATTCGCCGGTCCGGACCTTGCCGGTGTCTTCCACGAGACGCAGTAATCCGTAATCGGTAAGCTCTGTCCCTTCTGTGGCAATGGGAGCCACGGATACAAATGTGAAGTCCATTTCCGGATCGGTGACGAAGACCTCTTCAGGTCGCAGGTCGAAGGATTTTGACGTCTTTTTTCGACCGTTTATATCTTGTTCAAATTCGAACTCTGCAAAACTCTTCCTTGCCAGCTCTGCTGTATCGAGGACATGGTTATTCGTTAGCAGCAGATTTGGGCCGACAAGAAAACCTGTGCCGTAACCTTCTGGTCTGCCGAAGAGGTTCACGATCTGTATCCTGCAAACTGGTCTGGCCGCGAACAGTCCAAGTTCCAGATAGGAGATATCGACAAGATCGCTTTTTCCCATGATCCTCTCCAGGGCTAGGTTATCATTTGGTTCAAGAAAGATTAGTCGTCTCTCTATGGGTTGTGCCTCTGTCAAGGGACTGGTGATTTCGCGCCTGAATCTTTCGCCTGGCTGCTCCATTTCAGCGGCTTTCTGTCGTATATAATACCTTTCAGAGGCTTTTCTTTGTTGCTCTTCTTTTCGGGCATAATACCTTTCAGAGGCATTCCTCTGTTGTTCTTCTCGGGCATTTTCAAGCATATCTTTCTCCCCATCATAACCCAACAGTTTGAAATAATGATAACTCGAGGGAACAGGCTTTAAGTTTTGGAATAACTTTATTAATATAATTTAGATATTACATTAAGAAGCAAATAATGTAATCCAGTTTATAGCATTTTTACACATAATTCATTATAATATTAGAAACAATGAATATAATTATTTGGAATTTTAAATTAGGATTAAATTTTTAGTAACTATTTAGCCTATCTAAAACAATACCAATAGCCATCTTTCTAAATTTAGAATGTTCCAATTTTTGTTTTATGTTACAATTTTTGTTTTATTTTAGAATATTTCCTGGACATGTGCTCTTTCGGGATAGAGGCCTGCACCTCCTTCCATATATCACGGAAGCCTCTCGATGTCACAGATCTGAAACGTCGAATACAAAATAATAAAACAGTTATCAAAGAGGTGCTAACGTAGAGTAGTCATTTTACTTATTATAATTATTTATAAAATATTCCTGAATATATTTAATCATCTGGATACGAACGATGGCCTAGACCTTCGTACGGAATATATTATAAAAATTTTTAAATGAAACTTATTTTGGAAAATATATTGGGAATCATCTTTACATTTATATACAAAAAATTTTTACATATACTTAAAAACAAAAACTGCAAATAAAAATTAATTTTAGATAAGTCAACTTTATAAAACTCAGTAATGTAGTTTTTTTACAGTTTTGTATACTTTTTTAGCGTTGTGTATATCCCAAAATCTTAGTGCAAAGTATGTATTTGAACCTATGAACCCTGTCAATCTTAGATCCTAATAAGCATAATTCTATTTTAAAAACTAGTGTAGAGTCAAACATAAAATATCATATAAAATCGATTGCAATTATTCGGGATCATTGAATCCTTAATGATTGACTCGACACTAAAAATTAAAAAAAGAATAATCGAACGTGACTCTCTCAATATATCTAATCCGGTAAATAGAAAGCTAGAGACTTTTCTCTGTAGAGCATCTGGAGTATTTCTGTTTGCTTAACTATACCTTCCCTCAAGCACATTCCTAATTGTCTTTACGGTCATGGCCCCAGGGGTCCCTTTCATATTATGGGGTGGCCAGTCTCCTGACTTTATTTCTTCGGAATTTTCATCGTGTTCGTCCTCGAGGAGCAGGATAACCTTTATGTCTTCAGGAATATCATCAACCATTTTTGCTCCGCATCCCGTAAGTTCGCTAAAGGCTTCTCTTCCTTTTTCTTCATCAAAAGGTGCAGTACAACCTTTTATGATATTTGTTCGAAAGCCTCTTTCAAGGAAACCAAGGCTATTAACGTATATGCAGATTTCCTCAACCAGGCCTGTCATGAATACTTCATCGATTCCCAGCTCTGCAGCTTTCAGTTCGAGTTCGGGGTTCATAAAGGCGTTAAGGTGATCTTTTGGAATCCTGATAACACTGACTGTTCCCCCTTTTACCACCTTTATTATTAGCCTGGCTATTTTGTCAACAATTGCCTTTGCCATCGGGGCTACAAGTTTTCCCTCATATAACGTTCCTTCATATTCGTAGGTCTCATATACGAAATCGTTAGTCATATCTATAATAACCAGAGCTTTCAAAGTTTCACCATTCCTCTTTGATTCCACACCACATTTATTTTTATCGATCCTACTTTTAATTTATTATATGAACTTCAGCAGGTTCTTATACGTAAAAAGTTCACTGCTTCATGTATGCGATCAGATACTTTAAGCTGCTTAAATGAGGTTCTTTGTGGAGAACCAAAAACACAAGCAATGGGCATGGCAAAGTGGCTTGTCCAAGGATGTAAAGAGCGGGGTTTGCTTGTAATATATTACCTCAGTTAACTCGAAATGTACTTAGATTATCTACAGAGAAAATATTTGTCGTTTTATTAACTTCCTTAGCTATGGGTCTATCCCATAACTCAAAACTGCTTCTCCAAATATGGAATTAAGAATAATCAATGAGTTCTGATCACGGGAAATAGTTCTGAAATTCTTATCAATTTTGAGTATAAAACTGGTTTTGGGATGAACTCCCTTATAAAATATTATATATAGAATAGAAGAAAATCAATAAAGATATATAATGCTGAATACAAAAAGAAAGGCATAGTAAAAAGTTTTGCTGGGTTGAATCATGCAAGAAAGCGTTTCCAAGATATGGAACTAAAGAGACATCATATTTAGGATTTGTAATGTTAGCAGCAACAATTAGACTAAATGAAGTTTGGGATAGGCTCTTAGTTTCATTGGATTTTTCAATATCAGCTGGTAACTCATTCGTAACACTCAATTATATTTTCCATTCTATTATACTCTTTATTATACTCTCTATTATACTCTCTATTATACTCTCTATTATACTCTCTACACAGCTATGCTCTCAAATTATTACATTATTATAATATGGGGTTACAATTTGACTGAAATCGAGACTCCTCTATACGATTATTACAGCAGTTACGAAGATATAACTGAAGAAATTCAAGAAGGTATAGCCGAAGGTTTCAATGAAGGGCTTAGAGAAGGCATTAAGCAGGGTTTCATAGCTGGCATCAAGGAGTGCAGAGATTTGGGCTTTAGTAACATTGATGTTAAAGGCATGGAAGAGGTCTTGGAAAACTCCTTCAAAATCGTCTCCAACAAAACTATACAAATCACGTTCAGGCAGGTTGTTGGCAAAGAGTACAGAGAAAATGTCAGTCCTTCTTTTAAGAAAAAAATGGAAGAGGCATGTAATAAAGCAGTAGAAGGAATAAAAAATTCGGATTGTGAACTGGAGAAAGCGTCTGCACTCAAATTAATGTATCGTTTGGATGTATCTATTGAAAAGATAAGGGAGTGCATCGGGAATGCCTGTGGGAGTGTGAAGGAACAATTCTCGACAAATACAGTATTCGAGAGTCTTTTTGACTGTATGCAGGATGAGTTTAAGAAAGGCCTGGATAAAAACCTGGAAGCTTGCGAGGAAAGTGTCTGCAAAGCGATTGACAGTAAGATCGACAACAAAAATCGTGTTTATGCATCAATTGAAAAGCTCAAAGATTGCATTGGTAGCGCATGTAGTGGCATTAAGAAAAATATCCCTGCAGATGTAATCTTCACGAACTTTTTCGACTGCCTGCAGGATGAGTTCAATAAAGATCTGAATGAAAACCTGAAAGCTTGCGAGAAAAGGATCTGCAAAACGATTGACGGTAAAACCGAAGATAAGAAGGCTGATCATGAGCGACATTAAAGAGGATGTAAAGTCCAGTGTAAAAGACTTCACCCAGGTTTCTGTCAGCAAAGTAGTAAAGGAGTCGACTAAGAAACTGATTAAAAACCTGCCAGAAAGGCAGAAAAGACTCCTTGAGGCAAAAATTAGAGACATGTTGGATGATCAGATTGAACAATATTTTGCTGATGATCTCTATTTCAAGGATGCCCTGGAAAATACTATAAAATCTGTAAGTGCTAGTCCGCCGAAAAAGGTCCCAGGCTTCTGGAAGAAAAGAATAGAGTCGGTTTCTAAATGTACTTATGAAAACCTGGCAACGACCCTGAGCTCGCAGGTTGTTATAAGCATCATTCTGGTTGTAGTAATTGTTGCGCTAGTGGGTATACTTGTTCTAAAACCCCCTGTTGCAAACTTCACTAATACCTCTGTTCCTAATGCCTCTCTAACAATTCAGTTTAATGACACCTCAAGCTATCATCCTACTTCCTGGAAATGGGACTTTGGAGACAACAATACTTCCACCGAGCAGAATCTAACCCATAAGTATTCGAAAGCTGGAAATTATACGGTGACACTTACAGCGAGCAATGTAGCAGGTAGTAATACGACAACAAAAGAAAATATATTAATCACACTAAAAAACATAACTTTGCCCCCTGTAGCAAATTTCAGCAGCAATGTCACATCAGGAAAAGCTCCATTAAGCGTTAAATTTACTGACAAAAGCACAGGAGAACCTACTGAATGGAACTGGAACTTTGGAGATGGAACCTCTTCAACGCAGCAGAATCCAGAACATCAGTATTTACAAGAAGGAAAATATAAGGTTACACTTACAGCAAGCAATACAGCAGGCAGTAATACGACAACAAAAGAAAATTATATAAAAGTAGTAAGAAAACCGGTTGCAAACTTCACCAGTAATGTTACCACAGGTCGTGTTCCTCTTTCAGTTCAGTTTACCGATTTCTCGCAAAATGCAACTGAATTGAACTGGAACTTTGGAGACGAAACTAACTCAAGCGATCAAAGACCAGTGCATGTTTACTTTTCAGTAGGAATATATAACGTTAATCTAACCGCAACCAATGAAAACGGAAACGATTCAAAGTTTGCTACAATAGAGGCTCTGAAAAAATCAGATTCAGATTCAGATCTAAAAATTCTTCCTGTTGCAAACTTCAGCAGCAATGTCAGTGAGGGTTATGCTCCTCTTCCAGTTCAATTTACCGATCTCTCACAAAATGCAATTGAATGGAACTGGGACTTTGGAGACAACAATACTTCAAGTGAGCAGAGTCCAGCGCATACTTACTCCACAGCAGGAAATTATACCATTTTTCTGACCGCAATTAATGGAAAAGATACCAATTCGACACATTCCACAATAACAGTTCTTAACCAATCACTTCCTGTTGCAAACTTCAGCAGCAATGTCAGTGAGGGTTATGCTCCTCTTCCAGTTCAATTTACCGATCTCTCACAAAATGCAATTGAATGGAACTGGGACTTTGGAGACAACAATACTTCAAGTGAGCAGAATCCGAAGCATGTCTATTCCTCAGCCCGAAACTATGATGTTAACCTGACAGTAAGCAATGAAAATGGCACAGATTCAAAGACCGCCACAATAAATGTTTCAGTAGTACTTCCTGTTGCAAACTTTACCAGTAATGTCAGCGAGGGTTATGCTCCCCTTCCAGTTCAGTTTATCGATCACTCTCAAAATGCAACTGGATGGAACTGGGACTTTGGAGACGGAAATAATTCAACTCAGCAAAATCCAATGAATACTTTCTCAGCAGCAAGAAAGTATGATGTTAACCTGACAGTAAGCAATGAAAATGGTACAGATTCAAAGATCGCCACAATAAATGTTTCAGAACCAGTAGTACTTCCTATTGCAAACTTTACCAATAATGTCAGCGAGGGTTATGCTCCTCTTCCAGTTCAGTTTACCGATCTCTCGCAAAATGCAACTGAATGGAACTGGGACTTCGGAGACAACAATACTTCAAGTGAGCAGAATCCGACGCATGTTTATTCCTCAGCCGGAAACTATACTGTTAACCTGACAGCAAATAATGAAAATGGCACAGATTCAAAGACTGCCACAATAAATGTTTCAGTAGTACTTCCTGTTGCAAACTTTACCAGTAATGTTACCAGAGGTGACGCTCCTCTTCCAGTTCAGTTTACCGATCTCTCGCAAAATGCAACTAAGTGGAATTGGGATTTTGGAGACGAAACTAACTCAAGCAAGCAGAGTCCAGCGCATATTTATTTTGCAGCAGGAAATTATACCGTTAACCTTACAGTAAGCAATGAAAACGGTACGAATTCGACATCTGCCACAATAACAGTTATTCGTTGTGCATATGTTAGCAACCGGGGTAGTAATACAGTTTCTGTAATTGATACAACAAACAACACCGTGATCTCAACTGTACATGTAGGAAAGGCTCCCTGGGGAGTTGCAGTCTCCCCGGATGGAAAAAACGTCTATGTGGGGAACAATAACAGCAACAATGTTTCTGTAATTGATACAGTTACAGGCAAAGTTACGGATAGCGTAAATGTCGGAAACAACCCTGTAGGAGTTGCAGTTTCTCCGGATGGAACAAAGGTATATGTGGCGAACTCTTATAGCAATACTGTTTCTGTAATTGACACCTCAAACAATACTGTCACAAATACTGTAAACGTAGGAATAAGGCCTGGGGGAGTTGCAGTTTCCCCGGATGGAACAAAGGTATATGTGACTAACTGGATCAGTGGCAACGTCTCTATAATTGATGCAGCTACAGATACCGTTAATGGCACTGTGAATGTGGAAAAACAGCCTGAGGAAATCGCAGTCTCCCCGAGTGGAGCAACTGTCTATGTGGTTAATGGAGAAAATGGCACTGTTTCTATAATTGACACTGCAACTGACACTGTTACAGCCACCGTGAGGGTAGGAAATAATCCTTACGGAGTTGCAGTCAGTCCAGATGGAAAAAACGTCTATGTGACTAACCGGAAGGACAATTCTGTCTCTGTAATTAATGCGACTACAAACACTGTCGTAGCCACGGTGAATGTAGGAAGCTGGCCTGTTGGTATTTCGGTGAATCCTAAAGGGACAAGCGTGTATGTGGTTAACTACAAAGGTGGGACTGTTTCTGTAATCGATACCAGTATAAATAAGGTTACATCTATTGTGAAGGTAGAAAGCAAACCAATGGTAATCAGGTAGTTCATAAGTAAACTACCTGAAACATATTTACCTTTCAGACTTCGAAGTGAGGAAGAACTCACTCCCAGTATTTATGCATATATTCTGAATTGGGAGCAATAGTGTCTCTATAATTGACACTGCCACAAAAACCGTAATAGCTACCGTGCCTGTATTATCCAGTCTTATTTCTTTAATTCGAGCATCTTTGTACTATTCTCTGACTTTGCAAGCTGGTCTATAGTCAGAAATTTGAGAGTCGTATTACCGGTATTATTGTATCCTGTACCGAACCCGCGTGGACATATATAAGCTGGTCAGGACGTATCTCAACCGGGGATTCCGTCAATAAAGCAGGCCTTGTCCTTCAAGGATATTACAGGCAATTTTTATTAAATCCATGAATTTCCCTGCTGTTCTGGCTTAAATCTTCTCTGCTACTGAAGGAAGGCTTGCCGGTGTTCGGATAGTTTTTCTGAATAATTACCTGAAGTATTAGTTTATTTTTTTCATTTTGATTATAAACAAAAAAGAAGTCTTGCACTCAATACACAGGGGAAGTCATTTACTCAATACGCAGGGAAAGTCATTTTTTATTTTTGAAGGTTTTTGATCAATAGTAAACTTTGTGCTTGTTAAATTGGCATTAGCAAGAGAGAGTTAACAGATATAGTAATCTGCTATCTCTCAATGAAAGAACCCAAAAAGATAATACCTGGTAATTCAGAAGTTTTATATTATCGGCTTCTGCATTGGTAAAAATAATAAAATCCTATTTTTGATGAAAAGAATGGTATATAAGAGACGAAAGTTGCAGAATAGTAGTTACGTTGCTATTAATATGACACAAATATATCTCTTATAAACCCTTAATTCTCAGTTCACCAAACTCTATTTCAGAATGCAATCTGTTCTTACTTTACTTTTTTCTGAGCTTCCAGCCACCGTATAGGCAAACCAGGCTTCCCAATAATTCGAAACCTGGAGTTGAGTTAACCTTACTCGATTTATTTTCATTCGAGTCGCTTGTGTTAGAAATACTATTATTAACAGAGTTTTCATCATTCTCCGTCGAGCTTGGAGTTTCAAGATCATTCAGAGGTAGGTCATCTTCGCGCATGAACACAACAGGAACTTCTTTAACCCCCATGCTGCTTGCTTTTGTGTCAATAAGCTGATAGAATTCGTCCAACAAAGGCTTATCAACTTTTGAACTATTGTTAACACTTATCTCTATAACACCATCAAAGGTTATACCAGAAGTTTTAATAGGGCCAAATGGATCAAAATACTTCAAATTTTCCTGGTCTTGCATAAAACTTGCATTATATAAATTGTCCAGTATGTTACTGAGGGTGTTAATCCATTGATATCTCTCCTCCGAAGTTGTAAAAGCTGGTATGCTTCCATATGCAGCAACACAATACGGATCATTTTTCAGTTTATCAAGAGTTTCCGGGCCAAAGGTAAGCTCCATAGTCATATTTTCTTGTGTAGTCTCACTTTCTTGTGTAGTATTCCCTTGTGTAGTCTCACTTTCTTGTGTAGTATTCCCTTGTGTAATCTCATTTCCTTGTGCACTTACTATCGACGCCAACAGGATGACTGCTAGTAATAATGTTAAAAATATTGCACCTGTTCCAAATTTTTTCTTTATTGTCATCTACTCTTTACCTCTTTTCTTATACTCAAGATGCAGGAATAAACAAATCTTAAGTACTCTCAAAGTTATCATTTCTCGTCTCTATAGATAGGTTTCAAATTTAGTTTGATAGACACGTTTGAACTCCGTACATTACTTTCGAGGTACTTTTTATAAACTTTCTGTGCAAACTATCGAGTTATGCTACCTTACAACTATTTCAAACTCCACAATTGAGTAATATAGATTTTACTAACGTTTATTTCATCTTTTTATTTTTGCTTATTTCACGTAGTATGTTGATTTTTGGAAAATCAAGAATCTAAAGGAGTTATCTAAACATTCTTGATACTCAAATCTGAAGTTAATACAGATTTGCTGCCTTTTCTGATAATATTTTAAAACCGTTAATCCTAAAAAAAGTAGTTTTTGAAATCGAAGAATACTTTCAACTTACTTGGCAAAGTATTATAAATTTTAGACAACTTTTGGAAATAAATGTAAATATGACATAGTGAGCTTCAAAAGCTAACTAGAAATAAAGGTAAATATGACATAGTGAGCTTCAAAAGCTAACTAAATGTACTCAATAATTTGAATAACCTAAAACAGTTATTTACCTTAAACCTCAAAATTTGTTTATATTTTATAAAATTGTTTACGGAAGGTATATGATGATTTGTGTATGTGGAGTAAATTGTGATGGGTGTCCTCTCCTGAATAATGAATGCGCCGGTTGTAATGCAATTGAAGGCAAGGTTTATTGGGCTCAGCATATTGGTGCTGATGTCTGCCCTGTTTACAAATGCGTTAAGGAAAAAGGTTATCAAAATTGCGGCGACTGTTCGCAAATTCCCTGCGAACTTTGGGTTTCTTTAAAGGATCCTTCCTTGAGTGAAGAGGAACATCAAAAATCAATTCAGCACAGACTTCTCATCTTGAAAGGATTAAGGTGAACTTCAGATCAAAATTAAATCTAGAAGAAGCATCATAAAAGGTATAGAATAGTAGTAACTTAATCTCTTAAAATCCCGACTCATTAGATTAAACCATTTCTTGACAAAATATAATCAGAAATAGAAAACATTAAAACAGTTACGTTTGGAGTCGATAAACAAAAAAAATTGATGTAACCACTTGAAAGTTTCAGTATTATTCTTAACTCGTTTTTACCTGAGATTTTCAAGCGGTAATGTATTGCTCATTAAGTAGCGTAAAATTTTCTTCATCTAATTTTGCATTATGAAGAGTTTTTACTTTAGAGAGCTGATCAAATGATAAGTTTTTCACATTAGTTAGCTTAGCTCCTTGAAGGTTTGCTTCCTGAAGGTTAACTTCTTGAAGATTAGCTTCTTGAAGGTCAGACTTTTGAAGATCAGCTACATAAAGATCAGCT
>Ga0268263_1002109_pt1 | contig 13972 bp, 7 predicted proteins | sample Biomet5_FD_190358 | JGI IMG/M metagenome (GOLD analysis project Ga0268263, IMG submission 190358) | Microbial communities from bioreactor (seeded with sewage sludge) at LBNL, California, USA - Biofuel metagenome 5 (SPAdes) (version 4) | ecosystem: Engineered > Bioreactor > Anaerobic >... | reverse complement strand
AATTTCGGGATTTTTCCCTACAAAGGCGTTTCCTCTGGCTTCAAAGATAAATGTAATGACCAGTTTAATCGGGATTTTCGGGTTCGTTATTATAAGGTGCTCGGGCATGTTCATAAAGATATTTGGACACTGGACCCCCGAAGGAAGCCTTTACTATAAACAATGTGATAATTTCAAAAAATATCTTACAGACCTTTCTGCTCTCAAAGAACATTCTCCTGAATCAATAGAGGTCTGGGATTCTTATCTGGTGTATGCTATCTCTCTCGGAATTGCAAAGGAACTGCTTCAAAATATGTCTCTGATCGTCCCATCTGAACAATTAAGAGAGAGCCGCTTCTATCCCATAAGTTCCAGTTATAGTAGATCAGAACGCAGTTGTGGGAATGCATCCTCTTCATCATGTTCCGGAGATATAAATAGAGGCTACGATCTCGAAGAGGATAATATCGAAGAAGACAATATCGATGGCGGCTCTGAATGAAAATGTGCCAGTAAGAACTTTGAATAAAAGGACAGTAGATTGTTCGATCATAGAGTATGCGCAGAAATAGATATGAAAGGTACAGAAACAGGCATGAAAAGCGCAGAAATAGATGCGGAAGGTACAGAAATAGACATGAAAGGCCACAGAAAAAAAACGTGGAAGACATAAGAAAGCTGTGCCGAAAGTTTCTTGCATTTTCTTGTTCAGGGAATTTTAGAGTGTTGAATAGCCGAAAAAATAGGAAAGAAAAAAGCAAAATAGTATAAAAATAACATTTCCCGGACAGAAAATAAAACGGTGCCGAAAAAATGGATATTTCTCACTTTTTAAATCAGATAAAAGCTTCCAGCCACTATGAAAACCAGATCGTTCATAATGAGAAAATTCCTGCAAGGGAAGCCCTGTATGCTCCTCTTACCCTTAAACCGCAGGTAAAAGCAGCTCTTTCAGGCATCGGAATCGAAGATCTGTATGTGCATCAGGCTGAGGCTATAGAAAAAATCCGGGAAGGAAAGGATATAGTACTCTGCACGACCACGGCAAGTGGAAAGTCCCTTACTTACATGATTCCTATTTTCGAAACTATTCTCAATGAACCTGAAGCAACTGCCCTTTATATATCCCCTTTAAATGCGCTTGTAAATGACCAGTTAAAGTCCTTTCTGGAATTTGAAGAGAAGCTGAAATCAGGTGCAGGCATAGCCCGTTATACAGGCGCCCTTTCAGAAGCCGAGAAAAGGAAGGTGAGAGAAGGGCAGACCAATGTGGTCTTAACAAACCCTGAAATGATTCACATGAGTTTTCTTGCCTGGCATCATCTCTGGAGGCGCTTTTTCTCAAACCTCAGGTTCATAGTCGTTGACGAGAGCCATTACTACCGGGGAGTTATTGGCAGCAATATGGCAAACCTGCTCAGGAGGCTTTTGCGTGTGGCTGAGTACTATGGAGCGTCTCCGCAGTTCATCTGCTGTTCTGCAACCATCGGAAATCCGGAAGACCATACGGAAACTCTTATCGGAAGAAAAGCAGCAGTTGTTGATAATAACGGCTCTTTTCAGGGCAGTCAGCAATTTGTTTTCTGGAACCCTCCACTTTATCAGAATAATAAGGGATGTACACTGAGGAGAAGCAGCTTTTCCGAAGCTTCATCACTTTTTTCAAAAGCTGTGCAGGCAGGTCTTCAGACTCTGGCTTTTACCCGGTCCAGGCAGGGAGTTGAAAGGATGTATAAAAGCTGCAGGGAGCTATTGAGGAGCAGAAATCTTTCCCTTGCCATCTGCTCGTACAGGAGTGGTTATTTTGATCGAGAAAGGGAAGAAATTGAAAAGAAAATGAATTCAGGGGAGATTCGAGGGGTTATTTCCACAAATGCTCTCGAACTCGGGATAGACATAGGAGGGCTTGATGCCTGTATTCTTGACGGCTACCCAGGAACAGTAATGAGTGCCAGGCAACAGGCAGGTAGGGCAGGCAGGAGCGGAAACGAAAGCCTTGTTATCCTCGTTGCAGGCACAAACGCCCTTGACCAGTATTATATGAGAAACCCGGCCGATTTTTTTACACGAAGCAGTGAAAATGCGGTGCTTAACCCCAAAAATCCGTATATCCTTGCAGGGCACCTGCTCTGTGCCGCAAAGGAGATTCCTCTGCAGGCGTCAGATGAGAAATTCTTTGGTAAAGGATATCCAAGAGTCGTGGAACTTCTGGAAGCCGAAGGCCTGCTTGCAGGTGGCGACCTGAAGTATTCAACGGACCCATTTCCGTACAAACACGTTTCTCTCAGGGGAATCGACGATAATACTTACTCTCTCCTTGCTTTTGAAGGGGAAAAGCGCTTTCCAATTGAAAAAAATATTGAGGAAACCCTTGCATTCAGGGAATGCCATCCAGGGGCGGTTTATATGCACAGGGGAGAATCCTACTATATAAACAGGATCGACCACGAAAAGAAGGAAATCCATGCCATAAAAACACATGATACCTATTATACGAAACCCATGATTGACTCGTCCGTGCTTGTGCAGGAGACCTATGCTGTAAAGCCGCTTTTGCACGCTTCAGAGGTCGAAGTCGGGCTTGGGGAAGTCGAGGTAACGGACAGGGTTATAGGGTACAGGAAAATCCAGACCCAGAGTAATGATGTAATGAGCGCCCATTCCCTTGAGATGCCTCCGGTCAGCCTCCAGACAATGGCTCTCTGGCTCAAGCTTCCGGACAGGCTGCAGGAGCTTGTAGGAGAGCATAAACTGGATTTTGCAGGCGGAATTCATGCTATAGAGCACGCGATGATTTCGATGTATCCTCTTCATCTGCTTGTGGACAGGAGCGACGTAGGCGGAGTTTCCACACCATCTCATCCTGACCTTGGAGGCAAAAGCGGGATATTCATTTATGACGGTCACCGGGGTGGTGTAGGGTACGCCGAAAAAGGTTACGACCTTATAGAAGAGGTGCTTGACGGCACCTTAAAAGCAATAGAGAGCTGTCCATGTGAAAGCGGCTGCCCGAGCTGTATTCAGTCCCCAAAGTGTGGAAACAACAACGAGCCCCTTGATAAACATGCTGCAATCATGCTCCTGCACGAACTCCTTGGAAAAGCTCCTTATATTCCGCCGGCGAGAAAAGAAAAACACCTCTCCGAAGTTAGAGCCTCAAGACCAGCTCCTGAAAGAAGAAGCACAGAAGATGCTCTGAGCAGGGTCAGGCGTCAGCTCAGGCGGGAAACTATAAAACAGGAAACTCCAGCAGTGCAGGAGAAAAAAGAAAAAACCTTCATTGCTACGGATAAAAATGGAGGAATGATTGGAGTAATCTCTGCCCCTTCCCCCGAAAAAGCTGCCGCAAAAACTTTTCACCAGAAGTTAAGAGGAAAAAAAGAACCTGCAAGGGAGAAGCCTCTTGAAATCTGCATTCGAGACCTTGGAACTGGCAATGATTTTAACTTCCGTCTCTGGATTGAAGTTTCAGAGAATGAAGGAAAGGAAGCTGTTAGAGGAGAATATGAGAAGAAGGTTGTGAAGAAATTGATTATCAGGAAAGTGAATTGAAAAATAATATACCTGATAACGATTTTCAATTCTCAAATTTGTCAGGGAGGCTAAGGATTTGTTTTATCAGAAAGGTTCACTTTTTAAATTTGATCAATTACTCCCGATTTATCCTTAGCCTTGACTTTTTAACTGAGTTGTCGGTTTTTCACTGATTTTTTGATTTAAGAGTTTCAACTAAAAATATTCATTTATTCTCGGAAACTGTGATATACCCAGGGATAATCCGGGTATTACTACCGTTTTCATTCGTTACTGTGAGACTTACATCGTACTTTCCCGGTTCAGTAAATATATGAGTTGCATTTAAAGCGTGTTTTGACTTCATGCCGTCTCCAAAATCCCAATGCCAGAAGATCGGTGTACCTGTACTGTTGTCAGTGAATAACACTTTTAAGGGTGCATTTCCTGATGTTGCATTCGCAAAGAAGTCAGCAACAGGTGTTTTTAGTGACGGTTCCACTCCTGAAACAGTACACATGTAAACATCTGTATTTGCGTAGGGAACACCTCTCACTGTATATTCGTTACGTAAATCCGTCCAAACGATTTTGTCTTCGTAAATTGCAGGGTTTGACTGCCCTGATTTATTTGAGGTAATCTGAGTTTCCGTGTGAGTAGAGAGATTGTACATATAAATATCGGCATTTTTGTTGCGATTATCTACCCATACTATTCTATCACCATAGATGGCAGGATATTCCTGAGAGTCATTATTGATAGTGATCTGAGTTTCCTTAAAAGTGGAAAGATTGTACATATAAATGTCCCAGTTTCTATTGCGCCAATCTGCCCACACTATTATATCTCCGTAGATAGTGGGAGAGTACTGATCCGAATCGTCAGCAGTAATTTGAGTTTCCGTGGAAGTGGAGAGATCGTACATGTAGATATCGGTAGGATTATAGCCTTTTCCATTGCGAGAATCTTCCCACACTATTTTGTCCCCATAGATAGCGGGATTATCCTGATGCGATTCGTTTGTGGTTATTCGGGTCTCTTTTGATGTGGAAAGATCATACATATAAATATCCCCGTTTCCGTTGCGAGTATCCGTCCAGACTATCCTGTCCCCGTAAATGTCAGGATAAAATGCTTTTCCGCTGTTAGTAATCTGAATTTCTTTTGAAGTAGAGAGATTATACATATGTATATCGGTTCTGTCCAGTACATTGGGACTACTGGTGCTGCGATACTCTTGCCAGACTATCCTGTCCCCGTAGATTTCAGGCCCCGTATTATAGTAATATGAATTATTGGTTGTTATTCTAGTTTCTTTGGAAGTAGAGAGATTGTACATGTAAATATTGTGATATCCCCATCCATTGCGATCATCTAAATATACAATCCTATCTCCGTAAATGGCAGGCATCGTCTGATTAGATTTGTTTTTGGTGATCTGAGCCTCTTTGAGAATATATCGAGGCCTATCGTATGCTATTATTGGATATAGTTTAGAGGAAGTGCTGTTTGCGTTGCTTACTGTCAGATTGACAGTATACGTACCGGACACCGGGTACACATAAACCGGTGTTTTATCTTTAGAATCTGCGATTCCGTCATTATCGAAATCCCATGCCCTGGATGTTGCATTTTGTGAGCGATCTGTAAACAGGACGGAAAGAGGTACATAACCCTCAGTTACGTTGACACTGAAGTCTGCAACAGGAAAGACTGGCTGCTGATCTTTAGGTATCTGACTTCTGGAAATAGGGATAAGAGGAAGATAATCAATATCATACGCACTGGCCGTATAGATCGAGTCCCCAATTCCATCTCTATTCCAGTCGTTGCAGGTTTGAGAGAATCCGGTTCCATCTGGCTTTGCCCAGAAATTTCCACCAAGGTAAGGGCCATCTACGATATTGGTGCCTGAGGTTTTTGTGGTGTTCAAAGCAACAGAAATTTTTCCGGTGCTAATGTTTGTTGCCTTTGCAATGTAATAGTTGCCTGTATAGTTGCCTGTGTCGTTAAATAAATTGATTGTATTATTGAATATATTATTGTAGAACCGATTAGTTCCATCATATGGAGCTTCACTAATTTGGTTGATATATACTCCGTATTGCTTGTTTAGCTCTACTTTATTATTAATCACTGTATTACCGAAAGAATCGCCTTCGAATGATATCCCTATATTGTTGTTTGAAATAGTGTTATTTAAGAGAGAATTACCTCCTGCCTGGTCCCTGGTCAAGCCGCTCACCAGTATTCCAATATTGTTTTTTGAAATTGTGTTATTTGAAAATAAATTGCCTCCTGAATCCCCAACATAAATTCCTTTATCATTAGATGTTAGAGTATTATTGTAAACTATGTTAGACCCCGTTAACCGGACTAGAAAGATACCATTAATACAATTTACAATCGTATTGTTTTCGATATCATTAGAAAAAGATTCAGAAAAGACAATTCCATAACCGTTATCCATCCCATTTGAGATATAATTGCCGAGAATAATTGTACGGCCAGGACTTTCACCTGCCCCTATGCCACCCTTCAGAAGGGTATTGTTAAGCAGAAAACAATGATATGGTCCGTGGTGAATACCAATATCTCCGCTAACAATTAGATTGTCAGAAATTGTAAAATTAGAATCCGCCTCAGGTCCCGATATAAAAATACCTGCGTTTAAAAGTACATTTTTTTCAATAGTAGAATTGTAGCATTCGTCAGCCCCAATACCTGATTCCAAAATGTTATTTTTAACAGTACAGTTTTCAATTTTATCGTACCAGAGTTCCCCCGTACGACGACCTTTTAAATCTAAGTTTTCTCGTATTCTAAATCCGCCTAAGGTAACATTGTTTGCACCTGGTTTAAAGGCCCGAACAGTAGTATCGTTAGGATTTTCAGACTCAGAAAGGATGCTTATGTTCTGCATCCATATATCTACGCTTTCGTTATAAAATCCTGGATAAACAAGAATTAGATCTCCAGAAAATGAATTATTTACGGCTTCCTGAATCGATCGGAAATCTGCACCTGAGCCATTATTATCTACTGTAATTTCCCTGGCGGATGCAGGGCTATAAGCCGCACTCATGAAAAAGACAGTAATCACTAAAAAAACGGTTAATTTACTTACCCACACCTGTCACTTCACCCCTTTAAATCAGAAATACCACACTAACAAGATATAAGATCCTCTAAAATAGCTAATTTGAGGACTAATAGACTTCATTTTCCATATTATATATTTCTGATTACTTACTAAGCAAAAATCGAGTAGGTTACAGAGTTATTTACAATTTAGGTGGTTTTAAATTCCTATATTTACTTTTTGTTGTTTTTTAATCCTCAAATCCTTTAATATGATCCATTATCAAGACATACAGATATTTCAAGTCGTATTTCAAGCGGAATGAAAGTTTTTTATACGGACAGTTCCATACCTGATTATAGTAGGGGAAAATTGCTTCATGGAAAGAATCGTTTGAGGGAGAGAATCATTTGAGGGAGAGAATCATTTGAGGGAGAGAATCATTTGAGGGAGAGAATCATTTGAGGGAGAGAATCATTTGAGGGAGAGAATCATTTGAAAAATTATCTCTGTCATAGGTTTTTGTATAAGGTTTTTGTTTATCATTTATAGCTCTATTTTCCGACTTTCTTTGATTCAGCACGTCTATACGTATAAAGAAAGAATTTGGAGTGAGGTCGAATATAAGATTAAATTTTCAGTAAAAAATGAGTACAAAAGTACAAAATGAGCACAAAAGGTAAATTTAAGATTCATTTAAGTTTTTTGTTTGAGACTTTGGGTCTAAAGAGGGGACTCTGAACAGGTTTTGTTTTTATTTTTTTCGTAACTTTCAGGGATTTCAATTTCTCAAATTGTAAACGTTTAAACTGGAAATCTCAAGGTTGAAATTTTGGGTCGTGGGTTTGAATCATTGAAAACTGAAAGCGCAAGAATCTCTCAATATATTCATTAAATACGTGAGATGTACTCGCTTTTTCGGAATTGATCAATAACTCAGGGACACGACCAAATTTTGAGGTTGGAAATTTCTGAAACTGGAAATTTCTGATTATTCCAGTGCTTACAGAAATAATAAAGGGTGCTAAACATGGAGAATGAAAATAAGATGTCTGAGAGAGAGGAGAATAATTCAGACTACGATGTAATAATCGTAGGGTCAGGGCCTGCCGGAATGTTTGCGGCTTACGAGCTTGCAGAGGTAAAGCCGTTGAAAATTCTGATTGTAGATATGGGCAGGGACATAGATGAACGCTTCTGCCCCATGAAAACCCAGACGTACTGTATGCATTGCACACCCTGTGATATTATGTGCGGGGTTGGGGGCTGCGGGACTTTTTCGGACGGAACCTTAAATCTGCGGCCTGATGTTGGGGGAGACCTGGCAGCCCTGACAGGTGACCAGACCGAAGCCTGGCAGCTCGTAGAAAGAGTGGATAAGGTCTTTTTGAAATTTGGAGCTCCACAGGGGGCTTTGCTGACCGAAAGCCCTGAAATAGAGGAACTTAAACGTAGGGCGGCCTCAGTAGGGGCCCGTTTTATTGAGATAAAGCAGCGGCATATAGGCTCAGATAATGCTCCTGCAGTTATAGGACAATTTAAAAGGAACCTTGTTGACAAAGGAGTGGACTTCCTGCTTGAAACCGAGGTAAAAGACCTGCTGATTGAGGAAGAGACCTGCAAGGGCATTATACTTTCTGATGGGCAAGAACTCCGGGCCAGTTATGTGCTTTTATCACCTGGAAGGCGGGGATGCAACTGGGTCTCAGATATGATTGAGAAGCACGGAATCAAAGCTAGATATGGCGGGATTGATATAGGGGTAAGGGTTGAAGTTCCTGCAATCGTTATGGATCCTGTGACGAAAATCAACCGTGACCCAAAGTTCCATATCCAGAGCCGCCGTTACGATGATTTTGTTCGGACTTTCTGTACGAATATGCGCGGATATGTAGTAAAAGAAGAGTATGAAGACTTTATTGCAACTAACGGACACTCTATGGCAAACGAGGAGTCCGAAAACACCAATTTTGCCTTTCTTGTCCGAGTCGAGCTTACCGAACCAATTGAAAACACAACAAAATACGCTCGTTCAATCGCAAAACTTGCAACCACGATAGGGGGAGGAAAGCCAGTTCTGCAGCGCATGGGCGACCTGAGAAGGGGCCGGCGCTCCACAAAAGAACGCCTTGCAAAAAACCTCGTTGTAAATACACTCAAAGACGTAACCCCAGGCGATATTTCAATGGCTCTCCCCCACAGGATAGTCATGGATATAATCGAAGGCCTTGAGACCTTAAACGAGATCATTCCAGGCGTTACCTCAGATTCGACCCTGCTGTACGCTCCTGAAGTCAAATTCTATGCAATGCACCTTGAAGTTGACAGGCAAATGGAAACCAGCATCAAAAACCTCTTTGCAGCCGGAGACGGGGCAGGGCTTTCAAGGGACATAGTCAACGCCGCAGCTACCGGTATTTTGGCAGCTGAAGGGATAATGAAAATGATCAAAGAGGAGGAAGGGGCAAAGGCAGGAACAGCAAAGGCAGGAACAAGAGAATGAACTCAAGAGAATGAACTCAGGCGAAGGAAAAAGCGAAAAGAAAATTCGTATAAAGGTAGATTGCGTTCCCACCTGAAAGCCCGGATTCACTAAAATACATTAAAGTTTTTGCTTCTTAGTCTAAAAAGAGGCTTGGAATAAAATTCAGAACTGGATCTAAATTTTAATCCCTTTGATTGTATGCCGTAGATCTTTATGGATTAGATGTTGCTAGTGGAGTTTTGTTTAGAGAGATGGGAACGCAAATTATACCAGGAGTTCATCTTATATAATATTTTTAACGTATAATATTATTTTACCGGTATAATTGTTAGTGAAATATAGTAAACTTTAGTTCATTGGTTTAGCATGAAAGTACGAAACAAAACTGGCCCTCAATGCTCCTTTTGATTTTTCTGCTCCTTATCAAATTTAAGCCTTCTATGGCAATTCACTGATTAGTTTAGCGATGGTTTGAAAAATCAAAATTAGGATAACATTACTATCCAAGGTAATGACGAGATCGATAGTCAAAAAAGGGTAAAGTAGGGTACTTTCATTTCTTTGTGCCTGTTATTCGAAGAATATCATGTACGTTTAACGATTATATTGCCAGTATAACGGAGTTCTGTAAGCCTTATGTGATTGCAGCCGAACTCATTGAGAATTTTCAATCGGCGCTGGAACAGTTCAGCAGCGTTTATCAAGAACTGGAAAGCGGAGAATAACTTTCTCCAACCTTACTTTTATATGAACCACACAAATATAAAATCTTATTGAGCTCATAGATAAGACCTGAAAGTTGCAAAGCAAAACTCGTGAAGTTGAGCCAAACCTAAAAATGAAAATAATGTAGTAAAAATTTCCGAAGAACCATATTCATCGTCTAAAACCTGTCTTTCACCGAGCGAAGCTCGGGCCAGTCCGAAAAAAACAAAAAGAAAAAATAAAAGGCTTTTCACAGAAAGGAGTTAGTAAATTTTCACTTATTTAAAAACAAAAACCTGAAGAGACTTTTTTGACTTATTTTAGGAAAGGCTGCATTGCATGCGTGACAAGCTCCACATAAGACGGCTAATGACGTTGCTCTGGCTCAGTTAATTCACAAATCTAAAGGTGCTGATACCTAAAAAGTAAATTAAAGTTATAGTTATTACCCGAAAAAACATATCATCATCCATAACCTATTTTTCCTCCGAGCGAATGCTCGAACCAGTCTTAATAGAGCAAAAAAACAAAAATAAAAGGTTTTCACAGGCAAGAGCCAAAGAATTTCTACAGGCAGAAATCAGTGAATTTTCATTTCTTAAAAATATAAAAATACTGAACTTACTTTTCAACTTCTTTTTTGAAAGGCCGCACTGCGTGCGTGACAAGCTCCACATAAGATGGCTAATGGCGTTGCTTCGGCTCAGCTAAATTCACTAATTTAAATGTATTGATACCTAAAAATTAAATTAAAATTATAGTTATTAATTTATAAATCTAAAGGTATTGATACCTAAAAATTAAATTAAAGTTATAGTTATTACCCGAAAAAATATATAATCATCCATAACCTGTTTTTCCACCGAGCAATACTCGGGCGCGTTCGGAAAAGCAAAAAAACGAAAAAATAGAGGTTTTTGGATACAAAATACAGTAAATCTTTACAGTACATCTTTCAGTTTTTTTCTCAAAAAAGATGTTAAGCGTCTATTTTCTGAAAACAGAATGCTAAGCCAGTTTAAGAAGGAGAAAACAAAAATAAAGCATTTTTAAAGATAGAAGCTAGTGAATTTTTCTTATTTATAATCTAAAAATATTAAAATTGCTTTTAAACTTATTTTAGGAAAAACTCACAGCATGTGTGATAATGCCTGGCAACCTATAAATTTATATATTTTATATGCTGTATTAGGTTCCACAGATTGCCAAGGTGGCGGAGCGGTTACGCGATCGCCAGCAGAGCGATTCAGTCCTGGTTCAAATCCGGACCTTGGCTTCATTTAATTTTTTAAATAACTTTTCAGTTTTTGTAAATCTTTTTTATTTCTTGTCAGGAAAGAGTCTAACCAGCTAAACTTAGTTCTATGATTTTGCCTAAAATAAGCTTCTTAGCTAAACTCAATCTCTGTACTTAAAATCAGTCCGCTTGAGTGAATGAAGTGAGATAAATATATTACGTACTGTCGAAGCGGAACTCGATTCATACTCCTGAAACAGAATTAGAAAAACTGATAATATGGAAATTGGGCATCTGGATATTGGGGAGTGGGGGTGTTGGGGGTTATTAAAAAGAGTTAAAAGGTCTCTTTTGACCTTCCCAGATGCCCACATCCTAGTCTACCTCATGATATATATAATTTAAGTCTACTCGTTTCTCCAGGAAGTACCTTCACGGCAACTGTAAGTTTTTGCTGCTAGTGTTTCTAAATTAAGTACAAAATGGTTTTTCTAAGTCTTTTTTAGTAGAGAAGAAGGGAACGGAAAGGATACTGTGATGTTGTGATTGCGAAGTAAATCCTAGAGAACTCCAGCTTCCGATGAGCCTGAGAAAAGCTCGGAATATAAAGCCTGTTGATTTCAAAAATGTTCACAGCTGATAATCTAATTACAAGATCTTTAAAACCGAGACGGTTGAGCAAAATTAATACTACTTTATAATAAATTAGCCCTCCTTGAGCATAGCTCAGTATCTTAACTATAACCAGCATTCTTGAGCGAAGCGTTGAACCGCAACCGTTGCGCCATTTGATACGCCGTCATGGCGTTTTAGATTTAGCAGTGGTTTTCGCTCAAACCTTTTCAAAAAAGGCTTGTGATCACACCGTAATGGCGTTTTAGATTTAGCAGTGGTTTTCGCTCAAGCCTTTTCAAAAAAAGCTTGTGATCACGTCGGATAGGTGTTGGAGAATAAGACTCTCAAACCCAAACATTGCCCGGGATTTTCGCTCAAGCTTTTTTAAAAAAGCTTGCAGACAAGCAGTTTTTTGAATAGGCTTACGGAACTCGGGCTGCAGAGCCGTAGCTCTGCTGGAAAAACATTTATTATGCCTTGTGATATAAAATTACTCACGAATAACAGCTAATCTAACCAGAAACGGGCCGCTGATCTATTGGCAAAAGACGAACGCATAAGGTTTCCATCGGGCTCATATCAGGCTTTTTATGAAGGCATTCGCTATAAGATAGATCCTGAAAATGACGTCGTGGAAATGACCCATAACTTGAATCCAAGATATAGCCCTGAAAGCAGGGAAGAAGCTTTTAATCTGGTAAATAAGCTTGGAGTAGAGGAAATTCAAAAAAGAGCCAGGTTATTCTCAAAACTTTTCCTTCTTTCAATTCTGTTATTCCTGTTTTTGATGTTTTTCCCTGCTCATTTCTTTGCAAAATCCGAAAGCTTTCTTTTATCAGCCGGAAGATTCCTAACGATTGTGTCAGAAATTGTTTTCCTTTATATGTTTGGTTATTACAGAGCCATAACAAACTATTGTACAGACTCATACTGCGAGAAATGCGGGAAGCATTTAGTTTTTGAGGAATTTCAGACTCCACTCGTAACAGAAGAAAGCAAAATCGATGCCTATACAAAAACCCTGACACAATACTGGCACTGTATAAACTGTGGGTATGAAGACATAAAAGTTGAACCTCAACCCATAGATCACCATCACGAAAAAGGACAGGGCAATTTAAAAGACACCTGCGAGGAATGCGGGGAAGAGCATGCAATAGAAGAATATAGAAACATTGATGTATTAAATTACATTTTCAAAAAGAAAATAAGATATTTTAAATGCAGAAACTGCGGCTACCATGAAATTAGACTAAGTAAAAAGTTCAGAATTATTAAATAATTACAATTTTCTAACTCTCTATGCAATTAATCACGCCGACCACATTATTGCTGGAGTTTTCGGTCAAGCCTTTTTTAAAAAGGGTTGTGCCACAACCGTTGCGCCGGTTGATCACGCCGATAGGGTTCGGGGACACAGTTCTTAAATCCCAACTCAACCATTGGTGAGGTTTTCATTCAAGCTTTTTTTGAAAAGGCTTGTGCTACAACCGTTGCACTGTTTGATCACGTCGACTAAGACATTTTGCTGGAGTTTTCGGTCAAGCCTTTTTTAAAAAGGGTTGTGATCACGCCGATAGGGTTCGGGGACAAGTTCATCAAATCCAAATGTTTCTCGGGTTTTCTATCAAACCTTTTTTGAAAAGGCTTGCAGGCAAGCAATTTTTTTAAAGGCTGGGGGACAGGCAGTTTTCCTTTTTTGATCAAACTCTTTTTAAAAGTTTGTAGTTATAACTATCTTGATAATTTTGCATATTTGTTTACAGAATAATCTTTTCTACTTGAGGCTTCAGGGCACAATTCTCAGTAGTTTCGTTATAGTTGCAGTAGTTTTGTTATCTCAGGCTATATATGTCAACTTATTGTAAACGGAAACATTTATCTTAAAGTAAACAATATGTTTCGATGCCGATTTGCACCAAACTAAGGGTTAACAATAAAGAAATTTACCTGCTATTCACTAAAAGAATTACAAGTTTAGTAATAAATCCACTAAAGGATTCAGTAAGAAAATCAGTAGCGGATTTTATAATAAGTTAATAATCAGTTCAGCAGCAAACTAAGGTCTGCGCTGTACACAATGAGGATTCATTTCATGAGTAGAAAAACCGTTTTTCCAAAAGTAATGTGTACCCAGCATCCGGACTCGGCGTCAAAATATATTGCTACGCAGGAAGAGCCTGAAGAAGCTATAGAGGCTGCACAGATATTCGGCTGTGATGAGTACATGCCGGATTATGAAGGGAAGGCAACTCCCTACCATCAGAATGTCCAGATTGTATCAAAATTCATAGAAGAAACAGACCTGATCCCAGGAAAAGATATTTTTATCACTCCTCGAGCTCCGAGTGCG
>Ga0268263_1002108_pt1 | contig 13986 bp, 7 predicted proteins | sample Biomet5_FD_190358 | JGI IMG/M metagenome (GOLD analysis project Ga0268263, IMG submission 190358) | Microbial communities from bioreactor (seeded with sewage sludge) at LBNL, California, USA - Biofuel metagenome 5 (SPAdes) (version 4) | ecosystem: Engineered > Bioreactor > Anaerobic >... | reverse complement strand
GTGACGTGTCATCCGGAAGGAGGTCGGGAATTTTATTTCCCTTGCTGTCCTCCACATATCCGACAGCTGCCTCTGCCTCAAAAGTGAAGTTCCTGGGGATTTCCCCAAGGAAAACGAGCTTCTCGCTCAGCCAGAAGGGAGTACTTGAGAGCTGTAGCCTGAAGTGTTCTGAAAGCTTTTTGGGAGTGAACAGACTTCCTATTTCCCCGATTTCTTCAGTTTTTTTGCTTTCGAAGGCAAGGGGATGGGCAACGAGAACCGGAGGTCTGCTGGGAAGCTTTTCTATCCTTGCTTCCGTGAATAAACGGATTAGAGGTTCGAGTCCCCAGGTGTGGTCCAGGTGCCCATGTGAAAGGACCAGGTAGTCAAGGTCCAGAAGTGAAAACCCCATTTTCCGGGCATTTGTGAGGAAGATATCCGAATACCCGGTATCAAAAAGAACTCGTATGCCTGAATCCTCCAGCAGAAAAGACAAACCGGGCTCAGCAAAGAAATACCTGTCAATAAGGGTGTTATTGTCGACAAGGACAGTGAGTTTCATAGAGTGTTTATTTTGCCTGCGGTGTATAATAGTATTATTATCAGATACTTGAGAAAATATATAGAGTTGAGTTTAGTGCTGCATGTGGTGCTGTAAGAGGATAAAAAGGTATTAAACCTGCTTTCGGTAGGTAACTTGTTTTTTTCGTAATATTCTTACTGAATATGTAGTTAGAAAAGAACACTGTTTTATTCTTGTTTTTTTGTGGGCATGGAATACAATATTGTATTTTCTAGCCATTTGCGTTTTGTGACACTTTTGTAAATAACTTAATGTAAAAAATTTAAATGATGAATGTAATTTTTCATTTAACTCTCATAATATTTGTTGTGGGATTTATTAAGGTGTAAATATGACTATCAACATCCACATACAACAGATATTTACTGAAACTTTTTATTATTATTATTAAACATATTAAAAAAATAGAAAATGTGCCTGCTTCATCAGACTTGACCGATATAACCACTTTACTATCCAACTTCAATTGAAGAGTTCATCCCAAAACTCAAAACCAAAACTCAAAATTTGCTTCTCCGGTTCCTGCATTTTAAGTGACCAATCGAGTTTCAGATCGTGAAAGCAATCCAGAATAATTTCAATAAGTGAAAAATGAAAATGGGTTTTGGGATGAGCTGAGGTTTTGCCATTTTTCACATAATCCCTTTATTTCCGCTAATATTTAATAGCATAGCTTATTTCTTGAAAAATTTATATAATAATTACTTAAAATCCATTTAATTCTTTATTTTTATATATAGTTAAAATTGGAGTAATAAATAGCTTATTAATTAGGAAATAAACTTCATTTAAGCTTTCAAAACATAATAAATATTTATGTTTTGGCTCTTCGTTGTTTTGTGTGGATATCCTCGTAATGTCTTCATAAAAACCAATGCGGTCTCTAATTGAAAATCGTCTTATCCATAGGGAATGACGAAGAGCCTATGTTTTTATGTATGTTATGGAAATAAATTGCAATAAATTATAATTTTGAAAGTAAATGTAATATTATATCAATTTTTGAACTTAACTCGTATTCAAAAGCATTTTGAAGTATTATTTTAGAGGATTAAAAAGTACTTTTATACCAAAATACGTGATTTTGACCGATTTTTTAGATTTTAGAGCATTTTTATCAATTTTGGCAGAGCCTCAGCTCATATATAGAAAGATACTTATATGTTAACTTTTTTAATTTTAAAAAACAGGAATTTATCAAAAATATTTAAAGCGTTGGCGTTGGGAACTTATGTTTAATATTAAATCAAATGAGCTGTTTGCAACAGATCTAGCTAATTATATCATATCAAGAGTTACAGGGACACATATACTAGATGAGACTGTTGAAAAAAGTCCTTCAAGAACTTATCTTATTGGAACTCTTGCGTCTCGTCGCAATGTGGATAACGATAGTAAATCAACTGATGCCGATGAAGAAAAAGCTGCCTCAATGAGAGCCTCACGCATCAGCGTTGGAATTTTGATAACTAATGAAAAACTTAACAATCCTCATGAAATTATTGTGAATGCATCGGGCTACGTATTCTATCCAATAAAAATGAAAGATGTAAACGATAGGAAGATAGAGAATAATGACAATGATTGTAAAGAAGATAGATCAACAGATTGGAAAAGACTACAATATTTAAATCAATTAACAGTGGATATTACGAGGGAGGATTCATATTACTTGGATTTTTCCTATGTAATTAATGAAGCAAACAAGGATAACTTCATAACAAAGAAAATCCCCGAAAAAATGTGGGTAGCTAAAGTACAAATCTCTTTAAAGAAATACGATGATGCATGCACATTAATTACATTTAGTTATGAAAACGAAACCTTGGAGCCTAAGGATCCAAGATCTATCGAAACTACTCTTTTTAATTGCAATTTAGAAATAGATTTAAAGGGTCTAGAAACTGAAGAATTTGTTAACGAGTATTCGTATGAAGGTTACTCTCAAAGGTATTTTTATGATTTTCGAACAATGAATTGTCAAGCTGAATGGTTAGACGAAAATCATAACAGGTTTCACACTAAATACACTGGAGAATTTACACAGCCGAACATAAGACCAAGGACAAAAATCCCAGGTTTGGACTTAAGTTTTAAAAATTTAATGGACTCTGAGTCAGCGGTAAACTCGCTGGAAAAATTCATATATGAAATGGAAAAATATGAAAAATTATATAAAGATAATCTTCAAGATTATACTTCTGGAGTAAAATATCAGCCTAGAATTGGAAAAAGACAGCAAACTTGGAAAGAAAGAGAAGATCTTGTAGAACATTTCAAACAACTTGTAATGAGAGTAAAAGAAGGAGTCGAACTTATAAAGAACAATCAGTTAGTAAATAACTGTTTTTTAAGAACAAATGAAACGTTTTATAACAATTACTTATACTTGTCAAAACCTATTCCTGATGCAGGATGGAGATTATTTCAGCTTGCTTTTTTGTTGTCAACTATCAAATCAATAGTTAACGAAGAAGGTCTCGATGAAGCGGATGTTTTGCATGTAGATACAGGTGGAGGGAAGTCGGAAGCTTACTTTGCATTGATAACATTCACGATGTTTTATGACAGAGCATGTGGAAAAGATAGAGGTGTAAGTGCTATTGTCAAGTTTCCCTTAAGAATGCTTTCAATCCAGCAGTTAGAGAGAATTTCCAGCGTAATAATACATGCAGAAAAAATTCGCAAAGAATATAAAAATGAATATCAAGGGGAACCTTTTTCACTTGGATATTATGTAGGGGGCCAAGACCGCAATTTTCCTCAGCATTATACGATTAATAGGCAGAGATTATATGAAAATAACAAATTGCTTTCTCCACTTCCAGAATCACCAATAATTTCACAGTGTCCACTATGTGCTTCATCATCCAAAGGTACCATAAGATTAGAAGATGATCATGACCATCGAAGAGTTCTTCATAGATGTGATAAGTGTCATAGTGTTTTTTATATATACTTGAGTGATAGGGAAATATATAGATGGCAACCCAGCGTGATCGTTTCCACAGTGGACAAATGGGCAGGCTTAGCGACTCAACGAAGAGCTAGAAACCTTTTAGGTGGAAAAGGTAGCTTTTGTCCCAATGGACATGGGTTCATACCTTCTGGAGATAAATGTGAAGATAGCAGAGACGAAGATTTTAAATGTGACGAAATTGGAAGTGATTTGTCTGGACCAACAGGTCCTCGTCTTTCTATTCAAGATGAGATGCACTTGTTGAGGGAAGGATTTGGAACAATAGCTGCTCACTTTGAAGGATTAATAGAAGAATTTGTAAAAGAAACTTCTGGAAGGTCTTTAAAACACATTTCGATGAGCGCAACATTAAACGGAACTGAAAAACAAATACGAGAATTGTATAATAAAAACAAATGTTTTGTAATTCCTGGTCGTTGTCCTGAAGGTATTGGAAGCACAAATGACTTTTTCTTTGAAAAGCTTGAAGGACCTAAGAGAATCATTTTTGGAATGAAACCAAACTTAAGAGACAACCATTATGCTTCATTAATATCCCTTCTTCATTATGGTGAATTCATGGTTGAAGCTCAGAGGGAATTAAACAAAAATCCTCTCGAATTTTGCAAAAGATATAGCTTGTCAAATCCTTCTGATGCTCAGGATCTTTTGACTAAATATATTGCACCTTTAACGTATCATGTTAAAAAACAAGATGCATATGAAATGAGCAGACTAGATGAAATTGTAATAAGTGATTCTTTAACTTTTACTCATAAATCCAGTATTAAAGGGGAAACCCTTACAGGCGATGATGATCTCAATAATTTAAAAATGACAATAAATACTATACATAAAACTGTGAATTCATATAACTGTACTCTTGTAGACAGTGGTTCCTTGATTCTCAGGCCTGTTTATGCAACACCAGTTGTTTCTCATGGTGTAGACTTAGAAGAATGGAATTTTATGGTATTTCAAGGACTGCCATACTCAACTTCTGAATATATCCAAGCCCTTTCGAGAGTAGGTAGGAAATATTTAGGTATCGTACTTCTTTGGTTTTACCCAAATCGAATAAGAGACAGTAGTTTTTATCGCAACTTCACTCGATACCATGAATCTCTAGATCATGAAGTTAGACCTGTCCCGATTAACAGATATGCAAAACTTGGATTGTTCCAAACTATAAATTCATTATTTTGTGCAGGGGTTATTAACTACCTTTCTAACGAAAAAGGAATACCGATGTTTCACAAAAAAGATATTGAAAAAATTACCTCAGAAGATAAGAAATCACTTATAAAATTCATCACTCAATCCTATGGAAAAAGTGCACTTGATATTGATATAAGCAAAGAAGTTGAGGACAGAATTACATATCTTAGCCGTATAAAGGGAGGAGATAATGAATTTTTCCCAAATGTACTTAATGATTCTGGACATCCATATTTTTATAACCAAACCGGTATGAGGGGAATTCAAAAAGAACTCATATTGACAATCAAACCTAATGAGGAAACGATGCTTGAAAAGATAGGGGGTATCAGATAATGCAAAAGCATATGCATAAGGTGCCAGAAAATAGTTCTTTTTTTCAAGGAAATACCGGACAATTTTTCACAAGAAACTTTGGAAAAAATTTAAGTTATAAAGTAAATAATGTTTATTCAGATTCAGAAGCAGACATAAATGTAGATAAATATAGGGTAGAGCTCTGCAAAAAAATCAATACTTTAATTTCTAATCGTTTAAATGATGGTGGAACAAAATTTCATACTTTTTCTGCTAGTGACATAGTAATTAAGCCTGTCAAACTTGCAAATGATGAAGACGATATTTGCGGCAATTTTATCCCATACCCACCTACAGGAATCTGCACTAAAGACGGTTGTAATACTTATTTTGACCTCCACAAAGGGCGGAATTGTAATCACAAAGAAACAGATCAATGGGAACAATTTACATTTTTAGCATTTTGCGATATATGTGGGCGTACTTTACCACTTCATTATATGTCAAATATTGGCAAGAACTGTAAAAGATGCAAAGCAAAAGAAAGCATGTGGAAATTGGTATGGGCAGAAGGTGGAAAAGATATAATAAAAAGTTATAAAGTCCAATGTATAAAATGTGGATATAAAGAAGATCTTTTTTTCTATAAATGTAACCATGAAGAAGGAAAACTCTCTGGAATAGGTCTCAAAAAAAAGGGGTCCAAAATAGTAGGCAATAGTAATTTTAGAGCAGTTCCTGCAAGAGCAAATGCTATTTTACATCCCTACGTTATATCAATCCCTGATGTGTCTCAAGAAAACGAATTACAAGAATCAGTGAATCTTTCAAAGGCAACCTCTGAAGCATTTATTTCTTTATTTGGATATGAGATTGAAGAGTCTAAATTGTATTCACCTGAATTCCGGGATATATTGCAAGAGAAATCTAATTTTTGGGATCTTCCGAGAGTAGAATCGATTATTGAAGATACTTTAGAAATAGATGTAGTTGAAATTGATGACATTGCGAAGTTAAGCAATTATATGTTCTCAAAAATATTAACGGAAATACTTAGAGAAGCTCATTCAAGAAGTCTTAGTAGTCAAAATAAAGATTTGGTTCTAAATAAATTTGGCATCAAACAAATACAGGATGTTCTTACTGAGATTAAATCGATAAAATTTGATGAGAATGACCTTCAGGGGTTAAATTTGATAAATTCCCGTAATTCATTCAAAAAAGAATCCCCTACTATAGGAAAATCCAATTATGAATATTTCCTTGAAAATTATGGTTTGGAAAAGGTATATCATTTCTCAAATTTATCTATGATCCAGGTACTTCTGGGAGTTGTAGAAGGGTCTACAAGAAGAAATCCTTTGTTGTTTAAAACAATAGATGTAGGTTATCCTAACGAGAAACCAACTGTATATGTTAGAAAATATAATACAGAAGGAATCCTTTTTCAGCTCAGTCCCAAAAAAATTCTTGAATGGCTATATACAAACAAAAAGCAAATAAACATTTCAGATAACATAATTCCTCCAAAAGATTGGAATATTTTTTCATATTATAGAAAATTGTTAATGAATGATTCCAACTGTGAATCTGCAGTAAAAAACCTACTTCACACATATTCTCACATGCTAATCCAACAGTCTTCAGTCAATACAGGTCTTGACATACAAAGTATTTCTGAAATCATATATCCATCAGTTGCATCAATTCTGCTTTATTCTACAAATAGCATCAACATGGGGGGACTTGAATACGTTTATGATTATCATCTTGACTCTTGGTTCAGTATGATGAAGGAACTTGCTCAAGATTGTCCTCAGGATCCTGCATGCATGGTTGATGAAAATGGAGCTTGCAATTCATGTAGTTATCTTCCTGAATTTGTGTGCTGCAATTTCAATAATGATCTTGACAGATCTACGCTAGTTGGTGGTTCTGAAAGATATATTGAGGGATACTTCAAATGATTGTAAATCCATATGTAGAAAACGCAATCATTGAATACATAGTTAATTATTTGAGTGATATAGAATCTTGTACTTTGTGGAGTTTATTACAAAATTATTCCAACAAAGAAATTGCAACAGAATCAGAAATTAGGACTGTAGTGTATAAGTTAATTGATGAAGGATGCCTGCAGTTATTGAATGGTAAAAGAACATCTGACGATTCTGTAGTTAAACTTGCAAGATATCCGATCTTTAAAAAAATTGAGAATGAAATAAAAATTGTTGTTTCTAAACCTAATCTAAGAGAAATTAGCATACAAGATATTGAAGATCGAAATCATCAAATTAACAGCATAGAGTGCTTTCGTGTTATTATTTCTTCAGCTAAGAACACACTACGAATTTGTTCGCCATTTATCCAGCATAATGTGCTAAATATTGATGCATTCCCTGATTTGAGAAAATTGCTGGCAGATGCCCTTAATAGAGGAGTTGAAGTTAAACTCCTTACAAGAGAATTGAATGAAAGAAATGAAGAAGTCCAATGGTTGGTAGAAGTCGCCAATAAAATAGATAAAAGAAGCGATTTATCGATTGTAGACTATCATTTGCAGGAAAAGGATGGTTCAATTCTGTCTAGCACTCACGCAAAAATACTTATCGCTGACTACGATGTTGCGTATATAGGAAGTGCAGAACTAAGGAAAAACAGCTTGATAAAAAACTTAGAAATTGGATGTATGATAAGGGGAAGCAGTGTTTTTGGAATATGTGAAGTTTTTGATTTTATGTTTTCACAGGGGGATTTATTTCAATGAGCTTTGAATCAATTGGATACATAGCTCATTCTGGAGGTCAATATGAACTAATTGCTAAGAAAGATGTCACAAAGATAAATAACACAAATTTGTCAAGATTATCTTTTGGAATCATTGAATCAATTATATCTAAACCTATAACAATAGTTTTCTCTCAAGGAAATTTTAATCTTTCTCCATTAGCAGCATGCCTGATAGCCTATACTAAAAGAACTGACGTTTTAATTGGTAAGCCAAAACCAGTGTACAAAGAAACATACGAAATTGAGAAAGAGACGTACTTCTCATTAACTTTTAGAGAAAAATTAAAAGACGATATAATATCAAAAGCTAATTTCTTTTACAAAGAACTTTTGTTATGCACAGGTTCTATTAATTTAGAGACAAATGACCTTAAAAGTATAAGGATTGAAGTATATCCAGAACTCGGAACAAAAAAATATAGAACTGAGTATAAAAATGAAACCTTGAGAAAATTACGTGATGGGCTTTGCGAAAAAATGCCAAAAATAGTAGTTACTAGCCTTGATTCAATGCTACCTCCAACCATCTTTGGCAATATCAAAATGAATTTTGATAAAGAGGAGATTGAACTTCAGAAATTTCAACCTAAAATGATAATATACGAATCAATAAACGAAAGAGGATACGATTTTGGAAATATTCTCCAGCTTATTGATCGAGCAAAAGGCTCTGATACTAAATTGGTACTCCACTTTTCTTGGCCCTATCTAAAGGGAATTCAGAAATTTTTAGATGAGATTTCACAAAGAGCTTATATTGGACTATTTTATTTTACAATGAATTTCTTCAAGGAATCAATGAATAATGACTTTATTCCTCCTGATAAAGTTCGTCATCTTTCTCTTGAAGGAAAAAAATGGGATACTTATTATCCAAAAACAGTTTCTTCTAATTTTAAAGTACTTCTACCAGCGCCTGAATTTCAGATGTGGAATGCTAATATTGAGGAACTTTCCAATTGGAACTGGAATTTTGATCAAAGACTTAGAGATATCAGAACTTACTTGAATCATGAAAATATGAAAAAATCTGATAGAAACATATTGATGTTTCCTCCTATATTTGATTCAATAGTTTCACCCTCAGAAATAAAAAGAGCTATAAATCGTGATGGTAATTGGTTTTCTTTATCTATTGAAAGTTCATTTTCTATCAAAAAAGAGGATTCAAATGCAGTAAAATTATTCAGAGGAATGTGTAAAGATCTAAATCAATGTAGGGATCTTGCTCATGAATTGAAAGGAATTTTTACACCCTCTATTCCTACAAAAAAGACTTTATTTCAAGCCTACTTAGCTGAATATATAACAAATAGAACTCTAAGCTTCATAAATTCTGTAGATAAAAAATATCTTGAAAACTCTTCACTAATTGTATGTAATTTGCACCCCAAATTGAAGACAGTTTCCTCTTTTTTTGAAATTGTATATGAATTAGTAGAGACTCTTAATTACTACTTGTTAAACCTTAAAATAAAAACATATTTAAAAAACTCTAATATGTACATTTCAGTGGATATGCCAGGGATACAATTTGAAAAAACAATATTAGAAGACGCAAACCTCATAAAAGATTCATTCAAACTATTAAAAAAAAAGTTATTTTCAATTAAACAAATAGAAACTTCATTAGTTGAGACTGAAGACTCTTATGTATTTGAAATCCACACAAAAATGCCAGTTTTTTACATTCAGGTTTCAAGTTTTGAAAAAGATAAGCAAACAGAGATTCAAAATTTTATGCCATTTATTTTTTACTCGCTTACAATAAATAAAGATGGAACATACAAAGAACATAAATTAAAAAAAATATGGATAAGTGAATCTGCCAATAAGTCATCTATTTGTTTTGAGATTTCACACAAAACCATCTCAGAAAAAATCATAAAATCATGTGTAGACATATATTACCGACAATTAACTGATATTGAAAAAATACCTTTAGATGTTATCAAAAAAAGCAAGTTGATCATACCTGGACCGATTCCTTTTACAACAGTTTATTCGAACGAAATTATAATTACACAGGGCTATAACACATTGCTGTTACCTTTCGAGGAAATTATCTTTTTTGCATACCCAGGAAAAAACTTTACGCAGGTATTGAATCATATTAAGCTTTATGAGGATTTATCTTCAAAAACAAATTCGATGATTGCAAAAAGAGACTTGAGTATGTCTCTTGAATATACCCGTAAATCAAAGAGAATAAAATATCCAGATAAACCTACAATCGAGAAAGGGTTAGAATATTCATGTGAAACAGACACTCCAATAGACTCATTCGTTAGAAATGAACTTATGAACGATGACACGATAGATGAAGACATAAAAAGTGAAATTAAATCTCTAAAAAACATATGGGGATCAATAGGTAAGCAATCGGGACACTTAAACCAAACTTCATCTTTTAGTTGCTCTCAACAAGATCAGATATTATTCCTCGTTAGTTTTGAGAATGGGAATATTGAAGAGATATCCTTCACTGCAGGTACCATGGTTAGAAAAGAGGATAATGGTGAATATGTTCTCAGTACTGTAGACGAACTTCAAGATGGAGACAAAATTTTCTATATTCAAACAGAAGACCGAGAAAGTATTGAAAATTACTTGCTCAAGTTAATTCTTAAGGACGAGATCCCAATTGAAAAAATACTTGAACCATTAACAGCTTTAAATTCCTTTTATAAGATATTAAGTACAATAAATTATCATGGAAACTATGATCCTTTGTCAATGAAGAAATTATATTGGTTAAAACTAGAAGAAAAAGAATCTCTTTTTTATTTAATCCAATGTATCCTGCATGAAGATTCGTTATTAGGAGAAAATATTGAACAACTGTATAATTCACAGATATGGAGTGATTACATTTCCTTAGAAAATATAATAAAAATTATAGGGAGTGGACAAAAGAGAATTACCCAGAAAAAAATGTTTCTTTTAGCTACAGAACTAGGCCTGAAGAGATACAAAGAATCTTCATTCAAACAATTGTGTTCGATGACGTTACGCGACCAAAAGCATTATTCTTTCAATGAAGACGATAACTTGCTAACAATAGGCAAATTACTCGAACATCAAGGAATAATAGACGATTATTTATTTATCAACGATGAAGGTAAAAAGATAGGGCCATTCCTTCAAATTATTGCTTTCTCATTAAGAAGAGTAGCAAATGGTCAAACAGACCCTCTTAATGAAATAGACATATTACTAGAGGATAAAATCAAAAATTGCACTATTGAGAAAATACTGAGATGACTAAATTAAAAAAAGACAAAGAATAGTGAAACAATTGTGACCAGCCATGAAAAATGTATTGTTAGTATATCCTGATTATCCTATTCCACATAAGAGTATTCACCACAAAAATGCTCTTCCAATTGGGCTTTTAAAGTTGTCATCATATTACAAAAAAAAAGAAAAGGCAATTGTGCAACTTGTTCAAGGAAAAAAACTGCCCGATAAATTCAAAGAGCCCGATATAATTGAAATTACAAGCTTGTTTACATATTGGTCACAATATTTTTGGGATTCCATAAAGTATTACAGAGAAAATTTTCCTGATTATAAAAAAACTAAAATCCGTGTGGGTGGAATTTATGTAAGTTTACATTACGATAATAAAGAGTTTATAAAGTTGTGTAGAAAATACCATGTAACTCGTTTTAAGGGTATCCATAGAAGTGCAGAACAATATTTTCCAGACTATGAATTACTTAATGAAAATGGGGTGAAGCTGAATTTCCAAGTAGTTCACACATCTCGGGGATGTCATAGAAAATGTTCTTTTTGTGGAACTTGGATAATTGAACCTAATTTTGAGTGCAAAGATTCGATTAAAAAAATGATACAGCCAGGCCTTAAATTGGGGCTAAGAAATCTTGTATTTTATGACAATAATTTGCTAAAAAACCCAAACATAAAGAACATTTTGAGAGAATTAATTGAGCTGAAAAAAGAGAAAAAAATAGGATGGTGTGAATCTCAGAGTGGATTTGACGGCAGATTATTAGTTGAAGATCCAGAACTTGCCTTATTGCTCAAGAAAGCTGGATTTAGGTATCCTCGAATTGCTTGGGATTGGGAATACAGTTGCTGGCCAGAAATAGAACAACAAATAAAAGTATTACTTGAAGGCGGATTTTCAAAGGATAATCTATCAATTTTCATGTTGTACAACTGGAATTTAGATTTTGAAGAAATGGAAAAGAAAAGAATGAAATGTTGGAAATGGAAATTACAAATCACTGACTGCCGTTTTAGGCCATTAGATAGTCTTTATGATCACTATAATCCAATAAAAGACCAAAGTAACGGGGAAGAGTATTACATTCATCCAAAATGGACTGATTTTGAAGTAAAGCAATTTAGGAAAAATATAAGGAGACAAAATATATGCATAAGGATGTGTCTTCCATATCACAGTAAATTATTAGAGAGAAAAGTATATACAAATCAGCAGTATTCATTCATTAATACATTACCCGCTTCTGAGATGAAAAAATATTTACCAGATTTATGGTATCCAGAAACCTTTGTTTTACCAAATAAATATGAAAAATGGAAATCAGAGAAATGCATTATATCTACAGAAAAGATGAAAGAATTGGAAGAATTAATGTATTCTCAAGATCAATTGACATCCAATAATTCAAAAGTAGCCGGTGAAATAGATAAAGAAAAATATGATATAAAATCATATATTTGGAGAGTGTCGTAAAAGTATAAAGATCCTAATTAATTACATACAGTCATCAAACTTCAACTTCATAAATCGACATCATGTAAAATTATAAAATTTAGTTACTATGATCGGATCGGCTGAATTTTAGTTAATTTTGGACTTTTGCGACGCTCTCATTTGAGTTACATAAATATTACAGCTTTTTTGGAGAGATATTTTCTAAAAACTATGATCACTAGTTTCACTTTTCTCCGCCCTCAAACTCCCTGATCCCGGCAAGTTCAAATGACCTCCTTCACATCACTCAGTTCCTCAACAGATATTCCCAGTAAACTCCAGAACTCCCTCCTTAAGCTTTTAACAAGTATCTTACGAATTTCCGGTCGCTATCAAAAATTTTGCATTCAGGGGTCCGGTTTGAGGATTTCATGATTTAGAGATTCTGTCGCGGATCGATTTGGCGAAGGATCAAAAACTAAAAAACGGTAGGTTGGGAAGAGGGGAGCAGTAGGCGCGGGAAATATATTTTTATAGAAATAGATCTGAAGATCTCTTTCTTTGAAATCAGCTTTTCCATATCATCCTCTTCCTGAAAACAGACCTGCAAAGAGTAAACGAGAAAGTTAACACAGCTATAAATAAAATCATTGGAATATGATTTATATCTGAAAGACGAGGCCAGTCAATGAGAGAATTTACTGTAGTTATTGAACAGGACGAAGATGGAGTCTATGTAGCTTCTGTGCCTGAACTTCCAGGAGTCATACACAGGCATAGAATCTTGACGAATTAAACAGAAGAATAAAAGAAGCAATTGAACTGTACCTTGAGGTTGAAGCCGAAGAGGGAGAAAAGGAACATCTTGATTTTGTCGGGATACAGAAGGTCAAAGTTGAGGCTTGAATGGATAAAATAGTGCCTCTTCCCAGCAAAAAGGTAGAAGAGACAAAGTTAAAAAATAGAGTCTCTAAAGAGTTCTGGATATACGAAAGAATTACAGAAGCCGGATAAATTCTTCATCGGTCATTCCTGCTTGCCGGATAATTGATTTTAAGGTTCCTGCCGGAATTTCCGGATGGTCGGGGACGATAACAATGCGTGTTTCACTCGGAGTTATTTTTTTCATTTTTATGTGACTTCCTTTCTGAGAAACCACCTGAAACCCCTGGCTGCTGAGTGCCCTGATAACTTCACGAGCTGACGGGGTGGGAAGTTTTGGCATGGGAAGAGACCTCTACCGTTGTGGTAAAAACCTGGCCAGCTACGGGGATCTGAGCGTCTTCGTCTTCGAGATAGAGTTCGATTGCTTCTTTTAAGTTCTCAATGGCTTCTTCAATTGTTTCTCCCTGGCTTGCAATATCAAGTTCGGGACACCATGAAACATACCATTTTCCTTCTTTTTGGATGACAGCTGAAAATCTGTACGTTTCGACCATAATTAACAGATTTACGCATTGCTATAAAATGTTT
>Ga0268263_1002107_pt1 | contig 13995 bp, 13 predicted proteins | sample Biomet5_FD_190358 | JGI IMG/M metagenome (GOLD analysis project Ga0268263, IMG submission 190358) | Microbial communities from bioreactor (seeded with sewage sludge) at LBNL, California, USA - Biofuel metagenome 5 (SPAdes) (version 4) | ecosystem: Engineered > Bioreactor > Anaerobic >... | reverse complement strand
CAAAAAGGCTTTCACAGTGATATTCATAGCAACCATAGTTATCTGGTTCCTCCAGAGCTTCAGCCCCGGACTGACCATGGTATCAAATCCCAGCAACAGCATCCTTGCTGCTATAGGAAAATTCGTGTCGCCGGTATTCGCGCCGCTGGGCTTCGGCGACTGGCGTGCAGCCACCGCCCTGATCACAGGGCTTTCAGCCAAGGAGGCCGTAGTCAGCACCATGGCCGTCCTGACCAAAGCGACCAGCGGCATGACTTTGTCGCAGATGCTTTCACAGATGTTCACACCGCTGTCGGCATATTGTTTCCTGACCTTCTGTCTGCTTTACATGCCTTGCGTAGCCACTCTGGCGACCGTGAGACGAGAGATGGGCGGCTGGAAATATGCTTTCGGCACAGTAATATTCCAGACCGGAGTGGCCTGGATCGTATCATTTATCATATTTAGGATAGGAGGACTGTTCATATGAAATTTTTGATCGTAGATGCATTCACAGAGACCACCTTCGGCGGCAACCCCGCGGGCGTGGTACTGCTTCCAGATGGAAGCGGGTTCCCTGCAGATGAGGTCATGGTAAAGACCGCCGCAGAACTGCGATATTCCGAGACGGCTTTCATCAGGAATCTGGGAGACGGCGAATTCAACATAAGGTATTTCACTCCGGCGGCAGAAGTAGAGCTCTGCGGTCACGCCACCATAGGTTCCTTCTGCGCGCTGCAGCACCTGGGCCTGATCAGCGCCGGTGATACCTGCATCAACCATACCTGCGCCGGTGATCTGGAGATCAATGTAGGCGATGGTTTTGTCATGATGGACATGGCCGCGCCGGTAGACATCGCCACCATAGATGACCGCGCCGCCCTGGACGAGCTTTATGATATTATGGGAACAAAATATGACCCGGACAGGATCACGCTTTTTCCAAAGCTGATATCCACCGGACTTCCTGACATCATGATGCCTCTGGCCACCCAGGCGGACCTCAACGCCATGGAGCCTGACATGAAGGCACTGTCCGCATTATCTGAGCGCTACCAGGTGACCGGCGTCCACGCCTTCACTCTGGATGCCGAAGACGGCGTCACCGCTCACTGCAGGAACTTCGCCCCTCTCTACGACATCGACGAGGAGGCGGCCACGGGCACCTCCAACGGCGCCCTGACCTACTACTTCTACCTGAACAAACTGATCGCGCCTGTGGATCACTGCAAGATCATCCAGGGCGAATCGATGAAGCGGCCGTCGGTCATACTTTCCGACATCGACGCTTCCGGGCCTGAATGCAGGATCAAAGTCGGCGGCAGCGCCGTGGTCCTGGCAGAGGGAGAAATCAACATCTAAGCAAATTAATAACCGGTCTCACAGGCCGGTTATTACTGTATTGAGCCATTTTTTGGAGAAAAACCGTCTGGTCAGAATGACTGCTTCAACCAGATCGTTTCCTCGTACGCAGAGCACTGCCAGATATATGGGCAGATGCCACCAGAGAGCCGCTGAAAACGCCAGCGGCACAGCTACACACCAGATGCAGCCCACTTCAGCGAACATCGCGAACCTGGTATCTCCGCCGCCGCGCAGGATCCCGGTTATGTTTATCCCGTCGTAAAGGTTAAGGCCCATGGTCAAACCGTATACCACAAGTATCTTAAAACCATAGGATTTTCCCAGTTCACTCAGCGCAAACAGATGTATCATCGGATAAGCGCAGGCAACTACCAGCAGCCCGAAAAGCACCCCGAATATGGTGCCGACTTTCAGCAGCTTTTTGCCCAGCGCATAAGCGTATTCTTTGTTGCCCTCTCCAAGCTTTTCGCCAACCAGTATCAGCGTGGCATCGCCGATGCTGAAGGCCGCAAAACTGAAAATGCTGTTGATGGACTGAGCCGCCTGAAATGACGCGTAGGCAGTGGTGCCGATCCTGGAAAAGGCCGCGACATACAGCGATGTGCCTATGCTCCAGAACAGCTCATTGCCGGTGGTCGGCAGCGCGTTTTTTATTATGCGCAGAAGCAGATCACGGTTCCACTGGAAGAATTCTTTTATCGGCCCCGCAAATCCGCCGTGTCTGCATCCTACAACCAGGCTCAGCGTCACCTCAATAAACCTTGCCGTAGCCGTAGCTATGGCCGCGCCCTCAATGCCCAGCTCAGGCGCACCGAATTTGCCGAAAATAAGCACATAATTCAAAAATGTATTGGTAGAAAATACCACGATACTGATCATCATAGGGATCCGCGTCTGCTGGGTGGCTTTGAACGCCATCTCCATAGGCGAAGATATGGCCAGGAAGAAGAATGTCACCGTGCCGATCTTCACGTACGGAACTGCCATGGCGATGATGGCAGGATCATCGGAATAAATACCCAGTATCTGCTTTGTAAAAAAGAAGGCCATGATGAAAAACAGAATACCCACGCCAAATGCCACAGTCATAGCAAACCCTATGACCTTGCGGATATTCTTCATATCCTGCGTGCCGTAAAACTGCGCCACAAATGTAGATGCTCCGCTTGTAAAGCCAAATAAAAACAGATAATGGATGAAGTATATCTGGGTCGCTATGCCGACTGCCGCCAGCTCAGCTTCTCCCAGAAATCCAACCATTATCGTGTCTATCAGCCCCAGAGTACCTGATACGACGCCCTGAATGGCTATGGGCAAAGCTATTCTGCCCAGCTTTTCAAACAGCGTCTTATTATCGATGGTGATCTCCGCAGAATTATTTATCATCCTTCTTTTCTTTCTTTTCTTCCTTCTCAATATTCACTGCCCGGATCTGCGGCATCTTGTGATTTGGATCCGTCAGGAATACATAAAGATATACCGCGGCTATTCCGATAAGAACAAAAGCGTCCTTGTACAGCTCCCTGCTGATCAGGACAGCCGCCATCCCCATTATGGCACTTATTCCGTAAAGCATCAGCACCGCCCGCCGCTGACCGTAGCCCGATGCCATGAGATGATGATGGAGATGCCCTTTGTCCGCCTCCATGATAGGTCTTTTGTTCACCATTCTTCTGAGGATAGCAAAGAACGTATCAAAAATAGGTACGCCCAGTACCAGTACCGGTATTACCACTGCAATGAATGTGGATTTTTTCAGCGGTCCGACCACCGAAAGCGCGGCTATCATAAAGCCCAGGAACAGGGAACCGCTGTCACCCATGAATATCTTTGCCGGATAGAAGTTATACGGCAGGAAACCCATGGCTCCGCCGGCTACCGCCATCATGGCAGCGCATACCAGCAGCAGTCCGTATTTGTCCCCGTGGATGTATGCCACATAGGCGACGCTGCACGATGCGATCGTAGCAATACCTGCAGCCAGACCGTCCAGTCCGTCAACCAGGTTAATAGTATTGGTGATTCCAACTATCCACAGCACGGTAACGATGAAACAAACCACCGTTCCGAATCTCCAGAGTCCCGGACCAAAATAATTGTCTATGAATTCTATCTTGAGTCCCATGTAATACATGAGAATAGCTATGAGCAGCTGACCTGTAAACTTTATCTTTGCGTCGAGATTCTTAATATCGTCAACGACGCCAAGACAGTAAATCAGCACCCCGCCGACTATTACAGCTTTGATATGCTCATTATCGCCAAGGAATACAAGCAACGAAACCGTAGTTCCAAGGAAAATAGCCAACCCGCCAAATCTTGGCATGGGTTTGTTGTGCATACGCCTGTCGTCCTTGGGAATGTCCATGGCCCCTATCTTAGGCGCCAGCTTTATCGCCAGTGGCGTAGTCGCGAGCGCTACGGCAAAGGCCAGCAAAAAAGAGCCGAATATGATCATTCTGGTTATTTCCATATGTGGTCCTCTATTTCTTCAGTTCTACGACTTTCAGTCCCGCCTCATCCAGCATCTTGACCGCCAGTTCATCGGGATATCCCTCTCTGACAACGATGCGCTTGATGCCGGCATTTATGATCATCTTTGCACAGATGACGCACGGCTGATTTGTTATATAGATATCGCCGTCTTCGATGCTCTGGCCCAGCGTCGCAGCCTGGATTATAGCATTTTGTTCAGCATGGAGAGCCCTGCAAAGCTCATGCCTCTCGCCTGAAGGGACCTTGAGTTCCTCCCGCAGGCAGCCTCCTATTTCACTGCAGTGAGCAATACCTCTCGGGGCGCCGTTGTACCCGGTGGCAATGATGTGCCTGTCCTTAACTATGACTGCTCCAACGTGCCTTCTTAAACATGTCGACCTGGTAGCTGTAAGCTCAGCCATCTTCATGAAATATTCATCCCATGTAGGTCTCTCGTCAATATAATGAGCCATTTGCTTTCTGCACCTCTCTTTACTTTCTAATAATATACTTCCACCAGATAAAGTCCCTGCGGCGGTGCCGTATGTCCGGCTCTGCGCCTGTCCCCTCCATCCAGAATGGCTGTCATTTCCTGCGGCTTCAGTTTTCCAGTACCCACGTCCACCAGCGTTCCCGTGATTATGCGCACCATGTTATACAAAAAACCGTCACCTGATATTTCCATAATGATGTCCCTGCCGTCAGATCCGTCTGCTTCCGCAAGGACGAGTCCATGGACAGTCCTTACCGTAGTCTCCCCCGGATTTCCGCCCGCAGCCTGAAAACACGCAAAATCATGAGTGCCTTCAATATACACCGCTGCCTGTTTCATTGCGCCGATGTCCAGTTCTTCCTTGACCTGATATCTGTAATTACGCAAAAATACAGGCATGTCCTTCTCATTTCTGATCACATATCTGTATTTCTTTCCTTTTGAATCAAATCTGGCATGAAATCCGAGCTGAACATCCGCAGCACTTACTATGCGTATGTCGCTTTCCCGCGCGGGCTCCGAAAGCAGGTTGTTCACCGCCAGCGGTATTCTCTCCGTCGGTATGCCGAAATCACCGCCAAAGGTCGCCCTTTGTCCCAGCGCATGAACGCCGGCATCGGTACGGCTCACGCCGTCTATGGTAAGCGGCATGCCGCACACCCTGCTCAGAGCATCCTCGATGGTTCCCTGCACGGTCCTGAGCCCCGGCTGTCTCTGCCAGCCATGAAAATCCGTGCCGTCATATTCGATTGTCAGCAGGATGTTTCTCTCCATACTAGTTAGGAAGCTCGATCTTCCTCTTATCCTTATCCCTGGCTTGTCTGTAAAGGACGAACTTTCTGCCGATGGCCTGAACAAACTCAGCCCTGAGCCTGTATGCAAGTTCCTCACATACATCCTTTGGTTTCAACGTAGAGCCGTCCTGAATCTTCACCTTCACCAGTTCGTGTGCTGCCAGGTATTTATCAATAGAATCAACAACATTAGATGTCAGTCCCAACTTCCCAATACTTGCAGTGGGCTCAAGTTCCTGAGCCAAACCTTTCAGATAGCTCCTCTGCTTGCCTGTAATCATAAGTCAACACTATCTCCTTTCTGAATATACATATTATTATTATAACAAAATATCGGCCCTATTACCATAGAAAAATGAATTTAACTTGGTAATCGTCATCGACATTCCGCTGGCCATTCCACCGACATTCCGCCGGGCATGAACCTCGTGCGACACCGGCACAAAGCCATATCAACGGCTGCGATTGTCCTAATTTCATGATATTCGACCGATGCACCATAAAAACCACAAAGCCAAAATGGCCCTGCCCGCCCAAACCATGACCAATACCGGGCCTTGCGTACATAAATGACCGGTGATTTGTGGTGCATGCCCTGAGTTCATAAGATTTTACCACAATGCACCAGGAAGCTTTTGTGGTGCATTTGCCATATACGAGAAAATTACCATAATAGAGCCTGCCATCCTACTACGAACCTGCATGCAACACGCCATCCGGCGCGGTTGACCAGAGCTGATTCGGATCCGATCCGTGTGACGGATATGCTCCAGCTTGCCATTGAGCTATTTTTTTATATTCCTCAGGGAATCGACAATTATTTGCCCATGGCAAGCAATTCAGATCCCTAACCACGCATTTTCACTTGCCATCAAGTTGTTTTTTTCTATTCCCCAGGAAATGGACAAGTATTTGCCAATGGCAAGTAATTCAGATCGCTAACCGCGCATTTTCACTTGCCATCGAGCCATTTTTTTATATTCCTCTGAAAATGGTGAAATATGATCCAATGGCAAGTAATGAACACGATCATGTCCCTCCGACCCCGGGCGCAGCGTTACCACGGCTGCTGAGCTTCGCCTCAGGCCGCGCAGCAGGCAGCTGCACGGCCTGAGGTGGATGCGAAGCATCTGTCTGGCCACACCATAAGAAACACCCGCGCCGGTAATCCCGGTGCGGGGCTCAACTATAATCAAATTGGCATTTATTAAGTTTAGTCTTCTTTCATCCTGAGTATGTAGAAACCGTCGTCCAGCGCGTCAATAATTATGTTGCCTCGATCGTCTACGATGACATCTTCTGTAACTGCATTGCGCGGTCCCGGAAATCCAGGGAAGTATGATTCTTCTGGATTCTGAGTAGGATTCGGCGGAATGAAGTAAGCGATCTCACGAGGTCTGAACTCGTCGGACACATCGTAAACTCTGAGTCCCGCGTGGAAGTAGCAGCAGTAGACTCTGTCGCCGCGCTGCTCAAGCCACGGTTTCCCATCCATAGGCTCGTGTAGATTGTGGGGCCCGAAAGGACCCGGTTTGTCCATCTGCATATAGTTAAAATTTTTGTACGGGAAGTTCTCCGGTACCTCAGGGTACGGGAACTCGGCAATCAGCGTCGGTCTGGTCGGATCGCTGACATCTACCATGTGGATATTATTCAGTGCCTGCGGATGCTGGATCTTGCCAGGTCCGAAGAACTGGAACCGCTCGCCTTCGTTCTGACAGACCACCAGGTCTCTGCCCGGCAGAGGGAGCGCCGTATGAAGTCTGGCTCCCGCCAGCTCGCTGGAAAATGCAGGCATGAACCTGAGGTTTCCAAGGCATCTCGGTCTGGTCATGTCTGACACGTCAAGGACGTAAAGTCCGTCGCCGCAATAACCCAGATAGGCTTTGTCGCCGCGTACAAACGGAGGACCGTGCATCCAGCCTTTGTCCATGAAGTTAGGCACGTGTCCGGCGCTGTGGTCGAAAGTACGGTTAGGATAGCCGTCGGCATACTGCTCTGGTGACCACCATCTGCCGATTTCCTTAGGGCTTTTTACATCTGCGATATCTATGATCCTGTATATCATGCCTTCGAACGGCATACACTCGCATGACAGATGTACGTATCTGCCGCCATTGTACATGAATCTGTGGACACCGATGGAATGTGGAACTCCGCAGTCCCAGTAGCTAAGGAACTCCGGATGGATCGGATCGTCCTTCAGGCTGTATATTCTAATGCCGACCTCGCATTTTGTCTGTGAAAGATCAGTTTTTCCGGTCAGAGTCTCAGGACCCGAACCAGCTGTCATCGCACAGATCAAAAGGTCGTCTGCTATCTGCACCTTAGGAGTCGACGTGGTCGGATACTCCTCCGGATCCAGAAGCTGCATGTATCTTACAAATTTAGGGTTTTCAGGATCAGTGACATCGCTGATCATGACACCATTCTTGGTGCCGCCAAAGCAGGCTCCGTAAAGCAGATATCTGCCGTCCTTCGCCTTGTAAAGGGCCATCTGGAACATGCCGCATTCGCCGTCCATCTTGCTGTAACCCAGGACTTCCATATTTTTTATGTAGCCTTCGTTGTCAGGTCCTTTAGCATAGAATTTCTCTGCCATTAGATTATTTCTCCTCTCGCCTCATTTTCCTTCTCAAATCACAATACGCCGGAGACCGGCAATCAAACCAGTCTCCAACGCTCAATAATTATCTCATTGTAATGTATCCGTGATACTGTGCATAATTGTCTGATCTGGCGATATCTGAAAGGAACACACTGGTAATACCGAATGATTTTTTCAGGTAAGGGAAATCAGGCGTTTCAGCCCATGATGGTTTCCTGACTTTTTTAGAAACCTTGGCTACGCAGTTCTGCCACGCCGTAGGACATGAGAACCACATCTCCGTAACTCTGTCAAACTCACAGCCATTGGCATCTTTGATGACCTTGCTTGACAGGATTCTGGTAGTATCTTCATTTTCAGCGAAGGCAGGTATCAGTTCTTCGTGGAACCACTTCTCGCCTTCTTCTTTATCAACACCTTCAGGATATTTAATTATGAACTGCCATCTGTAGTTAGGTCCATCCTCCACAGTTCTTCCTTCGCCTTTGAAGTCTTCCTCCCACCATACGGGAACAAAGGCAAATACGAAAGGTACCGTACCCATGGATTCGTCACCCTTGGTCGATCTGGCATCATCGCCCTCGAAATTCTCCTCCTCACCTTTCTTGATGAAGTGTGAATCACCTTCGTCCGGAAGGTTGCCCTGCCATACGAGTACATCCTTAGGGAAGAACTCAGTCAAAGCTTTGTGATGGTCAAACATCTGGACATTGTTTGGATTAGCCAGCCAATAGTGTTCCGTCAGCTGCATCCTTATTGCGCCGTAACGCATTCCACCTTCAGGAACAGGAAGTGCCGCATAGAACGCGTACTTGGAAACGTATGGGCCAAACTGTGAAATGCTGTCCGGAATGTGATATCTGTACAGCCAGTTCTCCAGCTTGATCCTGTAGTCTTCCTTGGCGCAGTCTACATAAATCAGACTTCTGGTTGGATAAAAAGTAGGCATTGTCATAATTATTCATCTCCTCTAAACTTTGTTATTCCGGCTTCATTGGTGAGATAAAATCGATGTAAGCCTGTTTCTTCTGTTTGAATTCATCGGTCTTCTTCCAATCCATCAATTTGCCTTCGTTTTCTTTGATCTCATCAACGTGCTTGAATTTTCCGGAAAGAGTGTCATGAGCAAGGCCTTCACTTTCAGGCGGGAATTCGAATGATATCTTCCCGTCGTCCACCTTGATCTCGCCTACAAGTCCGCATGCGCAGCATATGGCTTTGGTCGCATCGTCATTGAGATAGAAGTTTCTGTTGTGGCAGTGCGGGCATACTCCCGGATCTCCCACATATTCAGCCTTTTCATAGTCCTTGGCAGCATTGGCAAGTTCCACACCTATCGCGTGGCTTTTCTTAACCTTGTCGTCTTCCATGACTATGCACTTGGACCATGGGAATACCACCGTGTCGATGATCTTCCAGGCAGGGGTAAGCGCCATATTTCTGAAATCGCAGTCGATCCTGGTGGACCAGTCTGAACCGCCGATGCCGATGTATGATACCACCTTGTCCTTCAGCATCCTCTGGTCAGGCATAGTGCCGCCGTGGCCTTCAGCCATTCTGCCTTCAGCGATCTTGCTGCCGACGATGATCATGGCCTTGTCGTTTCTCGGTCCCATTCGGTCTGTAATAGTCCTGAACAGACCGGAAGCGCCCTTTTCAAAGATAGGAATGGACCAAACGATGGCATCCGCTTCCATCATTTTGTCTCTCAGCCATTCAAAGTCGTCCTTGATGACGCAGGCTCCGCCGTTGCCGCTCATGAGGCTCATTACGCAGGCTGTGCAGCCCGTGCAGTGCTCCAGATGGAGATCGTTCAGATTGATGAACTGGATCTCATCAGCGCCGGTTTCTTTAGCTCCCATAAGAGCTTCTTTACACATAGCGTCGTTGTTTCCGTTTTTTGATCCTCCGGAAATTCCTAATACTTTCATTTCGTACTCCTTTATTCGATTATACTATTCAAACGATCATTTCGCTAATATCCATTTAATTATGGATGACATTACTGATTGAATCTGAGATGAGTTTCAGCTATTTGACAAGCTTTTTGTACAAAATAATGGTGGTTGCAAGCCCTGAAATACCGCCGCAGATAACTGCTGTAATGATATTGCCCATTACGTTGCCCATTACGTCTGAAGGTACTCCTTTTTCACCTATGATCAGACCTACAATAAGTGCTGTGATCACCGCACTAATAACTGCACTAACGATGAAATTTTTAACCATATCCGCTTTCATTTTCTTATCCTCCTGATAATACAATTTTTTAGTTTTAAATAAGTCGAAAAATTTACCGTTGATATCTCTTAAGATACCTTTTGTATAACACAAAAATACCACACTAATAAAGTGTGGTAAAATTCAAAAAATTTATATAGTCATAACCTCAGGTTATGCCGTTATATGGGCTCTCCCGCCGCCTTTTTTCTTCTGTATATCTCCTCATACATCCTGTGATACATGGTGATGATCGGATTCAGGTTACTTTTCTTCCATGCAGCGACCAGCTTTACCCTCCCCAGTTCCTCACACTTGAAGAACTTCAGATTCGGGCTCTTGGTGGACATTGTATCCTCTCTCGCTATCATGATGCCTCTGCCCATTTCGGCCAGCATATTCATATGATTCAGATCCATGCCTACTATCTCGTCAGGCTCAAAGCCCTGCATATGACACATCTCTCTGAAGAAATCATAGGTTATATAGCTCTCGCGCTCATCCGGTGCGATGATCTTCTCGCCTTCAAGGTCTTTTACATGCAGCTTTTTCCTCTTGGACAAAGGGTTGCTTCTGGGTACGACAAAACCAAGCCCCACCTCATTGACCTCTTCATACATGACATCTCGGATCAGCCGTGCTTCCTCCTCGTAGGTCACTATCATGTCAACGGTCCCGTCGTCCAGCCATGTCCTGAGATCTCTGAACCCGCCGACGATCTTCTCAATCTCCACATGAGGATATTCTCTGGCCAGCGTTTCCAGCAGCTCCTTTACAGTATCATTGAAGATCTGCCCCATGAGCAGCGCGATGGTCATCTTGCCCTCTTCACCGGAGGCCGCTCTCCTGGCTTTGTCCATGATGCCGTCAAGCGTCACCTGCACTTTCTGCAGTTCGCAGAGAATCACTATGCCGGCTTCTGTCAGTACAACCCTGTTTTTAGCCGTGTCACGATAAAACAGCTTCATACCGCACTCCTGCTCCAGTGCAGCGATATTCTTGGACAAAGCGGGCTGTGAAATGTACAGTTTTTCCGCCGCCTTGGTGAAATTAAGGCATTTCGCCGCCTCGATGAAGCATTGCGTCTTCATGTCGATAAACATTCAGCCACCTCCCTTACAGGTTCAGCCACACATCCAGCCGTCCCCACAGGAACAGCAGATATATGATCGTCGATACTGTGATATACGGTACCAGCGGTCTCGTATCAGTTCTCTTTACTTTCTTACGCAGCAGGAGCCAGATGAAATGCCCCGCGCTGAGGAGCGTGGTCATGACGAATATGGCAAGTATGCCATATGCTCCGGCAATCAGTCCCAGACTGGCGAACAGCTTGATATCTCCGCCGCCCACCGCGTCTCTGCCATAAATCAGCTTGCCAAGCAGCGCCATGAATCCCATGATCCCAAACCCGATCAGAGCGCCGAAAACACAGTCTTTCCAGCTGCCGTAATAGGCTATGAACCCCAGAGCGGACACGGCCAGCAGAATCACCAGCTGATCCGGTACGATACCATATTTGACATCTCCGATGGACAGTTCCACCAGTATCCACATGGTGCACACCGCGGCTATGGCAAAGCGGTAATCGTTGACTGCCATGTAGACTCCGGCCGCCATAAAGAACATGGAAAATACAAATTTCCAGGGATAGCTTTTTATCCGCTGGGTATACGGGTCGCGCAGCTCCGCCGACGGCTCTTCACCGTAATCGCAGAACCACTTCGCCGGCATTTTGTTGAAGAAATATACAGCGCCGTTGCCCAGAAGGATACCTGCCAGCAGGGCTGCCAGACACTTTATTATGGTAATTATATATGGTGTGTAATCCTCCACGTGTAACTCCTCTCCCTTGTTTCCCATATTTTACCATGAGTTCATATATTGTACAATAGCGATTTGGTTATATTAGCTTCACCGATATGAAAAAGAGGCCATTTGTAATGAAATGACCTCTGCATTTTCTCTTACTTTATTTTCCCGGTTTCCAGCTGCTCTTAAGGTCGACGATGCGGTTGAATACCTTTTCGTCATCGGTTGTCAGTTTGCTGTCGGCGATGTAATATCCGTGACGGAAGAACTGGAATCTCTCGCCTGGTCTGGCATCAGCCACAGCCGGTTCAGCGTATCCCCAGGTCTCCTCTACAGAATCCGGGTTCAGCACCTGTTCACCGTTCTCATCGTCTACCATCAGGTAGTTGTAGTTGCGGATACGTATCTTCACTGCAGTCGCAGCGTCGACAAAATGGATGGTGCCCTTGACCTTACGGCCTTCAAATCCGCTGCCGCTTCTGGTCTCCGGATCGTAGGTGCAGTGCAGCTCCCTGATTGACCCGTCTTCGTTCTTGATGACCTCTTCACATTTGATGAAGTAGGCTCCCTTTACGCGTACCTCGTTGCCAGGGAAAAGCCTGAAATACTTCTTTACAGGCACTTCCATGAAATCTGCGCCGTCCACATATATCTCTCTGGAGAACGGTACCATTCTTGTGCCCATCTCCGGTACGTTTCTGTTGTTTTCGATCTCCACCGTTTCCGACTGCCCCTCCGGATAGTTGGTGATCACGACTTTGATCGGATCTTCGACCACGTTCCTGCTCTCCACACGGTTCTGCAGATCCGTACGAACGCAGTGTTCCAGCATGGCCACCTCGATGGTGCTGTTGGACTTGGCTACGCCGATCTCCTCACAGAATGTCCTGATGGATTCCGGTGTGTAACCGCGCCTTCTGAGTCCGGCGATGGTCGGCATCCTCGGATCGTCCCAGCCGTCAACGACGCCGTCGTCCACAAGTCCCTTCAGCAGCCTTTTACTCATGACAGTATTGGTCAGGTTCAGCCTGGCGAATTCTATCTGCTTAGGCGGATGAGGCCAGAAGCCGACTTCATTGAGCACCCATTCGTACAGCGGTCTGTGATCTTCAAACTCCAGCGTGCAGATGGAATGAGTTATGCCCTCTATAGCATCCTCGATCGGATGGGCAAAATCGTACATTGGATAGATGCACCATTTGTCTCCCGTATTGTGATGGGTGATATGTGCGATCCTGTAGATGACAGGATCCCTAAGATTGATATTAGGCGATGCCATGTCTATCCGCGCGCGCAGCACTCTCTCGCCGTCGGCGAACTTTCCGGCACGCATTTCCTCGAACAAAGCCAGGTTCTCTTCTACGCTCTGATTCCTGCATGGGCTTTCTTTGCCCGGTTCTTTCAGTGTTCCTCTGTACTCTCTGATCTGTTCAGCTGACAGATCATCCACGTAAGCCTTGCCTTTGTTTATCAGCTCCAGCGCAGCCTTGTACATGGTGTCAAAGTAGTTTGACGCCCAGAGCCTTTTCTCCCAGGTGAATCCCAGCCACTTTACGTCTTCCTCGATGGAATCGACGTATTCAACGTCCTCCTTTACAGGATTGGTGTCATCGTAGCGCAGGTTGCATCTGCCGCCGTATTTCTGAGCAGTTGTAAAATTCAGGCATATGGATTTTGCATGGCCTATATGAAGATATCCGTTGGGCTCAGGCGGGAAACGTGTATATACCTCGCCTCCGTAGGTTCCCTCTTCGATATCCTTGTCTATGATATTGTGAATAAAGTTACTTGCATTGTTCTCGCTCATATGGTCCCTCCCAAAATTAATTGACGCTAACAGTATAGCACAATTTCAACGTTTCGCAAAACAAATATTCACTTTAGATCATATTCGTATAGCCCATAAGAAATTCATCCACCTCCTTTGCAGCCTCGCGTCCTTCTCTGATCGCCCATACGACCAGCGACTGGCCCCGCCGCCCGTCGCCGGCCGCGAAGATCTTCTTTCTGCTCGTCCTGTAGCTCTCCACTTCTGTAGCTATCAGTCCCCTCTCAGTCTGTTCCAGACCGAAGGCTTCAATGATGCTGCTCTCCGCGCCCAGAAAGCCTGCGGCTATGATAAGCAGATCGCAGTCCGCCATATTCTCACTCTTATTCCTGAGATTCAGGATTTTTACAGCACTGATCTTTCCTTCATCATCAGCAACGATTTCAGACACAGTCGACTCGAATACTCTGGGGTCGCTGCC
>Ga0268263_1002106_pt1 | contig 14005 bp, 11 predicted proteins | sample Biomet5_FD_190358 | JGI IMG/M metagenome (GOLD analysis project Ga0268263, IMG submission 190358) | Microbial communities from bioreactor (seeded with sewage sludge) at LBNL, California, USA - Biofuel metagenome 5 (SPAdes) (version 4) | ecosystem: Engineered > Bioreactor > Anaerobic >... | reverse complement strand
CTAAGCCCAATTTCATATTAATTTAATTCTTTAAGGTTTATTTAATTTCTTTGTCTTATAAATGGTGATTTATGTGTTGATTCATCCTATAGACTACCGGTATGGTACAGCAGAAATGAAACATGTGTGGAGCCAGGAAAACAGACTTAACAAGCTCCTTCAAGTCGAGGCAGCCCTTGCCCGCGCCGAAGCGGATATGGGTTTGATCCCCGCAGATTCGGCTGAGATTATATCTGAAAGTATCTCTTCCGTAAAAGCTGAGAGAGTTGACGAAATTGAAGCAGAAATCCATCATGATATGATGGCTGTGGTCACTGCGATTTCTGAACAGTGCAGAGATGACGCTGGAAAATGGGTACATTTCGGAGCCACTTCAAACGATATTCTAGATACGGCAACAGCTCTCCAGATTAAGGATGCAATCGACCTTATGGAAGATAAACTCAAAACTTTTCTTGGAGGTCTGCTTGACAAGGCCGAAGCCCACAAGAATACGGTCTGCTGCGGAAGAACTCACGGACAAATAGGGGTTCCGACAACATACGGACTGCGTTTTGCTATATGGGCTTCGGAAATTTCAAGGCATCTGGACCGTCTCCATCAACTCACTCCAAGAGCTACTGTAGGGCAGATGACAGGTGCAGTTGGGACCCAGGCTGCGTTTGGAAAATCCGGGATTCTTATCCAGAAACTTACAATGCAGCACCTTGGAATCGGCGCTGTTGATGTTTCCAACCAGATCATTCAGAGAGATAGGCACGCTGAATTTGTAATGTGGATGGCAAACACGGTCACGACTCTGGATAAGATAGGCATAGAAATCAGGACTCTCCAGCGCAGTGAAATTGCCGAGATTGAGGAAAGTTTTGGAAAAAAGCAGGTAGGCTCATCTACTATGCCCCATAAACGCAATCCTATAAAGTCCGAGCAGATATGCGGGCTTGCAAGAATTGTAAGAGCTATGGTCGAGCCCGAACTCCTTAACAATACCCTGTGGGATGAAAGGGATCTGACCAACTCTTCTTCCGAACGGGTAGTTTTCCCTGAAGCCTGTGTGCTTACGGACCACATCCTCAAGATAGGGATAAATGTAATTGAACACCTGAGATTCTATCCTGAAAATATCCGGAGAAATCTGGAATTGCTAAGGGGCCTTAATATGGGAGAGGCTGTGATGATTGAGCTCGCAAAAAGAGGAGTAGGCAGGCAGGAAGCCCATGAGCTCGTGAGGACTGCAGCAATGAAAGCCCACGATACAGGACAGCATTTCAAAAATGTACTTCTGGAAACTCCTGATATTGCAAGATTTTTAACTGCTACAGATATTGAGAATCTCGTAAATCCCGATAAATATATAGGGACTGCAGTGGAACAGGTTGAAGTACTTGTCGCAAAACTTCGTGAGGCTTATTCCCTCTAACTTACTCCCTCTAACCTTTTTTAATTTTTCACATTTTTAAAAGGCTGCAGGATGTTATTTTCTCCAGCCAGCATGATATATTTTTATTTTCGATGATCTCTTCTTATTTCCAATGATCTTCTAAAGTATGTATAAGCTGCTTATTGCCCTATATTTTTAGATTTCATTGGGGATTTAGAAATCGCCTGACCAGAGATCCTGAACCATTTTATTCCTGCAGCTTCTGTTTGAAAACCTCGAGATTTTCCCAGTTAAATTTTTCCGGAGGGCAGGCTCGGATACATTTCTGGCAATGGGCGCCTTCACATAGATCAGTGCTTATCATAATTCTGTTTTCTTCGTCAATTGATATAGCGCCAGTTGGGCAGACTTTAATGCACTTTTTACACTCGGGGCAATCGACAACCATAGTCATGTAAGTCCCGACTCTTTCAAGTACATGAAGTCCTTCTTCTCCAAGAACTGGAATATCTCTCTCTACACGTTTATCGATAATGGGATTCTGTATTGGGTCCCCTAGACCTGGAAGCTCTTTCTTTTTGAGATATTTCTTGAACATTTTAAAGGGCATACCTTCTTCCCAGTACGCAAGTTCAAGAACATATACGTCCCGGAATTCCGGAGCAGTTGCAAACATTATGTGTGTGCCTATTATCTGACTTGCAATGTCCTGAAGTTCCCATAATCTCTTTTCCGACAGCAATATTTCACGGGCGACTGCAAGTGAAGTGTTTCCAAGCTGGGAGATCTTTCCTGTTGCGTACGGAATCAAACCGATTTTCTGGGCTTTTGCCGCATCCATATATGTACCAGCAGCACCTGCCATATAAGCCGTATCAATGTCTGCCATTTCAATACCTGCAGTCGAACAGAGTGTAATATGCCCTGCACGAATTGCGCCTATAGCTTTTCCGGCTTCCTTCAGGTCTTTTTCAGAGAAATCCATCCGGTTTTGCAGATGAATAAGCTCATCCGGAGTTTTAATCCTTGGAAGCTCTATAAGGCCACGTTCAATTCCTTTTTCTATCAGAGCTATGACCCCGGTACCTGTGATTCCTTTGGCTTTGATCTGACCTTCCTCAATGATTTCCCCGGTTGCCGGATCGATTATATCTCCGGGAACTGGTTTCATTTCTTCACTCAGGACGTAGTTCCTTAATCCCCCATTCTCGAATTCAAAATCTGATATGACGTAAGGAGATGCAAGGTTTCCATGTTTTATCTGCTGTCCTTCAAGGGCAGGGCCAGCAGCTGCAGATCCCGTATAAATAATATCTTTCACTTTGAGGGCCATCTCTGCATTTGTCCCGTAGTCCGTAGCAATTGAAATTTCGTCGCTATCGAGCATTCCGGATTTTATTATCAGGGCAAGAGCATCGGCCCCAACTTCATGTTTTATTGCAGGAGGAACTACGATCTCACAATCATATTCATCAAGCTCGGGAATTTCGCTGCTATGTATGATTCTCGCGCTTCTGTCCTGCTCCTGTATATCGTACTTCTTTTTCTTCCGTTCTCCTGCATAGGCCAGGTCTTCGATGCTTATCCCCTGAAAGATAGATAGCTGAATTGGGTTCCCACATATTGAAAGTCTTTCAAGTTCTTCGCTTTTCACATCAAGAGCCTGGAATAGGTTCTTTACTGCATTTATAGAAAGTCCATGTGCGAGATCCTGGCCATAGTGAATTGCGAAATCCATATGATCCATCACGTTCGCTCCGGGAAGAGGATTCCTCAAAGTTATCACTGTTCTTCGGATCTCTTCTGTATCAAGATCGATTTTTTGAGCTCGATACCCACTTGTTCCAAGGTCAATTGCAACTCCACATCTCATAGAAATTCCCCAAATTCTCCCCATTTTACCGGTACTTAGGTGTGCTATATAGCCGTTTCAGATTTATTTACACATTATTTTGAAAAATAACATATAAATAAATAGGGTTATTTATTTCTTTATATATATTTTAAGCTACTCTTAGTAAGCCTCTCTTTATAAGCTCTTCTTTTAAGCCCCTCTGAATCTATCTTAATACTTTCCCAAGCAGCTTAAAAAATAGTCTCACTCAATAGTCTCACCTTTTTTGCTTTTTTCTTTTAAGGACAATTGAAAATTCACGCCCCATTATGAAAAACAGATATCGGGAGGAATATGACTGGCATATCTTTATATATTACAAGTGACTTTGTATAGCTGATGAGCTAGTCCGGGTAGCCCGGCGTTACCTGTAACCCGAAATCGCCGATACGCGGGGGACGAAGCCAATGGAAGATGCGTCGAAGGGACTCCAGCCTGGAATCTCAACGGAGAAGCCCCGTCCTGCTTGGATGGTGCAGGTATGCGGGTTTGCTGGAGAGCAGGTCTTCATGCCATAACTGCGGAAACCGGTCGAGGCCCGGAAGGGAGCAGACTTACTGTGGGCAACTATCGCTTGCGGGGCTGCGGGGTGGAGAAGAGATCCCAGTCTCCTGGTATCTCCAAGATTCAACGACCTGAGGTGTGCTCATCGCTTAATATATCAGGTGATTCAGTTTTATAGCATAACTATTATACTTCTTGTAAAATAGTCCCTGTGAAACCCTTCCCCTGGAAAAGATTAAATACATAAAATGCGTTTAAGGGGACGCGCTTCTTGAAGTCCTTTGTGACGAGATAGCCAAGCCCGGTATGGCGCGGGATTGCTAATCCCGTGATGCTCTGCATCCCGGGGGTTCGAGTCCCCCTCTCGTCGTTATTTTTTATAAAGTTTTGTCAACATAGAGTCTATTTCTTTTAATTCTTTTTTTATAGTAGCCTGCATCTTATCGTTTTTTGTAATAGCTTGCACTTTATCTGTTTGCAGCAGTCTGTATCTGGATTTTGTACACGATTTCATTTGAACATGCTTTCACCCTGAACCATTAATTCAGGATTCCTAACTGTTACCATCTAAAATTCATCACAATTTTCAAAAATTATTGAAAATCCAGATTTTCTAATCTTAACTTCATTTAGCATCAGATTCAGTCTCTAGTATTTCAAGTAGTTTACAATATAATAACATTTATATTATTTAAAAATTAATTTATATTGATGGCAACGAATCTTTTAACCGACCTTCTGATCATCTTCGGACTTTCTATTCCTGTAGTATTTACTTTCTCAAAATTAAAAATAGCTCCACTCATTGGTTTTCTACTTGCAGGTATTCTTGCTGGACCTTTTGGTTTTGGATTTATTAGAGAGATTGAAAACATCGAATTTTTGGCCGAAATCGGAGTCGTACTCCTGCTTTTTACTATAGGTATTGAGTTTTCACTGCGCGACCTTTTACAGCTTCGTAGAATTGTAATTTTTGGAGGCGGTTTGCAGCTTTCCATAACTTCAGTTATCGTTGCTCTTGTATTCCTCTGGCTTGGACATTCCAGAGAAGCTTCAATTTTTCTTGGGCTTTTAGTAGCATTAAGCAGCACTGCAATTGTCCTTAAACTCTTGCAGGAAAAAGGAGAAATCTATAGCCTTCACGGGCGAACTTCCTTAGGAATACTGATTTTTCAGGATATCGCTGCAGTGATAATTATTCTCTTAATTCCGGTCCTTGCAGGCACTCCAGGAACTGAAAAGTCCTTTTTAGAGCTTATCCTGCAAGGCCTCGGACTCATCGTGTTCACATTTATAAGCGCCAGATATGTCGTTCCTGTTATCATGTACCATGTTGCAAAGACACGGAATAACGAGCTTTTTCTCCTGAGTGTTATAGTAATAGGACTTTCTGTCGCCTGGCTGACTTCCATGGTTGGGCTATCTCTGGCACTGGGGGCTTTTCTTGCTGGCCTGATTATCTCGGAATCTGAGTATTCGGTTCAAGCTCTTGGGAATATAATTCCATTCAGGGACATGTTCATGAGTATTTTTTTCATTTCAATAGGAATGTTGCTTGATCTCAATATATTAAGAGAACATCTTCTCCTTATCCTGACTGCTACCCTGGCGGTGCTACTCCTGAAAGTTCTGGTAAACAGTTTGAGCACCTTTCTCGTAGGTTTTCCTTTGCATACAATGATTCTGGTTGGATTTTCCCTTTCACAGGTAGGGGAATTTTCCTTTATTCTTGCAAAAGTAGGTCTTGCAAGTGGATTAATCTCCTCTCTTATGTACCAGGAATTTCTTGATGTGGCAGTGCTTTCTATGGTACTTACCCCTCTGCTTATGAGTGTAGGGTATAAAACTACCACTTTTGCTGACTTGCTCCCTTTCCCTCCAGTATTGAAACAGGGTTGGTACAGTAAATTTAAAGAAAAAGAATATGAAGAGAAACCTGAAAACCATGTAATTATAGTGGGATTTGGGATAAACGGTAAAAATGTCGTGACCGCCGCAAAGGAAGCTTCAATTCCCTACATAGTAATTGACATGAATCCTGAAGTCGTAAAGATAGAAAAACAGAGGGAAGAGCATATTTTTTATGGTGATGCTGCTCAAAATGCTGTCCTGGAACATGCAGGCATCCGGACTGCGAAATCGGTTGTCGTGACTGCAGGTGATCCTCCGAGTGCTAAAAGAATAATTGAAGCTGCCCGAAGGCTGAATCCAGAAATCCACATCATTGCCAGAACACATTTCCTGCGTGAGCTGGATAAATTTTATGATTTTGGGGCAGATGAGGTCATTTCGGATGAGTTTGAAAGCTCAATAGAACTTTTCACAAGGGTACTTCACAGATATCTAGTTCCCAGCAGTGAAATCAATTCCCTTACTTCAACATTACGTGCAGACCATTATAAGATGCTTAGAAGTCCTGGCATTCCCAGGAAAAAAATCTGCGATCTGGCTCTTGATTTTGCAGATGTAGAAATCCGGAGTATCAGGGTAGGAAAGTTCTCAAAATCAGCAGGAATGACTCTTGAGGAACTGAATCTTCGGAAGAATTATGGAGTGTCTGCACTTGCAATTTCACGCAGTCATAGAATCATTCCCGGGCCGGAAGCTGGAACTAAAATTCTCGCGGATGATATTCTGCTTGTGATCAGCCCACCGGAAAACATCGATGAGGTTAGAAAGCTTTTCGAAGATAGTAAGGAATAATCAGTCCTCTTTTTATCTTTTTTATATGTCGGTTATAAAAATCCTCAAGTATTTAGTCGGGAAACAAGCGTGAACTCCTATGCTTACACACTTTCCTTCGTATTTGATATACCAGTTGCTGTTAGAATAAGGGATCATCTATAGAACTCCTTTCTGTAATTACAGGGCAAATCATGAGCTATAATTTTAACAGTAAGCTAAATGAATAAGTAAAACAGTGATTGTTATTAAGGAAGAAAGAATTATGAAAGACTCAAGGGAAAAAAACTGATGAAAGACTCTTTGAGGAACTTAACCAAAAAATAACTTGGAGACATAAAGGAGCATGTTATGGTTATAGATAGCCTGCTCATCAGATGAGAAAATTAAGTGCCCAGAAGTTTGAAAACGACGAAAGAAGAAATTAGTATCTTTTAACAGATCTGAAGATGTGAGGCCCTAAAGTGTTTGAAGTACTTCTTGACATTCCTGCTCAAGCCTTTTTGAAAGCGGCAGACGAAATGACTTACTCCAGAGTTAAAGAAATTCTTGGTGAGCTTGCTCTCGATCCAGTCCCACCACGAGCAAAAAGAATAATTGAGAGTAAGGAAAAGCTTTTCAGACTGCGATCCAGGCATTTAAGGCTGCTTTATAGAATTAATTATGAGAATCAAAACCTAGTAATTATAATGATCGAGCCTTTAAATCGTATGTATCGTTGAAGAGAGTAAGGGTTTAATCGATATGTATCGTTGAAAAGAGTAAGGGTTTAATCGATATGTATCGTTGAAGAGAGTAAAGGGTCAGGAACGCGGATACGGAAAACTGGATCGAGAGTTTAATCGATATGTATCGTTGAAAAGAGTAAAGGTTTAAACTCTACAGCCATTAAGTGCCATAGCAGGAAATTAGAAAAAGTATGATCAGGCAAATAAAAAATATAATTTCAACTTGTCTTAGGAAATTATCTTTCATAGTTAGTAATATGCAAGACTAGTATAAATTATTTATTCAAGCTTGTCTCATAAAGTTCACGAGTTTTCTATAAACCAGAGAGGCTTTTTTAAATTATAAGATATTTTTTCGATTTTTAGATTATTTTTTACATATAGCACGACAACTTAGACTATATTTTATAAAGTAGTTGGACTAAACATTGTGACCTATTAAAAACTTAGTTCGCCTATTTTCCCACTTTCCGCAGATGCCCTTTCAATTTTCATAATTCTTCATGCTATCGTTTTTTCGGAGAATAGCCTTGGTTACTCAAACATGTATTTTTGAAATTTTCCAAAATTTTCTACCTTTTAGCTTTCATTGAAAACCTCCAACAACCATTTCCCGAAGCTTCAATTGAGATGATAACTGCAGATTTTCGAATAATTCTCCAAAAACAATAACAAGAAAAATGTTATTTTTTTGAAGACCTCTATGAAAAGTTAGCGTAATTACCTTTTATTACTTTCTTTTATGCAGAATACAACTAGCAGGCTAACAACCTCATAAATTATCTCAAATCCGGGAGTTTTTTTGCTTTCTTTTGCAGGAGTGCTTGTCTCTTTTTTCTGCTCAGGCATCTGCTTAACATTTGCTACCGTAGTTCCATTTTCTTGTTTAAGGCTCTGAGTGTTATTTTCGGGCTGTATTATACTGAAATTCCCAACAGAAGTTACTGGCTGTTCTAAATCGGTTTTTAATATCAAAATACCATTATTGGAATTGGCTACATAGATACTATCGCCGGAAATTGAAGCGTCCAAAATTCCCCAGGAAGAATCGAATCCTCCTTCTACAATTGGAGAGGAGGAATTGCTGATATTAACAATCACAAGACCAGAATTAGCAATATAGGCGTAATTACCTGAAACTGAAATGTCCTTACAAATGCCAATATGGCGGCTTTCGCTTCCTTTGCGAATTGGAGAAGAAGGATTACTGATATCAAAAATCACGAGACCATCAGAATCTTCGACTAAATAAGCGTAATTGCCAGAAACTGCAACACAGTCAGCGTATCCAGTTTCGTACTTTCCCTTAAGGATCGGAGAAGAAGGGGTGCTAATATCAACAACCACAAAACCACCATCACCATCAGCTACATATGCGTAATTGCCGGAAGCTGCAACACTATGAGCATGTCCGGCAGTATTGTACCTTCCTTTGAGCTTTGGAGAAGAGGGATGACTTATATCAACAATCTCAAGACCTTTATCACCAACAGCTAAATAGGCGTAATTGCCTGAAACTGCAACATCTTCAGCAGATCCTTTAATAGTGTAACTCCCTTTTCGAATTGGAGAAGAAGGATTACTAATATCAACAATCTTAAGATCACTAAATTCGGTTACATAGGCATAATTGCCTGAAACTGCAACATCCGTAGAATAATCATCAGTACCAGAACTTCCTTTAAAAATCGGAGACGAAGGGTTGCTTATATCAATAATCGCAAGACCCATAATACTATTAGCTATATAGGCATAATTGCCTGAGACTTCTATATTGTCAGCATATCCAACCGTATCGTAGCTTCCTTTAAGAACTGGAGAAGAGGGACGCCTTATATCAACAATCTCAAGACCACGATATGTGGTTACGTAGGCATAATTACCTGAAACTGTTATACCATCAACGTCTAAAGTAGTGTAACTTCCTGTGATAACTGGAAAAGAGGGATTGCTAATATCAAAAACCAAAAGACCTTTAGTAAAATCGGCTGCATAGGCATAATTGCCTGAAACTGCAACACCGTAAACACTTCCAGTGGTATAGTACTTTCCTTTAAATGTTGGAGAAGAAGGATTGCTAATATCAACAATCACAAGACCATTATCCCCATCAGCGACGTAGGTGTAATTGCCTGAAACTGCAACACTACAAGCAATTCCAGAAGTATCGTAGTTTCCTTTAAGGATTGGAGAAGAAGGATTGCTAATATCAACAATCAAGAGACCATTATCACCAGCAGCTAAATAGGCGTACTTGCCGGAAATTGCTACAGCGCGAGCATATCCAGAAGTATTGTAATTCCCTTTAAAAATTGGAGAAGAAGAATTGCTAATATCAATAATGTCAAGACCATTATAATCATCAGCTACATAGGCGTAATTGCCTGAAACCGATATACTGCTAGCATATCCAGGCGTATCGTAGCTTCCTTTAAGGATTGGAGAAGAAGGATTGCTAACATCAACAATCACAAGACCGTCATCACCAGCAGCTACATAGGCATAGTTGCCAGAAATTTTTACTCCAGATATTAAGTTTTTTGTCATAATCCTACCCACTGAAACAGGTGAAGAAGGATTAGCAATATCCAGTATCACAAGATCCTGTCCTTGTCCAATGTAAGCGTAATTGCCAACAACATCAACGGTTTCTATATATCCTCCGAAATGGCCCACAGGTTTCACTACTTCAGGAACGGATGCTGCACTAGCAATTGTTACTGTAATTGTTACCAAAAAAGCAACAAATATAAATGGATAAATTATTTGTCTATTTATTCCCATTAATAATACTCCCTGCTCTCCAATTGATATTCCAGATGTATACAAAAATACCACCTATTTTCTCAATAGGGCAGTAACTTAAAAATGCATTCTGCTTTTAACGGATAATATTGGACAAACTGGTAAATAAATTCCACATCTGTGCACAATATCTGTAAAAAGTGAATTTTTGTACGTTTTTAACTTGCTCTCTAATGACTCTCTACTTTCTACCCAGCCAGTCTTGGAATCTTATTTCTTTTATTTTTCTTACTTATCTTATTCTCTCCTCTATCAGCTCGTATTCTTTTGTTCTAAACTACTCTTCAATAACTTCATATAATGTAATTATCTATTTACTATATGTAAAAAGTTTTTTACATATTGTATACAAATAAAGCCAATTTGTTTCTAAAACTGTACATCGGAACATTACAAATAAAATTTTGACTTAAACTGAAAAATGTACTCAAAGGAGTTACGCAAATGAAGCAGAAACAATTTCGGATAATTTTGTTCCTGATTGTAATGTTAATGGGATCAGGTTCAAGTGTTGCTATTTTGATAGGAAGTCCAGCACTTGCCATAAGCGTTTTCTTAGCAGGAATAACTGTGATATATCTTTTAAAAAACAGAGTGGAAGAGGTTGTGGAAGATGAACGTGTTCACCAAATTAGCCAGAAAGCCTCCTGGATTACCTTCCAAATAGTAATAGTTAGTTTCGCTCTTGGAGGAACAACTCTTATAGCAATGAGAAACACTTATCCAGGCTATACTAATCTTGGTTTTTTCATGGCACACATAAGTTGTGCAATTATGGTGCTTTATGGTTTGCTTTATATGTATTACAACAGGGAATATGGTGGTTGAGCAGAAAGTCAGATTACGTCTTATAGGGACAATAAAACCAGATTTTATACATGAGGGCTGGTGAGTAGAGTTTGGTAAAATGGAATTTCATTAACTTTGTAATAGACCTATACTGTCCTAAAGACTTATACTTGGAGCTTGCGATGAAGAACAACATTAAAGTTTACAGGGCAATGCACGACCTTACTCAGGAAAGCCTGGCTGAAAAAGTAGGGGTGACAAGGCAAACCATACATGCAATTGAAAAAGGAAAATATGACCCCTCTCTTGAACTTGCATTCAAGCTTGCCAGGCTTTTTGACGTCTGTATTGAGGATATTTTCCTCTATGAAGACCGTGAAGCCAGGAATTCTGAAAGAAAAGGTTGATTCGCTTAATTCTGAGATAAAGAATTTACCGATTTAAAATTGAGAAATTTTAAAGGAAAATTTTCCAGATAGTTTTGAATTTGATTCTTTTTCATTAAAATCCAGATTTATTAGATATTTCCAGATAAACTTAGCTTTTCCGGATTCCCTGAGCAAGTAAACTAGGAGAAAAGAAGCCATATAACCATTTATTTATTTTCGGGAAAACGATACCTAAGAACTATACAGGCTCTGAAGTAAGTAAACGGATTTTCCTTGCAGAAATTCACAGCATCGCACTCCAAAAAGCAATTTTAGTTTCTAAATATATTTATATGAAATGAAAAGATAGTTACAATTAACGGACATCTGTGGGTGTACAGACTACCAGTTTCTGTCATCAGAAAAACTAACAGGTAAATACGCAAGTTGTTAAGAAAATAAGAAGGAGCAAAAATCTATGATGCAATCGTTTATAGTGGAACACTATCTCAACAAGGATGTAGATGTTTACTGCGGCGGGCCTGACGTTTTCAAAGGAAATGTAAAAGCCTGTGCCGATAGCGTTTTGACGCTCAGTAGCCAGGGGAAACTTACCCATATAGCCATTGACAAAATAATAGCTATCTGGAGCCAATAAGCTCAAAGTTTCATATTTCAACTATTCCAGTATTATAGAGGACAAATGGACTAAGGAAAGATTTTGAGAATCATTTCCTAAACCTGATTAAAACTGGAAAGTACTCTGGAAAGCTTGATAGTACCCTGGTTTCCGGGAAATAATGGTCATTTAAATTAGCGACCCAGAGTTTAATAAGTAAGAAAATACCGAGGTAAAAAGAAATGCAATCTTTTATAGTAGAACACCTTTTAGGCGAAGTCGTAGACGTTTACTGTGGGGGCCCTGATGTTTTCAATGGAAGGGTGGAAGCCTGTGCAGACAATGTGCTCACTCTCAAGCAGAATGAAAAGTACACGCACATAGCAATTGACAAAATAATAGCCATTTGGCAGGCTTAAATGATATAAACAGTTCATCGAATAAAAAGAGTACTGAGTCCTGGGCATATCAGGCCCTGGACGTACTGAACCCTGGATGTACTGAATATTGAGGTATTGAATCATGGAAAAGTTCCGAAGCTTTAATACTTCGTCTTTTCCAGCAGTTTTTAAGTTTAAAAAAGTGAGAAATGAAGTAATCCTATTAGTAACGAAAAAAATGAAGTAATCCTATTAGTAACGAAAAAATGAAGTAATCCTAAATAGCAAATTTTTGATCTCTGGATTACTTTTCAGTATTCCTAGCTCATGTTTTTCTGCAACTCTTTGCATGGGAAGCAATAAATTCCCTCATCAATTTTGCCCCAAGCATGGCGGTTTGCCCGGAATCATATTCAGGGGCAATTTCTACGACATCAAAAGCCATTGAAAAAGGAGCAAGCGTCCTTATTGCAGTCCTTACATCTCGCGCACTCAGGCCAAAAGGCTCAGGCGTGCCAAGACCAGGGGCATAAGACGGGTCTATTGCATCCATATCAAGGGAAAGATAGATCTGGCTGCAATCAAGCCACTCGAGGGCTTCTTTGAGGATCTCTACCATGCCAGTGGATTCCACATCATCAGCTGTATAATACTTCAGATTATTTTCCCTGGCAAAAACCCATTCTTCTTCCGGGCCGCTTCTTATGCCTATGGAAACAAGATTCTTAGTAACCTCACTGAGAATATTTCGGGACACACAGGCATGGTTATGCTTAAAGCCCCTGTACTCTTCCCTGAGGTCAAAATGGGCATCCAGGACAAGGACCCCGAAATCTTCTCCTGCAAGTTCGGCGCAGGCTTTCACCATAGCGAAAGTCAGCGAATGCTCCCCTCCAAGCATAATGGGAAGCTTTCCATCATTCAGGAGGTCTTTTGTAGCTTCGTAGAGGTTCTGCAGAGTCTCGTCAACCAAAGCTGAAGTTTCCAGGTTTCCGGCATCATAGATAGGAAGATCGACAAGATCTATGTCGAAAGTAGGGTTGTAACTCTCAAAATTTGCGGAAGCCTGCCGCATAGCGTCAGGAGCCCAGCGGCTGCCTGCCCTGTAAGAAGAGGTATTATCAAAAGGCACGCCGAAGATAACATAACGTGCAGATTCATAGTCTGCAAGAGCATCTATAAAGGAATTGGGTAAAAACATAATTTAGCCTGATATGAAATTATTTGCTTAAAAAAAGAACGACTCAGGTTAAGAACCTGAGTTTCACTTTAGTTTAGGAAGTTTATGTCCGTATATCGAGCTTGACCTTGCTAAGAGCTGTAATGTAAGAAATCTCTTCACCCTCTTTGACCTTATCCTTGTATTCATCAGGAACTACGATCTCAAAGGTTGAGAAGTCTCCCATGTCCATAAGCTGGGCAATGTCGCCGGTAATCGAGAGTACCTGTGCAGTCTTTCTTTCCACAATCGGGACGTATACTTTGGTTGCAACTGAGCCTATGAAGGAACGCTTCTGGCCGTCAAAGAGTCCGATAGCCTCTACTCTTGCCTTTGCAGCCCCGTGTTTTCCCGGTTTGGACTTGGTAATGCTTTTTATGACACACGCTTCGTCATCGATGATTACATATTTCCCTTCTTTGAGTTCCTTAACTTCTACCTGCTGTTTCATAATGATTCTCCCATACGTTTTTAGATGTTTATAAATAAGCTGTAAATGCCATTCCGGACTTGCCAGAAACTTTCCACGGCTCCGGTAAAGTAGTATAAGAAGGCTTTTCTAATTTTTAAGCCTGACTCTTATTTTACCAATACATTACTTAAGATCTGCATAGAAAAACTGGAAAATATTCCGAG
>Ga0268263_1002104_pt1 | contig 14023 bp, 10 predicted proteins | sample Biomet5_FD_190358 | JGI IMG/M metagenome (GOLD analysis project Ga0268263, IMG submission 190358) | Microbial communities from bioreactor (seeded with sewage sludge) at LBNL, California, USA - Biofuel metagenome 5 (SPAdes) (version 4) | ecosystem: Engineered > Bioreactor > Anaerobic >... | reverse complement strand
AAATGCTTTTGGCAGACGCTGAAAATATGGGAAATCTTCATCAACAAAAGCTCTTGTTATTTGTCTTGCCCTATCAGGGCGAAAATTAAAAAATATTATTCCATCCTTGTCTTTAACGCATGATTTATCATCGTTACCTACGATAAACGGTACGACAAACTCATCATCTACGCCCTTTGCATAAGAGGCTTCAATACCTGCTGCTGCTGAGGAAACTTTATCACCTTGGTGCAATGTTATGGCATTGTACGCTTTTTCCACTCTGTCCCAACGTTTATCTCTGTCCATAGCGTAATAGCGACCGGACACAGTAGCAATTTCTCCCACACCCAATTTTTTTATTTCTGCTTCCAGCTCTTTTACATAAACTATGGCACTTTGTGGTGGTGTATCACGTCCATCTAAAAAAACATGAATATATACCTTTTTTAGTCCAATTTTTTTAGCCATTTCCAATAACCCATATAAGTGTTTTTGATGACTATGAACCCCACCGTCAGACAATAGGCCCATAATATGCAAAGCCGATCCTTCATTTTGCACAACAGACATAAGGCCCTGTAAGACGGAGTTTTTAAAAAAGTCTCCGTCCTCAATGGCCTTAGATATTCTTGTTAGTTCTTGATAGACAATGCGCCCCGCCCCAATATTTAAATGTCCTACTTCCGAATTACCCATTTGTCCTTCAGGCAAACCTACATCTAAACCGGAACAAGCTAATTGTGTGTTTGGATATTCCTTAAATAAAGCTGTTAAATTAGGCGTTTTTGCCTGCGTTGCTGCGTTACTTGGAGAGTCTTTAGCAATTCCCCAGCCATCTAAAATCATAAGCATTACCGGTTTTTTGGCCATTTTTTCTCCTTAAAAATTACGTACAATAGCAGCAAAACTAGCTGCTTCCAAACTAGCGCCGCCAACCAATACACCGTCTATGCCGCTAATATGAAAATCAGCTGCATTGGTATCCTTAACGCTGCCCCCATAAAGTATCCTTATTTTCCCGGCCACAGTTTCGCCGAACATTTTTTCTAGTTTGTTTCTAATTCCACGACATACCTCCGCAGCATCAACCGCCGTGGCAGTTTTACCGGTACCAATAGCCCACAAAGGTTCATAGGCAACGACTAATGTTTCTGCTTCTTCTTCGGAAAGGTCTTTTAACGCCGAGGTAATCTGACGACCAATTTTAGCCATTGTTTTTCCCTCTTTGCGTTCGTCGCCATTTTCGCCAACACATAATAAAGGAGTCAACTCATTGCGGTAAGCCGCTTTAATTTTTTTTGCTATTACAGCGTCATTTTCACCAAATATAGTTCTGCGCTCAGAGTGTCCGATTATAACATATTGGCAGCAAATATCCGCCAACATAGGTCCTGAAACTTCTCCTGTAAAGGCTCCTTGGTCTTCCCAATGCATGTTCTGTGCTCCATACCCAACTTCCTTGCCATCAATGGCATCTGCCACTGTTTCTAAGGAGGTCAGTGGAGGGAATACAACAACCTCATAAGTAGTACCAAAGGTTTCTTCTACAACATTAGTTGCTAACTCTACTGACTCAGCAACTGTCTTATGCATTTTCCAATTTCCGGCAATAAGTGGACGACGCAGATCATCTAACGCAGCTACTCCAGGTAGAACTTTTCCCTCTAAATATTCAAGAGAAGCCCCTCCACCGGTAGAAATATGTTTAATTTTTTTCGCAAGCTTCAATTTTTCAATAGCAGCTACAGAATCTCCACCGCCCACAATAGTCATACCTTTTGACATTGCTACTGCTTTAGCTACTTCTTCTGTACCTTTGCAGAATGCATCCATTTCAAATACGCCCATAGGACCATTCCAAACAATAGTCTTCATAGGTTTTAGTGCTTCTACAAAAAGCTTTGCTGTTTGGGGTCCGATGTCTAGTGCCATATAGTCCTGATTTAATTTATCAATAGTCTGAGCCACATGTTTTGCATCTGCCGAAAAAGATTCGGCCATAATTAAATCTAATGGCAAATACAGCTTCACTTTATTTTTTTCGGCTTTTTCCAACAGTTGTTTAGCCAGCGACACTTTATCTTTTTCCACCAAAGAATTACCCAGTTGGAATCCTTCAGCGGCTAAAAACGTATTAGCCATCCCGCCGCCAATTAAAATAACATCAGCCTTATCCAAAAGGCTGTCAATAACACCAATTTTATCCGATACTTTTGCCCCACCAATAATGGCAGCGAAAGGCCTTGCCGGGCTATCTACTGCTTTGCCCAAATAACGCAGCTCTTTCTCTAAAAGAAAACCTGCGGCTGAAGGCAAAAAGTGTGTGACGCCTTCAACTGACGCATGTGCCCTATGAGAAACTCCGAAACCATCATTGACATACAAATCAGCAAAGGATGCCAACTCTTCGGCAAAAGCCATATCATTTTCTTCTTCCTCTTTATGAAAGCGTAGATTCTCCAAGAGCAGGATATCACCTGGCTCCAATTGTTCTACGGCATTTTTGGCATCCGGGCCTATACAATCATCTGCAAATTGCACATTCTTGTCCAAAAGGTTAGACAACTGCGCGGCTACCGGAGCCAAGGAATATTTGGCTACGACCTCACCCTTAGGGCGACCTAAATGAGCCACAAGAATAACACTAGCTTTGTTTTTTACTAAATATGTAATTGTTTCTAAAGATGCCTTTATGCGAGTATCATCAGTGATATTTCCTTTGGCATCCATAGGCACGTTAAAGTCTACACGCACCAATACTTTCTTATTTTCAACATCAAAATCTCTTATCGTTTTTTTATCCATGAAAGGAAAACTCCCTTGTGACTATTAAAGTCCTTTTTTAGCAATGTAAAGAGCCAAGTCAACTACACGGTTTGAATAGCCCCATTCGTTGTCATACCAAGAAACTACTTTTGCCATTCTTGGTCCTACCATCATAGTAGAAAGACCGTCAACAATTGAGCTTAAGGGACAACCATTGTAATCACGAGAAACCAATGGCAATTCATTGTAACCCATGATACCTTTTAATTCTCCTTCAGAAGCTTTTTTCAAGGCAGCATTAATTTCAGCCACAGTAGTATCTTTACTTAAGGTTACTGTCAAATCGGTAATAGAAACATTCGCTGTAGGTACACGCATTGCAAAGCCATTTAATTTACCTTTTACCTCAGGCAAGACCAAAGCTACAGCCTTAGCTGCTCCGGTAGTGGTTGGAATGATAGATAATGCTGCGGCACGGGCTCTGCGTAAATCAGAATGTGGAAGATCAAGGATTTTTTGATCATTGGTATAAGAATGTACCGTAGTCATAAGTCCCGTTTCTATACCAAAGTTCTCTAATAAAACTTTAGTAAACGGAGCCAAACAGTTAGTTGTACAAGACGCATTAGAAATAATATTGTGGTTTGCAGGATCGTATTTATCCTCATTAACACCCATTACAATTGTGATGTCTTCACCCTTTGCAGGAGCGGAAATAATTACCTTTTTAGCACCGGCAGTAAGATGCGCCTTAGCTTTTTCACCCTCAGTAAAACGACCTGTAGATTCAACTACAACCTCCACTCCCATTTCACCCCAAGGCAATTTGCTAGGATCAGTTTGTGCAACAACTTTAATCTTCTTGCCATTAACTACTATGCAATCTCCGTCAACGGAAACTTCTGCATCAAAAATTCCATGCACAGAATCATACTTTAATAAATGCGCTAAAGTTGCAGCATCCGTCAAATCGTTTACTGCAACAACATCAAACTCAGGTTTATTCATAGCTGCTCTAAATACATTACGCCCGATTCTTCCAAAGCCATTAATACCAATTTTTGTCATGATAATTCCTCCTAAAATTTTCTTTTGCATTTTGTCGTACAAGTAATAAATTTGCTCTATAACATTTTTACAATATCTCTGGCAGCCGCTTCGTCAGTTACTAGTATATCTTGATGGGATGCCCTAATCACAGATAAAATAGCCTGTGCTTTGGACTTGCCCCCTGCCAACCCAATTACTTTGTTAATACGCTTTAAATCATTCATCATAAGGCCTGCATTATTAGTTACATATACAACTTTACCATTAATATCACAATATTGTCCAATTGCTTCACCAACTGCACCATCTGCTATTAAATCTGCCATAGCTTTGTTTTCCAAGCCTCGCCGCTCAGCCATGATCTTAGCTTGGCCCATGCCGTGCACCAAAATATCTGCACTTTTAATTATCTCCACAACTGCTTTAACGCCGGGATCTTCGGCCAAAATACTATTTAGAATTTCGCCGCTAACGCTATCAGGAACATATAATTGGCGGTACTTGGCTTTTAATCTGCCTGCCAATACAGTTGCAATGGTATTTGCCTGATTTTCCACCTTGTCACCTAACCCACCACGAGCAGGGACAACGATTGTGTTGGGTTCATTGCCACGTACATTTTCTGCCATTGCTGCCAGTGTTGTACCACCACTAACTGCTACAACATGTTGTTTTTTACCATCCGCCAACAACTGTAGTAAAATGCGCGCAGCAGCACGTCCTATCTCTTTTTTTACTACCTCTTCCTTGTCGCAATCTCCTGGAATAATAACTACGCGACCAATATGAAGATTTTCCACTAGTAATTTTTCTAGTTTAGACAAATCTTGCAATTTACGTACATAGTCAGACAAATCACGTAAGAGATCATTACCTTCATCAGTTACTGCCATTCCCAAGGAAGAAAAACTCAAAAGTCCGGATGTTTTTAAAAAATCCACCTGCGCTCTCAGCACTCTTTCACTTAGTCCTAATTCACCTGCCAAGGCACGGCGACCAATCGGTGCGTCATGACTCACTTGCCTTAAAATTCGGTACCTTTCCACTAAAAGATCGCTGAGTTCAGGTACTATCTTCTTTTGAAGATTAATAATATTATCCATATAATCCCTCGCAGACCTTTATTTGTCCCTTGTGGAACTTTTTTCGTCCCACTGGCTTTCAAAAAAATGTTCATATCCTTGAACGCACTTATTATAACATCTTATTAAAAAAAAAAGAAGGCTTTTACCCTCTTTTTTTTAAATAATATATTATTATCGGTAATACACCTTTTCCGGCTGCATATCATGCATATGTAGGCGTTCTTTTGCCACTTGAGCCCATTCTGTAAGTTCCTTGCCATAGTTACAATAGGGATCAATACAAATTCCTCCACGTGGCGTAAATTTCCCCCATACCTCAATGTACTTTGGACTCATAAGCTTTATTAAATCTTCCATAATTATGTTAATACAGTCTTCATGAAAATCACCATGATTTCTAAAACTAAAAAGATAGAGTTTTAATGACTTGCTCTCTACTAATTTTTCGTCAGGTACATAAGAAATATAAATGGTGGCAAAATCCGGCTGCCCCGTCATAGGACAAAGACTAGTAAACTCCGGACAATTAAACTTTACAAAATAATCCCTCTGTGGATGTTTGTTAATAAAATATTCCAAAACACTAGAATCATAATCTGTAGGATATTTAGTTTTTTCCGCGCCCAGCAATGTGACACCGGTAAGCTCTTTTTCACTTCGTCCACTCATAGGTCTTTTCTCCTTATCAAAACACTTTTTATACTTGTCACTTTTGCGATGCCAAGGCATTGGTAGTATCAGAAGAACACTTTACCGCTCTCTTTTCAAAAGCAGTAACCAGTACTCCGCCAACAATACCGGGAACAATTTGTCCAACCACTAAAGATGGTACTAATACGAAATAAGGAATATTCAATAAAATGGAAAGCCAAATTGGAACTGAAAATCCTGGAACAAGCACAATTAATAGAGAAATAAAAACATTTGGTAACTTGTGCTTTTTTACTAAGGCGATAGCACTACAAGTAGCAAAACCAACTAATGTACCACCGAGCATATCAAGAGGCCCTAACCCACCCATAAAAGCATTGCTTATAAGATTGGCTATTCCTAGCGGTATACTCAAAAACGGGAAAATAGCACTCAACCCATATAGTGCCGTCGCTATGCGAATTTGATATTGTCCAAAAGCAAAACTTTGGGTGTAAATCATTATAACTACATACAAAGCTATGCACAAGGCCGAAATAGTTAGTTTTCTTGTTTTAGATAATGGTGTATTAAACATAATAAACTCCTTTGAATTAGGCAACAAAAAAGGAAGGCAAAATAATGCCCTCCATCCAAGTCAATACAATAGCACTATTAGTGCCGCCCTAGTTTTATTTTTAGACAGGATGGTTACGAACTGTCCTTTATTAAATTGAACTAAATTATACAATAGATGGAATAAAAAAACAAGCACAAATAGCTTCCTGTTTCTATTTGTGCTATAACAATAAAATTTTCAGCAACTATATTGCTCTATAATTCAACCTCCATATAAATTATTTCTTTACCGGTGTAGTCAGCTAAAATAAAATGTTCTTGGCCGTATCCGGTCTCCGGCGTCCATTTAAAGCTTTCTATAGGTAAATACTTGCGTAATTTTCTCCAAGTAGTAAATTCATACTCAGGAAAATATTTCTGTACCTTTTCTATGTTACGCCAAAATTCCAAAACTTGTTCTTTCATTAAATCCGTATGCCAATTTAATTCTTCAGGGCGCCAATTAGCCTGACCGACAAAAATATCAAAACGCAATATTTCCTGCACTACTTCCAATAAATCAGAATTCTTTTCTTTTACAAAGGATAATAACAACAAAGCTATGTCTTTCACATTATGCCCTTGCGGATATAGACCCTTAGCCACCCACCACTTAGTCAGCGCTGCATAAAAAGCGAAAGCGTCTTTTTTATAGCCGGCTGCAATTAAGTATTGCAAAGTATGAACATATTTTCCCGTATTATATGTATGATCAAAAACATCTTCTAAAATTTTTAAAAAGCGCAGTTCTTCATAAGACAAATACTTGGTTTGTAAAATTTCATAGGGTGGCTGTTCCATATAGAGCATTCCATATTCTTTTTTTTGTCTACCAATTAAAGCACCCTTTAAAACTTTTAAAAATCCTAACTGCAACATATTAGCCTGCAAAGTATAAACATCATTAAAGGATTTTTTGAAACTAGCTAAATCTTCATAGGGCAACCCGGCAATCAGATCCAAATGCACATGCATATTCGCAAAACTTAAAATTTTATCAACATTAAACGCTAATTTTTCCCAATAATCCTGCCGCCCAATTGCTTTTAAGGTTTTAGGATTAGTAGTCTGCACACCTATTTCCAATTGAAATCTATGTTTGGGTACCGTCTTTAGAAAATTCAAAACATTTTCTGATAACAAATCCGCTTTTAACTCAAAATGAAACGTTGTCTTGGTATTGGCAACCGCTAAATGTTGCATTATTGGTAAAAAATAACTTTCATCCAAATTGTATGTCCTATCTACAAATTTTACTAGAGGAACACCGGCTGCCATAAACTTATCCAAATCTTTAATTACAATTTCTATGGGGCGTCGCCTTACAGCATGAGAAATTCCTGATAAACAATATGAGCAGCTAAAAGGACACCCTCTTGTGCATTCATAATAAGTTATCTTGTGTTCAGAAACTATTTTTTCTAAATTTTCATAAGGAAAGGGTAGTACTGACAAATCTTTTACTACAGTTGGTTCGCCAATGTTTTGTAACTGGCCGGAAGCATCACGATAAGCAACAAATTTGGGAGCATTTTCACCCATTTCTAAATTTTTCACTAATTGAGCAAACACTTCCTCGCCTTCGCCTTGGACAATAAAATCCACAGCTGGGCATTCGGCAAAACTGTCAGAAGCAGTAAAACCAACTTCCGGACCACCAAACACTATTTTTACTTTTGGTAAAACCTGCCGTATTAATCCCGCTAATTCAAAAACATAGTTTTTATTCCATATATGCACATTAATACCAACAACATCAGGGTTATAGCCGGTAATTTCTGCTAACGCTGCCAATAGCGGTGTCTGAATCGTGCCCTCGCAAAATTCAAGCATAATATTTTGCTTTTGACAATAACGATAAATGGAATGCATACCCAAGGCAGTATGTACGTATTTACTATTAATTGCAACTAAAAGAATGTTCATATAAATCTCCTCACTAAACGTGCTTTACTTATTATAGCAGTATATGAACAAAAAGAAAAAACCTTGTTGTTATTTATTACAACAAGGTTTTAAATAAGTACCCTATAATTTACCTTATTTTTTACGAAGCTTTTGCCATAAGAAGTGCTTTCGCTTTTTTCTTTTGCAAGAAGATAAGCACCAGCATAATAACAAGCCCAATAATATCAGTCTCTATACCACTCTTAATTAAACAAAAAGCGCCAATAGTTGCTACTATACGATAAACGATATTCATCCGCGCGTATACATAACCTTCTGTTGCTATAGCGATTAAGAATACCCCTAAGCAAGCAGATAAAGTTACCCAAATACCTTCTGCCCAAGTGGTGTTTATTAGCATTAGTTGCGGAGAATATACAAACATATAGGGAACAATGAAACCGGCAATGGATAGTTTTACAGACTGAAATCCTGTTTTCATCGGATCACCGCCAGATAGGCCAGCCGCAGCAAATGCGGCTAACGCCACAGGAGGCGTTATATTTGCAAACATGGCAAAATAGAAGGAAAACATGTGCGCTGCAGCCGGTTCAATACCAAGCTTGGATAATGCCGGTGCAGCAATTGTAGCGGTAATAATATAAGCAGGGATAGACGGCAATCCCATGCCTAAAATCATACAAGTAATCATTGTGAAAATTAAGGTAAACAACAAACTCTCATTACCAATAGCTATAATTGTGTTTGCCATATTCAAACCAAAGCCCGTTTTAGAAGAAACTCCAATAATAATGCCAACACAAGCACAAGCAATTGCTACCGGAACTGTTTGTTTAGCACCATCAACCAAAGCATCAAAAATATCTTTCGTGCTCATGCGTGTAGATGCTTTACATTGAGCAACAATGATGGTAACTATAATTGTCAGGAATGCAGCATTAATTACTGTTCTTCCCGAGAAAAATAGCATGTAAAGCAAAAATATAATAGGTATAAATAAGTGTCCTTTATCTTTAATTACGGTGCTCACAAGTGGCAATTTTTCCTTTGGTAATCCAAGTAAACCATTTTTTGAGGCCCTTAAATGCACCTGAATCATAATTCCCAAATAATACAACAAAGCCGGTACCGCAGCCCAAACTACTATGCTGGAATATGGTACGCCTAACATTTCGGCCATAATAAATGCTGCCGCACCCATAATAGGAGGTAATAACTGTCCTCCTACAGAAGCAGAAGACTCCACAGCTCCGGCAAATTCTTTAGAATACCCTGTCTTCTTCATTAGCGGTATAGTAAAAGCACCTGTAGTAACTACATTTGCAATTGCCGAGCCGTTAATTGAACCTAGAAATCCAGAAGCAATTACAGATACTTTGGCTGGTCCGCCCTTAGTTCCACCGGCTAAAGCCAACGCTAAATCATTAAATAATTGTCCCATACCACATTTATTCATAACACATCCAAATAAAATAAATAGAAAAATATAACTTGCTGCAACATTAACAGAAGTACCGTAAATACCCTCGGTATTAGCAAAAAAATGATTAGAAAGCGCTGTCCAATTATAACCCCGATGGGCAAAAATACCTGGTAAATCTCGTCCATACAGGCCGTATGCTATAAATATGGAGCTCAATACAGGTAAAGCCCAGCCTGTAACACGTCTGGAAGCCTCTAATACTAAAACCACCAGTAAAGTTGCCATCCACATATCAGAACTACTTGCCCGTCCCGCTCTTTCAATAACACCCAAATAATCTGTCCAAATATAAACCGGCACCACGCAAGCAAGTATTACAAAAATCCAATCATACCAGGCAACTTTTTTTATATTGCATTTAGAAGAAAACGGATACATTAGAAAAGCCATAGAAACCATCATTGCCACATGTAAAGAACGATGTTTTAATGTAACTGGCGGGCCAAAGGCTGCCGTATAAAGATGATAGCAAGAAACCAAAACTGCTAGTATGTAAAAAAACTTCTTCATATTTTCGCTGGTAAAAATTCGGGTAGCAGATTCCTTGTCCAGTTTTCGCACTATATCCTCAGATTTTTCTACTAGTTCCCGGTCTCCTTCAAACTGTATAGGATCTGTGTTTCCTTCCGAATTTTTCTTGTCCATACCAGTATTTATTTTATCCATCTTTTCCATCTCCTTTCGACAAAAAGCCGTAGTCGAGTATGTTCTGGAAGCCTATCACCCTTAGATATGAGCTGTCCATTTAAAATTATTTCTCTTGTAGAAAAATGAGAATTAATCCAATCAAATTCCGGGAATACTTGGTTAATTTCATCCATATAAATTAAGCCGTTCTCAATGCGACATACTTTTCCTTTATTTTCCGGAATCCCTGCTCCAAATGCCGGGAAACTAATAGTATCAAGCACCAGTGTATTATCATGGGCTATGTGATAATACTCATTCCAAGGAATTTTTTCCCACGAATGAATCCAGCCAAAGAAAAGCTTGTCGCCCTCTTTGGCCGGTACTTCAACATAAATCTCACCTGATTTATAATTAGTGATACGCAATACAGTTTGCGACCCCCAATACAACAATGACCCTAGGCCTATGCTGATGGAAATTATAATCAAGATAAAATTCTTTTTTCGAGTATTCATCTTCAGTCTACTTATTTAATCCCTTTGTCAGCATAAAATTTTGCAGCGCCCGGATGTAATTGCATTTTTGTTCCTTTGATACCACGCAAAGCAGTATCTATAGTTATCTCTTTTTTCGCAGTAGCATGAGATGCACCAATAGTGGCTAATCCTTCTTTTGAATAAATACCTGTCAGTAAATCATATACCACATTATCAGGAAGACTTTTTGCTACCAGCATTACATTCATAACAGCCGCAGTAGTAGTGTCTTTTGCAGTTCCATAAGTTTCTTTAGGAATATTCCATTTAACATAGAACGGATATTTAGCAATTAACTTTTCTAATTGTTTTCCTTCTACCGGAATAAAAACTATTTCTTTAGTAGTTCCTAATTCTCTAATAGTTGCATTGCCTAAACCTGATGTAACAAAGGCGGCATCACATTGACCATTTTTCATTTGATCTATTGCCTCACCATAAGAAAGATAATCAACTTTAGAATCTGCATAGGTCATGTCATTAGCTTCATACATCATACGTGCATTTAACTCCACACCGGAATTAGGAGCACCAACGCCAACTTTTTTCCCCTTTAAATCAGAAAATGTTTTGATACCGGAGTCAGAAGTTGTAACTATTTGGCAAACATTAGGCCATAAGCCCATCATTACTCTTAAATCAGTAGCTGGTTTTTTCCCTTCGTAGGCGCCGGAAGCTTCTATTGCCTGAATAACCGAATCAGACATAGCAATGGCCAATTCACCTTGCCCAGTCAATACAGCATTAATATTTTCTCCCGTTGCTCCTGTTGCCGTTGCAGAAGTTTTGTACCCCATTGAACCAACTAACTTTGAAAATGCACCGCCGATTGGGAAATAGATGCCACTAGTAGGACCTGTTAATACTGTAATAAATTGTTTACTGCGATCAACCTTACCAACCTCCGCTTTGCTATCTGTTTTAGCAGAATCTTTACTCCCGCCTCCACAAGCAGCCGACATAAACGCCATAACCATTACCATCAAAATCGCTAACTTTTTCATCTTACCAATCCCCCCTTTTTGTAGATACCGAATTTGCAATGATAAATTCCCGCATTTATCATTCGCTATCCGCATTTCACGGTTATTATATCATTAATTTCGTTTCGTTACACTATATTTGTGTCTTTTGAGAAAACTTTACACAATATTTTATTTTAGTACTTATTTATTTCATATATCGTATATATTTTATGGACAAATTATTGTTTTTTCTTTGTGTGTGCAATAAGGGCCACCCTTCAAAGACATAAAAACGGCTACAGGCAATTTGTAATTGTCTGTAGCCGTTTTCAGTCCAATATATTTTTTAGTTTTAAAGAAAGAAGGCAAAGAAAAAAGACATACACAAGTGTATGTCTTTTTCTAACCGGCAACTTCCTATCCTCCCAGGGCGCTTCCACCCAAGTACTTTCGGCGTTTAAGGGCTTAACTACTGTGTTCGGGATGGGAACAGGTGGGACCCCTTAGCTATCACTACCGGATTGTTGAAGGTATATAAACCCTCAAAACTTCAAGAAGAGAACAAATCAAACGAGATATTTTTTTACTGAATTGTATTCTTTTTAATGCTTTGTTTCTTAGACCAGCTTCCGAAGAAGCTTTATGGTGTAAGCTACGCGTCTTTCCTAAGAAAGCGCTGCTTAAGTCAAGCCCTCGACATATTAGTACCGGTCAGCTAAATGCATTGCTGCAATTACACATCCGGCCTATCAACCTCATAATCTCTGAGGTGTCTTACTAGATTGCTCTATGAGAGATCTCATCTCAAGGATGGTTTCACGCTTAGATGCTTTCAGCGTTTATCCTTTCCGAACGTAGCTACCCAACTATACCCTTGGCAGGATAATTGGTACACCAGCGGTTCGTCCACTCCGGTCCTCTCGTACTAGGAGCAGCCCCCTTCAAATCTCTTACGCCCGCGATGGATAGGGACCGAACTGTCTCACGACGTTCTGAACCCAGCTCACGTACCACTTTAATGGGCGAACAGCCCAACCCTTGGGACCGACTTCAGCCCCAGGATGTGATGAGCCGACATCGAGGTGCCAAACCTCCCCGTCGATATGGACTCTTGGGAGAGATTAGCCTGTTATCCCCAGGGTAGCTTTTATCCGTTGAGCGATGGCCCTTCCACTTGGATGCCACCGGATCACTAAGCCCTACTTTCGTACCTGCTCGTCGTGTTTGACTCGCAGTCAAGCTCCCTTCTGCCTTTACACTCTACGCGCGATTTCTGTCCGCGCTGAGGGAACCTTTGGGCGCCTCCGTTACTCTTTGGGAGGCGACCGCCCCAGTCAAACTGCCCGCCTGAAACTGTCCCGAAGATTGTTACTCTTGCGGTTAGAATTTCGATACATCAAGGGTGGTATCCCAACGGTGACTCCTCTAAGACCAAAGCCCTAGATTCCAAGTCTCCCACCTATCCTGTGCGTGATGTATTAAAACCCAATATCAGGTTGCAGTAAAGCTCCATGGGGTCTTTCTGTCCAGTCGCGGGTAACCTGCATCTTCACAGGTATTTCAATTTCACCGGGTCCCTCGTTGAGACAGTGCCCAAATCGTTACACCTTTCGTGCGGGTCGGAACTTACCCGACAAGGAATTTCGCTACCTTAGGACCGTTATAGTTACGGCCGCCGTTCACCGGGGCTTCAGTCGAATGCTTTGGATTGCTCCGAACATCCTTCCTTAACCTTCCGGCACTGGGCAGGTGTCAGCACCTATACGTCAGCTTTCGCTTTAGCAGGCACCTGTGTTTTTGGTTAACAGTCGCTTGGGCCTCTTCTCTGCGACCATCCATAGCTCAGCGAGCAAGTCGCTTCACCAAGATGGCTACCCTTATCCCGAAGTTACGGGTACATTTTGCCGAGTTCCTTAACGAGGGTTCTCCCGCGCACCTTAGGATTCTCTCCCCGCATACCTGTGTCGGTTTACGGTACGGGCGGTTAAGTTCTAACTAGAAGCTTTTCTCGGCAGCGTGGGGTCAGCAGCTTCGGGAACAAGTTCCCTCCGCGTCACACCTCAGGCGTTCGATGTGCGGATTTGCCTACACATCACCCTACATGCTTGCACGCGAACAACCAATCTCGCGCTCTGCCTGCCCTTCTGCGTCACTCCATTGCTCAAACAAACTTGACCGGTGCTGGAATATCAACCAGCTGTCCATCTCCTACGCTTATTGCCTCGGATTAGGCCCCGACTTACCCTGAGACGACGAGCGTTGCTCAGGAATCCTTATGCTTTCGGTGGAAAGGATTCTCACCTTTCTTTTCGCTACTCATGCCAACATTCTCACTTCCCACCAGTCCACCGTTCCTTACAGAACGACTTC
>Ga0268263_1002103_pt1 | contig 14027 bp, 15 predicted proteins | sample Biomet5_FD_190358 | JGI IMG/M metagenome (GOLD analysis project Ga0268263, IMG submission 190358) | Microbial communities from bioreactor (seeded with sewage sludge) at LBNL, California, USA - Biofuel metagenome 5 (SPAdes) (version 4) | ecosystem: Engineered > Bioreactor > Anaerobic >... | reverse complement strand
GTACCGAAAGAACTTCCTTGCGAGGGCTATCGTGTCTTCTTTACTCATGGGGAGCACTTCATGCCTAATCGGAAACCGTCGTATGAGAGCAGGATCTAATCGGTCGAATCGGTTCGTTGTGCCGATTATGATGATGTTGTTCGGAATCTTCGGGGTTTCTCTCCTGATTTTGGATTGACCTCACGGCGATGGATTTCATCATTTCAAATGCGTTGAACATCTCCATCAGCCCTCCTCCCCGTATTCAGCGAACGGGTTGCTTCCTTCCGGTGTAGTCGGTTTCTCCTGCTCCCGTTCATTCGGGAGGTAATCTCGGAACGGGAGCGAGTCGCTCAGAAACGTCTTCGGGTGCTTGATGTACTGCTTATCGGTTCCGAGCCTCTTGCAGGCCGTTGCATAACTCTTGGCCGCCGTGATGAGCTCATCATCCGAATATCCGTCGTTTCGACGGGCCTTGTACTTCTTGTAAGCTTCTCCCTTGCCTATCTTGGCGGTGGCAAAACCACCTAACTGTGCCAGCATTATTCTTCAGGGTATCTTCCGTCCTCATCAGCCTCGCCGTCGGCATGTTCCATGTCCATAGCAGCTTCCCGCTCCTCTGACTTTCTTTCGCTGGCGAGTTTTAAGATTGACTCCATGATCTTCTTAAAGACGGAGGTAGGCAGGTCTGCGGTGGATTCGTACTCATTGTCCGCCAAAAGCTTTTTCAGGATTCCGTTCGCTTCATCGCCAAAATGCTCCTTGGCGGTCTTGAACATCATCTGGCGCTGCTCCTGAGAGATCTTCGGATCGTCGTCCTCCATCTCGATTACCTCGCCGGTAGCCTCGACGACCTTATACTTACCGGGGATCGCTCCGGATGCCTGCATCTCGTCAATGGTATACAGTCCCTCGTACTCATTCGGGAACGCAGCGCGAAACGCCTGACTCTTAGCTACCTTCTGGATCATGGTGGCAGGTTTTGCGTTCCAGTTGCTCTTTCCGGTGCTGTACTCGTCGATTGAAACCTCAACGAAGGTCTCCTCCACGTTGCCAGGGGAGCGCTCACGGAAAACCCTGCACCATCCACCGATGAGCTGTTCTCCGAGGGCTTTGTAGATGCAGGAACCCTCTTTCTGGACCACCTGTGGGATGCCGTCTCCCGTGTTTCTGACTACTGTGATGCCAGCCCGGTAGCCCCGGTAGTCCGGGAAGTGGTCTGCCCTTCGGATGTAGGCATGGCAGCCTACAACGAGCTGGGCAGGGACTTTGTTGTCATACTTAATCAGGTACACCTCTCCGTTTTCCAACGGGTCAAGCTTCTTTGCCTGACAGGTGCGGAGGAACATTGCCACCTCCTGGTCGGACACGTTTCCGTCGCCCCTCGTGAGCGTGTTCCGAACGGTGGCAGCGTCGAGCTTGACTGTGATTCCAGACAGACTCTCAAACTCGACTTTCATCAACTCGTTGCCCATTGCTCAAACCTCCTGTTTGTTCCGGTTAAGACCGGACACTGATCGTTACGGTCTCTTCATACTTGATGCCGGGTATCTGGATCGTACCCTTGGATGCCTTAATAAGCCGCATGACCGCGCTCTCATCAACAGGACGAATCTCCACGCCGTTGATGGTTGTAGGAACTTTCGAGGAGTCGATGTGAGAGATCTTCCAGCTCTTGCTCTGGGTCACGCCCTGGGCCTTTGGGGTCTGAGCCTGGATACTGCCGCCAAGAGAGACGCCTTCCATGACTTCAGCTTCGGCCATTGCAAACTCTGCCGCAGCAGTGTCTCCACCGGACTCAGCTTTCGCGGCTTCCTCCAGTTTCCGATCCATTTCTGCCTGGGCAAGCTTTCGCATGGCTTCCTCCTGTTCGCGGCGCTGGCGCTCTTTCTCCATCGTGTAGGTGCCCATCTTGTTCTTCAGGATCTTTTCAGCGCTTTCGAGGGGGTCGAGCATCTCTTTCTTGTGAGACAGAACAGAGTCGTAGGCGTTCTTTGCTGAGAGTCGTAAGGGCTCCCAATAGTCCTTCACCTGTTTCTGCATCTGCTTGACCTGTTTGGTGATTTCGCCGGCTTTTGCAAAATCAACGTCGTTGGAAACCGTGACCGCGTCGGCCTGTTTTTCCACGATGCTGACTTCCTTCCCGAGGTCCTGCTCCTCGGCCGTGTCAAGGACAAGGGCACTGCTTCCGATGGTCGCAACTGCTTCGTTCATACTGGCACTTCCTTTCAAATTTCTATTTGTAGAGGTCTGCCATGAGGACCGCCTTGTCCACCGGCATACACTTTGTTGTTCCAAGCTCTGCATCAGCAACGGAAGATACTGACATTCCGAGCAGTTCAGCCGCTCCCTCCCTCGAACATAGCCTCCCGTCATACTCTGAGGCGGTTTTTCTGGCTTCGTACCAAGGGTTTCCGGCTGCTTTTGTAGCATCGCGTCCCATTTTATTGCACCTCCGTTTCACCTATAATTACCGTAGTGATAAGCAGAATGCTCCAACCGGTCAACCGGTGGAGAAAAAAATACGACATATCCGGTATGTCACTTGCAATTAACCAACCGGTAATTGCCCGTCAAAGAAAAAGTCGTTCACCTGCGTCGGGCTGAGCCCGAGCAGCTTTGCGACCGTGACCTTCTCACTATCGGCAAACTTCACGACTCCACTCTCTTTCTTACGGTAGGAGTGAACCGATATTGCAAGATGGTCAGCCATGTACTGCTGCGTGTATCCAAGCCTTGTACGGGCTCCTTTGATTTCGAGCGGTTTCATTCAGTTCACCTTCTTTCTGCTTTCATTTTAGTGGTGTAATTGACTTCGATAAACATTATAATTGACCAATTGGAAATTGTCAATAATTATTTTACCACTTCCGGTAAATTTGGTTGCTAAAGTGGCTAAAAAGTTATAAGATGGTCAAGAACAACAACGATTTGAGTCATCATACGAAAAGGAGTGCGGCAATGGACTACACATACTTTCAGGAGAACCTCCGTAAGCTTATCGAAAGCAGAGGCAAGATGATTAAGGATGTCGCCATGGACAATCAGATGACGCCGGCGACTCTCTCCAGGTATCTCTCTGGTCATCGTACGCCGGATCTCCCTTATGTCGTTCGGCTTGCTGAGTATTTCAATGTCTCCGTAGACTGGATACTTGGCATCAACGGGGACAAGTTTGAGGTGCTTCCGAAGGAAATTCAGGAGTTCGCGCAGCTCTACTCTCTGGCTTCTATGGACGACCGCAGGGTGGTGCAGGCAGTTCTGAACAAGTATCGAGAGGAGAACTGACTATGATCTACGGCGAGAGGTGCTCAAGAACAGCCTTGTTCGTCGGGCAGAACGGAGAGGCTGAAAAGTTAAAGCGCATTCCGTTCATGTCTGCCAGCTTCAACGAGGCGTGGCTTCAGGAACTGATTGAGAGAAATCCTTCCATTATTCCGTCTGGAGAAGTGGGTGGAGAATATGCCCCTCTCGTCTGCATAGGCCGTGAGGTTCCGGTCGGTTCCGGAGACACGCAGGGCTACATCGACAATCTCTATGTCACCCCGTCTGGAAATGTCGTGGTGGTTGAGACGAAGCTCTTCCGTAATCAGGAGTCAAGGCGAACAGTCGTAGCTCAGATCATCGACTATGCTAAGGAGCTCCAGAAGTGGGACGCCGAGAAGCTGGACGAGGTTGCCTCCGATTACTTCTACCGTACAGACGGACAGGCCGCTCGCATCATTGATGTTATGGCTCGGCTCGGGCATCTCAACCTGTCGGCAGACGGGCAGCTCACCGACTCCATAAATCAGAACCTTCGCAGCGCGTCATTCCTGCTGTTCATCATTGGGGACGGCATCAGATCGAGCGTACAACAGCTCGCTGACTTTCTCAATGAGAACGCCTCAATGTCCTTCAATTTGGCTCTCGCGGAGTTGGAGGTATATCAGCACGACGAAGGCGTGATAGTCATTCCGAACCTGCTCACAAAAACGACCGTCATCGAGCGCAGCGTGGTCAGCTTCGGGCTGTCGTCTTTCTCTGGTCAAATAAACTCAGCAGCTCAGGATCAAAAGCAGTACGTTAGGAAGCCGATCCTCTCAAGGCGCGAGTTCATCGACATATTCGCCGATAATGGTGGCTACGATCCAGATCAGGTAACTGAGCTCATCGCGGACATTGAGTCTCTGGACGGCCTTTCGGTAGCAATTGCTCCAACTGAGCTGACGATCCGCTTCTCCCCCGGCGGAGACAGCTCCTGTGCTTTGCTTACCTTCGGGATTTCGTCGGGACACGCAGATCTCTACGTCATGCCGGAACGTATCAAAAAGGCCTTAGAGCGGTACGGCCAATTCCCGTTCGGGGCAGACAGGTTTCTTGACTTTTTCAAAGACTACGTTGATACTAAACGTTGTAAGGCTCCGCCCTACGAATACCCAGCAGGATTCTACTACGCAATTATCAGCAGGGTGCTTCAGCACTCTCAGGAATTCATTACCGCTGCGGAGCAATTCGCGGACTCACTTTCACAGGAAGAATAGGAGGAACTATCATGGCTTCAACAATTCTGGCAGGAGATTACACAGGCATCATCTGTTACCATCACAAAAAGGGCATCTACATCGACAACAAAAAAACCTTTAAGCACAAGCTCACCTATGTGAACAAGGACACCGTCGAGAAATACGAGGTGGTCAACGAAGAAGTCTCGAAGAGCATGACTGACGGTGTTGTTAAAGGCGCGGTAGGCGGAGCTCTTCTCGGTCCAATCGGGGCCCTTGCTGGTGTCACTTCAGGGGGGAATAAGGGGCTTTATACGACATCAATTTCATTCAAGGATGGGACTCGCTGCCTTTGTGACCTCGACAACGATATGTACAAGAAGCTTCTTGCTGCAATGTACTGAGCATCAAAACAGACACGGACGGGGCGTCTCTCTTATGATGCCCCGTCCATTTATCTTTTCTGGGTTACGGTATGGTACGGTAACGGTTACGGTTACGGTAAGGTTACGGTTACTGCTGGACTTTCCGTGTGACTGTCCTGCGGACTGTCCTTTCAATCGTCCTCAGAATATGGAGGGACATCTATGGCTTTGCAAATACCGATCAACGAGCTTGTCAAAAAGCTGAAGGTCGCAATCTATATACGAGTATCGACGCACTGGCAAATCGACAAGGACTCCCTTCAGGTGCAGCGTCGGGAGCTGATCGCCTACTGCGAGATGGTTCTTGGTATCAAGGACTATGTAGTTTTCGAGGACCCCGGTTATTCGGCCAAGAACACTGACCGCCCGGACTATCAGAAGATGGTGAGCCGGCTGCGTACCGGCGAGTTCTCCCATCTCCTTGTTTGGAAAATTGACCGCATCAGCCGAAACCTTCTGGACTTCGCTGCCATGTATGCTGAGCTGAAAAACCTTGGCGTCACATTCGTATCAAAGAACGAGCAGTTCGATACGAGCTCCGCAATCGGCGAGGCAATGTTGAAGATCATCCTTGTGTTCGCAGAGTTGGAGCGTCAGATGACAGCAGAGCGTGTCACCTCCGTAATGCTTTCTCGTGCCAACAACGGCCAATGGAATGGCGGCCGGATTCCTTATGGTTACGACTACGATAAAGCAACCAGAACTTTCACCCTGAACGCCGAGGAGCTAAAGATCTACAATGCCATCTGTGACCATTATGAAGAGCAGCAGTCCATCCTCTACGTCGTCCGCTGGCTCAATGATACAGGGCTTCGGACGCGGGGCGGCAAGATGTGGACGACCACCGCTGTCTATAAGCTTCTGACGAACATCTGGTATACCGGGGCATACCGTTACAACGTGCATAAGGGCGGGAACGGAAGTGAGAAACGTTCCGAGGGTGAATGGATCACCATTGAGGACCACCATCTTCCGGCGATAGACGATGTCCGCTATGACCGCATCCAGTTCATACTGAAACGCAACAGGCGTGGAGGCGTCCCGGAAGGCTCCACCTATATCAAGAAGAACCTCCACATATTCGCCGGTCTGTTGAAATGCGGCTGCTGTGGAAGCAACATGAGCGCCACGCTCGACCGCCGAAGAGCAGACGGATGGAGGCCATCCGTCTACGGGTGCTCCATGCGGCGAAACAATTCCGGTAAATGTCAGAACAAATATATTTCAGACATTGTTCTCGGACCGTTCATTTTCAACTACATCGCCAATATCATCAGGTGCCGTGAAAGCATTACAGGGAGGTCAACGGTCGCTGCTCTTGAGAAGAGGCTGCTCAAGGGCGACGTATTCTTTGGCATTGCTCATATAAGTGGGCTGGACGATCTGCTTCAGCTTCTCGCGTCTGGCTCCACCGGGATGGAGTACAGGCAGAACTCAGTCTTCAGAGAGTCAGAGGACCGTGTGAGTGAACGCACCGCTCTGGAAGACCGTCGTAGGAAGGATGAGCAGGCGATGAACCGTCTGAAGTCTCTCTACCTGTACAGCGACGATGCAATGCCAGAAAAAGATTTCATCATCGAACGAAAACGGATCGAGGCAGATGTTGAGGAGATCAACGCCCAGCTCGCAGCTATGGGCGAGTGTGGAAGCGAGGATCTGGCTTTAAGCGACGAGTTCATCGAGAAAGCGAGCTACTTCGTCATGGTGGACAAACTTCTGGATGAGAAGTTCATCGACTACGAGAAGTACATTCGGAACATAGACCCATCTATTCCCCGGAGCTTCCTGAACAGCATCATCAAGAGCATCGAGGTGACAGACGGCATGGTAACGGCGATCTCCTTCTCCAACGGAATCGTCAACCGGTTTGAATACAAATAAGAAGCGCCCCGACCTTTATGCAAGGTTCGGGGCGTTTTATTCATTATCTCTCAATATTTCTGCATATCAAAAACGGGGCATTTCATAAGCATCGGCTCTCAAACTTATTAAAGATTTCTGATTTTTGACAGACCAGGCCGTCCAATCGGTTCTTCTGAAATGGCAGAAACCCCTGGAATCAGGCTTTTTTAGAGCAATTACCAAAATCCGGGCATCCTTTAACCAATGAACATCGCATCGCCGAAGGAGAAAAATCGGTATTTCTCCTCCACGGCGGTCTTGTAGGCGTTGAGGATGTGTTCCCTTCCCGCCAGCGCGGAGACCAGCATGATCAGCGTGGATTCCGGAAGGTGGAAATTGGTGATCAGCGCGTCCATGCACTTGAACTGATAGCCCGGGTAGATAAAAATATCCGTCCAGCCGGAGGCGGGGGGCAAGGTGCCGTCCGGTCTGGCAAAGCTCTCAATGGTACGGCAGGAGGTGGTGCCGACGCACACCACCCGGCCGCCGTTTCGCTTGGTCTCGGTGACGATGCGGGCCGTCTCCTCCGGGACGATGCAGAATTCCGAGTGCATCTCATGATCCTCGATCCTGTCCTCCTTCACGGGCCGGAAGGTGCCCAGACCCACGTGCAGGGTGAGATAGCAGACCTTTACGCCGCGGGAGGCGATAACGTCCAGCAGCTCCCTGGTAAAGTGCAGCCCGGCCGTGGGGGCGGCGGCGCTGCCCAGCTCCCGGGAATAGACGGTCTGATACCGCTCCGGGTCCTGCAGCTCCTCCTTGATATACGGCGGCAGCGGCATTTTTCCCAGACGCTCCAGAATTTCGAGGAAAATGCCGTCATAATGGAATTGGACGACGCGGTTGCCGCCCTCGCTCACGGAATCCACGGTGGCGGAGAGTTCCCCGTTGCCGAAGGCGATCGCGGTGCCGGGCAGGGTTTTACGTCCGGGCTTGGTCAGGCAGTCCCATTTGCCGCCGCCCAGATCGCGCAGCAGCAGCACTTCCACGCTGCCGCCGGTGGGGCGGGAACCGATGAGACGGGCCGGAAGCACCCGGGAATCGTTCAGCACCAGACAGTCGCCGGGACGCAGCAGCTCGGGCAGCTCGTAAAAATGCCGGTGCTCGATGGCGCCGGTCTCTTTGTCCAGATGCATCAGTCGGGAATGGTCGCGCTGCTCCAGGGGGGTCTGCGCGATCAATTCCTTGGGAAGATCAAAATAAAAATCCGATTTGTTCATGCAATTGCTCCGATTCAACGTTATGCTGGCATTATAGCCCCTCCGGGGCCGTTTTTCAACCGTCAACCGCGCCGCATTTGACAGATGCCCGCCAAACTGGTACCATGCGGTCAAAAGGAGGCGCGTCTATGAAAAAGTTCACCTTTGCGCTTCTCGCGTTCGCTTTGCTGCTTTCCGTCCCGGCGCTGGCGGCGTCTGCCGCGGACTATTCCGACGTCGCGCGCACGGACTGGTATTACGATGCGGTGGATTACGCCGTGTCCAACGCGCTGTTCAGCGGTACCTCGAAAACCGCCTTCTCCCCTGCTCTGCCGATGACGCGGGGAATGTTCGTCACGGTGCTGTGCGGCTACGCCGGCGCAGCCGGGCACGCCGCCGGGACCGCCGCCGTCACGGAGACTATCAATCTCCGCGCCGGCCCCACCACGGATTCCGCCGTGGTCACCGTGCTGCACGCGGGCGACACCGCTTCGGTGTACGGGGTGGAGAGCGGCTGGTATCGGGTCACGGCCGGCGGCGCCTCCGGCTATATCCGCCGCGACCTCATCACGGTCAAGTGCGGGCCGTTCAGCGACGTCTCCCCCGCGGACTACTATGCCGGGGCGGTGGTCTGGGCCTATGAGAGCGGCCTCGTTTCCGGCACATCCGCCGCGGCCTTTTCACCGAACAGCCCGCTCAGCCGCGAGGCGCTGTGCGCCATCCTCTATCGCTTCGCGGAAAAACGCGGCCTGACGCTGCCCGCCGGCACGCCCAAAACCGGGTTTACGGATACCGCTGAGATCAGGGCCGGTTTTCTTCCCGCCGTGACGGCGATGCAGCTGGCCGGCGTGGTCTGCGGGCGGACGGACGGCAGCTTCGGTCCCAGGGCCTCGGCCACCCGGGCCGAAGTGGCGGCCATGCTGCGGAAATTTATCCAAAGCACCGGCGTGTCCGCCGCGTCCGTGTACGGCTATTATGGCACCGTGGCCAAAAGCGCCGCCGTTTCAGACAGCTTTTTCGACGACGCCTGTTTCATCGGCCACTCGCTGGTGCTGGGTATGCAGGATTATTTTGGTCTGCCCAGCGCCGATTACTACGCCGCAAACGGCATGTATGCCAGCACCATATCGGACTACGCCGATTTCCCGCTGCCGGACGGCGGCCAGGGGACGCTGGCCCAGGCGCTGGGGCAGAAAAGCTATGGCAAGGTCTATGTGATGTTGGGTGTGAACGAGCTCAGCGGCGCGGAAACCGACCGGCAGAACTTCTATGCCGACATGGCCAGACTCCTGTCGCTGATCCGGCAGACACAGCCCGGCGCCAGGCTCTATCTGATCTCCCTTACCCCGGTGACAAAGGCCGAGTCGGATTCCAGCGCAGTCTTTAACCGGGACAACATCGTCGCCTATAACGGCGTGCTGCAGCAGCTTTCCCGGGACAAGGGCGCGGGGTATCTGGACTTCTTCACCCTGTTTGCCGACGCGGACGGCTATATGCCGCCAGACGGCGCGGCCTCCGACGGCATCCACCCCGTCCAGGCCCAGTACGCCGTGATGAAAGACTATCTCAAAACCCATACATAAAACGCCGAATTTTTTGCGAAACCGTGTCTTCGCAAAAAAACGTCGCTCCACTCCCCGGACCCTTGCTGCGCAAGGCTTCGGCGGCTATTTATCCGAATTGAGGCGGGGCCTTGCCTGCCTTCGAGCAAGCCCGGGTCGCGGCTCTGGAGCGCCCCCGGCGCTCCATTCACTGCCGCTCCCCATTTGGGCACCGTATCGCCCAAATGCCCCTCACCCTCCCCCCGCGATCACTCGATTTTTCCTTTTGGGGGAGTTCTTTGACAAGCTGAAAAAAACGGGGGACCGTCAAACAGTCCCCCGCTTTTTCAATTTCAATGTCTGTAGTCGATGCCCTGGCGGACGTGCTCCGCGGCGGCCTCCCCCTCCAGCTGACGGGCCAGCTCGAGGGCAAAGGGGATGGTCGCGCCCAGGCCCCAGGCGGTGGTGATGGGGCCGTCAACCACGACCTCCCGATCCAGGACCTCGGCACCGGCAAGTTTATCACGGAATTTCCGGTGCGCGGTGGCACGTCGGCCGTCCAGCAGGCCGGCCTGCGCCAAAACGGAGGGCGCGGCGCACACGGCGGCGATCTTCTTCCCCGCCGCGGCAAAGGCCCGCAGCGTCTCCGCCACGACAGGGCTCTCGCCAAGGAGATAGGTGCCGGGGATGCCGCCGGGCAGGATGATCAGATCAACATCGGAAAAATCCAGCCCGGAGGCCAATTCGTCACACCGAATCGTCACGCCGTGAGAGCTCTTTACCGAAAGGCCCTCCTCCACGGACGCGATCACGACCTCCGCCCCGGCCCGGCGCAGAATATCGACGCACAAAAGGCCCTCGCACTCCTCCAGCCCGTCCGCGAAAAATACGACCGCTTTACTCATCAAGCGCTTCCTTTCTCATCCGTTGACCGCCGGAACGGCCTTTGGCGCGCCGAAGCCGGCCCGGCGCAGCGCCATGGCGACGGGGATCGCCGCCGTGGACACCACGGCCACCGTGACCATGCTGGTAATCACGCGCACGGTAAAGTCCCCGAAGACATAGGCCGCGTTGTAGTAACCAAGCAGCACGCTGTCCAGCCAGATCACGCCGGTGTTGGTCAGGGTGGTGACCAGCGCCGCGGCCAGGCAGACCAGATAATAGCGCCAGAGCTTTTTCTCCAGCTGCCCGCCCCGCTTCCAGGCGGACATGGCGGCAAGGCCGATAATCAGCCCGCGCAGCGCGGGCGGGATCAGCCACAGGGGCGTGGTCACCGTGAACCCGTAGGAGAGCATCTGGTTCATCAACTCGCCCAGGACGGCCACCATGCAGGCGTCCGCGGGGCCGTACAGCAGGGCGCACACCACAATGGGCAGCGACGCGATGGAAATGTGCAGGTTGCCGGCCTTGATGGAGACGAACACGGTGAGGACCGTGTACAGCGCCACAAGCACGGCGTCGGTGGTTAAACGTTTGGTTTTGGACATAAAAATACCTCCTTCCCCGGACCATCCGGCAGGAAGGAAGCTGGGAGCTCATGCCGTATGGAAGCGGGATGCAAGGAGCCGACCGCAAGCCATTGGCTTTTCGTCCGCGCGGCAACTCCCCGTCCCCGCGGCACTTAACGCCGGTTCCTTTACTCTTCTGACGCTTTAACAGTAACACAGTTTTGCCTTGGAATCAATGATAAAGCAAAATGAAAGCGGACAATTTGCCCGCTTTCATTTTGTGCGTTATTTACATACCGCTGGGTCTGGTGACCTGGTAATCTGCCCACTTGGGCACGGAGAGTGCGCCGGACAGATCGACGGAATCCTTGTAGCTGTCCACGGTCACGACGAATTTGCTGGTGCCGCGCACCAGACGTTTTCCGGCGGCATCCTTGACGGTGACGGTCTTGCCGTCGGTGTCCACGATCTTGCCCTCACTGTACAGCGCGGAAAGCGTGCTGTTGCCTGTGACCACCCAGGTGGAATCCTCGCCGATGTACATATCGCAATGGCCGCTGCCCTTGCTGTGGCCGGCTGCGGACTCGTCGTCCTTCACGCTGCCGGTGAGCTTGGAGCCGTCCGTCAGATAGAAATTGAGAGAACTGATGCTGTCCCAGATCACGTCGCCGGTCATCTCCTGGGCGGACGCGGTAAAGGTGCACTCCGCGCCGTTCCCTCCAGTCTGACCCCAGAGGGAATTTCCGGTACAGCGCAGGAAATACGGGCTGTCCTTCGCCTGCGTGAGCTTCACGCCGGACAGCAGGATGTCGCTCTGGGTGTTGGTGGTGAAGATCAGCCCGCCGCTCTTGCTCTCCAGTGTGCCGCCCACCATCTTATAGGTGCCGCGGCCATCCTCTGCCGTGCCGCTGCCGTCCTGGCAGACCAGAACCGTCCAGGCGGGCGCAGCGCCGTCGGCGGCCATGCTCCCGGTCAGCGCGGAATCGAAAATGTTCAGGCTGCTGCCGCCCAGCACCTTCGCCGCGCCGGAGGCGTTGGCGGTTACGGTGGCGCCGTTGACAGCCACACTGCCGGCGGAGACGACGGCGGGCGCTTCCGCGCCGTTGGTGGTATAGAGTCCGCCGCTGGCCACCAGCTTGCCGCCGCCCAGACCGCTCATCAGCGCCGGGGCTTTGGCACCGTCGGTCTCGACGGTCATGTCGAAAACATAGAGCTTTCCGCCGCCGGTCACGCCCAGCCCCGGCGAGGAAGCCTGTTTGGTCGTGACGGAGGTGTCCGCGGCGTAGATCTTGCCGCCGCTGTAGGAGAACAGGCCCGCCGCGCCGGTGGCGTCGGTGGTGACGGTGCTCTTGCGGATGTAGGACTTCCCTTCCGCCGTCAGCAGCGCCGCACCCACGCCGTAGTTCCGGGCCGCGGCCAGCGCCGCGTCGCCGGCGGTATCGCTGTTTGCGCGGCTGACGGTGACGGAATCAAAGCCCACCTCGGCCCCGTCGTCCACGATCACCGCGTTTTCCTCCGCGGCGGTGGATTTGATGGTGTCGCCGGAGAGCTCCGTATCGGCGCTGTATTCGCTGGCCACCAGATACCTGACGCCCTGGCTGGTGATCATCCGGGGAATGCTGCGGATCACGATTTTTGTCAGCGCGCCGTCGGCGTCCAGGGTAAACTCCAGAATACCACCCACGGCAATGTCGGTCGGCGCGGCGGCGGTGCCGTCCTCTTTAAAGAGCATGGTCTCGTCGTTGAGCTCAAGCGTGGCCACGGAGTTGCCCAAGGTAAAGGTCGCCACATCCGCCGTGACGCCTTTTTCGCCGGTATCCTCGGTCCCGATCTCGGCGTCCTCCCCTGTTGGCGCCGCGGTAGCTTCCGGCGCCGCGGTGCTCTGTGTGGACTGCTGCGCCTTGAGCTGATCGGATTCGTCGGTGACCTTCGGCGCCACAGCCGTGACGCCCTCCGTGGGCGCGGGTGTCGTCGCCGCGTCTCCGGTGGGCGCCGGGGTGGCGGCGGCTGAAGCGGATGTATTATCAGCGCCCTGAGGCTCCGTAATGAAGCCCAGCGCCAAAGTAACGGTTTTCTCCTTGATGCCGGTAACCTGGCCGGCCAGGGTCGTCCCGGAAATACTGAGCTTGTTTTTGCTTCCGATAAAAGTGCAGCCCGACAGCAGCACTGTCAATGCCAGCGCCGCGCAGACCGCCTTGAACGTTCTCCCTTTCATCTGCTTTCCTCTTTCCGTTTGCCATAGTTCAGCCTACGCTGACGGAAAATAATTTTATGCTTTCTTTCGACAAAAATAAAGGCGTATTTGTGAATAATCCGTGACGGATGGGAAATGCAGAAAACTTGGGTCTTGCAAGGGGAAATATCCTGTGATATACTTTCAGCGCGGCTAAAAAAATGCGGATGTAGTTCATCGGTAGAATGCCGGCTTCCCAAGCCTGAGAGGGGGGTTCGATTCCCCTCATCCGCTCCAAAAAGACCCGGAGCCCCTTAAAAGGGGCTCCGGGTCTTTTCATTTCCGGCGGCAGGGTTCCTCACCCGCTTTTACAGCAGCATCACGCCTGCCCGCTCGCACGTCCGCATGGTGTCCTCATCCCAGATGGAGGCCTGCACCTCGCCGATGTGGCACTTGCCCAGCAGCAGCATGGAGAGCCGCGACTGGCCGATGCCGCCGCCGATGGTCAGCGGCAGCTCGCCGTTCAGCAGCATTTTGTGATACGGCAGTTCCCGCCGGTCGTCGCAGCCGGACAAGGTCAGCTGCGCATCCAGCGTCTCGGGATCCACGCGGATGCCCATGGACGAAAGCTCAAAGGCGCACTCCAGCAGATCGTCCCAGAACAGGATGTCGCCGTTGAGATTCCAGTCGTCATAGTCGGGGGCGCGGCCGTCGTGGGGAATGCCGGAACGCAGCGCCCCGCCGATGCCGATAATGAAGGCGGTGTGGTGGGTCTTGAGATAGGTGTGCTCCCGCTCTTTGGGCGTAAGCTCGGGCCAGGCGTCCTCAAGCTCCTGGGCGGTGATAAAGTTCACGTTCCGGTTGAGCCTGGGCAGC
>Ga0268263_1002099_pt1 | contig 14062 bp, 16 predicted proteins | sample Biomet5_FD_190358 | JGI IMG/M metagenome (GOLD analysis project Ga0268263, IMG submission 190358) | Microbial communities from bioreactor (seeded with sewage sludge) at LBNL, California, USA - Biofuel metagenome 5 (SPAdes) (version 4) | ecosystem: Engineered > Bioreactor > Anaerobic >... | reverse complement strand
CCTATAAACAGAATCAGGGAACAGGCTAAATGCCCCAAACTCGTCCCGAAGTCAACCCCAAATCTTTCGTTCCCAAGAAAAAGTTGGGGGCCAAAACCGTTGGCTTCGTTGGCGCGTCGTTGGCTCGGGGTAAGTACGGATTTGGTACGGGGAGGTCAAGGGGTTTTTGCTATGGGGAGGAGAAAAACGGACGTTGGGAAGGATGGGTTGTAAAGAATAGTTAATTATTTAAGTATATTATGTTGAGATATCAAGGGGTTATGTGGAGAGAAACGGGTGCCATGATTGAATTATACCACGTTGACATTTTTGCTCGATAATATGAATTATGGATGGAATGTTAAATTCGTAGTTTTAGATGTTTAGCGGTTTATCTATGAGTGTAAACTTCAACAATATTCAAAGACCATTATCTATTTTCCCTTGCCTTCAAACGCATGATCCAGATGAATGGCAAGGGTTTATCAGCGAAAAAGCGACATTCTCTAAACATGCCTACACCGATATCCAGAATTTTTATGCTTTTTTTCATGCTACGATGTTAGGCAATACAAAGATATTTAGCATAGGCAATAGTGCAGCATTTAGATATAGATCCATTCACGTAAGCGATGATGTTTTTTGCAATATCTTGCTAAATGGTTATTTCAAAAAAATAACTATAAATACCGAGAGTTGCTATAGACCAAAAGATGTAAGCATATCATTCCAAAAGGGGAAGGTGTGCGATATACAGGCAACACAGCCAATTTCAATAAACGTGATTCTTTCAAGTAGATCACTATCCAATATTATTTATTCTCCAAATGCCCATCCTCAAAATGATTTTTCTCCTGAATCTAAATTTATCAATAATTCCAGATATATCGGACACGTAATACAGCACATTGCCAGTTCTTTAGACTTATTTCCCCATATCGTAAATCACCCAACAATTGCGACGCAATATGAGCAATTGTTGTATTTGTCCTTTATTTATTCATACCCTGATCTTTCAAGACATTTCTTCTCGGAAAAGACAAGTAGATCCAAAAAAATTGTAAAGATTATTGAAGAGTATATTGAAGCAAATGCGGATCGACCGCTCCGCCTAGAGGATTTAGTCTCGCTCACTGGGCTAAGTATACGTACAATTCAGGAAACATTCAAAAAATACAGGGGGTATTCTCCCTCTCACTTTCTACGAGAGCAGCGCCTACTCATGGCGCATAAAATTCTTCAGGAAAGCCCACCGAACGCCTCAATTCTATCCATCGCCTTGTCCTGCGGATTCGCTACCCATGCCCACTTCAGCGAATGCTATAAGAAACGATTCGGCGTTACCCCGCTGGAATCGCAGAAAAAATCTCGCTTTTAAGTAAAATTTTCCCTCTTCCCCTTCCTTGCGTCTTTTCGACAAAATTTTCACCTTTTCGGAAGACGGAATTTATTCCGTGTTGTAGAAATCAAGGGAGCATCACTATTCTCGAATTTGGTGGCTTGAGCTCTCGCTCAAAATTCTCATCGCAATTTTCATTACAAATATTCGTACCCAGGTGCCGTTCATCTCCGGTGCTAAGGTTGGCGACGATTAACAAAGAGGAGAAAATCATGCTTGAAAGAATGTCCACCCAGATCAAGCTTATCCTGTTTACGTTAATTCTCTCGTGCTTCACAGCAGTAGTCGGTTTTTATGGAGTTCACGGCTTGAAAGAGATTAAAAATGGAATTGATGAAGCTTTTGACAAGGATTTTAGGGGAATAAATATCGTCAGTGAAGTTGAGGCAGATTTTTTAAAAATTACTAGTTATGGTTTGGCTCTAGCAGGTTCATCTAGCCACGAAGATCTAGTTTCTATTCAAGACAGGTTAACCGTATCACAAAGCCAACTAATAAAAGATCTTGCTAGTCTTAAGTCAACTGCCATCACTGATCGTGGTCGACAGTTAATGTCCCAATTAGAACAAGCATTAGCTGAATGGAAGTCAGTGCAAGATAATATTGGTAAATTAAGCTGGATAAACACTGACGAATCCAACGCCAAGGCAGTAGATACTGCCATCCACGATGGTCAGGCCAAAGCAGACAGTGTAGGCAAGCTCATAGCAGAATACACTTCATACAAATACGACCATGCACAACAAACAAGAAAAAACATTGAAGAAACATCTTCAAATTTTAATTTTATTGCAACTATTCTGACCTCCGTTGGAGTCATCGTTGGCATCATACTTGGCTTAATTCTTGCCAAAACAACAATGAAGCAACTTGGTGATGAACCTGGGTCTCTTTCCAAGATAGCCATGCAAATTGCCAGTGGTGACATTGGTGTACGTTTTGATGAAAACCGTCCAGAACTTGGCGTATTCGGTGCTATGAAAAAAATGGTTGCAATGTTAAAATCTAAGATTGACGAAGCTGAAGCTAAATCCCAAGAAGCAGCAAAAGAAGCACAGGCAGCTCGGGAAGCAACACTTCTGGCAGACGAGGCAACAAAGAAAGCAGAACGTGCCAAAGCTGATGGCATGCTTCAAGCAGCACAACAGCTTGAATCGATTGTTGAAATTGTTACCTCGGCATCTGAGCAGCTATCCGCCCAAATTGAGCAATCAAGCCATGGTGCTGAAGAACAATCGCGACATTTTGGCGAGACCGCAGCTTCCATGGAAGAAATGAACGCCACTGTACTCGAAGTTGCAAAAAATGCTTCTAATGCAGCGGGAACAGCAGATCAAGCCAAGATAAACGCGATTGACGGTGCAAATGTCGTCAGTCAAGTTGTCCAAGGGATTGAACAAGTCCAGCACCAGTCTCAAGAGATGAAACACGACATGGGGACCCTGGGCAAGCAGGCAGAAGGGATTGGTCAAATCCTTAATGTCATTTCTGATATCGCTGACCAAACCAACCTTCTAGCTCTCAATGCTGCCATTGAGGCTGCTCGTGCTGGTGAAGCTGGTCGAGGTTTCGCCGTCGTGGCCGACGAAGTCCGCAAACTGGCTGAAAAAACGATGACTGCAACCAAGGAAGTCGGCCAAGCGATCCGGGGCATTCAGGATGGAACCAAAAAAAATATCGACAATGTAGAGCGTTCAGGAAAAACTATTGAAGAGGTTACCAAGTTAGCCAACAGTTCGGGCGAATCACTCAAGAAAATTGTTTCCCTTGCGGAAGTAACGACTGATCAGGTCCGTTCAATAGCTACTGCTTCTGAAGAACAATCTTCTGCAAGTGAAGAAATCAATCGCAATCTAGTGAATGTCACTCAAATTTCTTCGGAAACTGCCGATGCCATGAGACAATCCGCTCAGGCAGTAAGTGAACTGGCAAATCAAGCTCAAACACTAAAAAGACTTATCGATGAGATGAAATCTGAAGGTGGCGAGGCTAGCATGGCAGGACTTCCCTCAAGTAAAAAACGCCTTGCACTCGGGAGAGCCTAATGAATGAACCCACTCTCACAAAGCAGGAAAATGAACTTCTTCAGCTTGTCACTTTCGGAATCGGCGAGGAAGAATTCGGGATCGATATCCTCAAGGTGCAGGAAATCATCCGCACTATGGCGATCACAAAAGTTCCGAATTCTCCTCCCTATGTCGAAGGGGTAATCAATCTTAGGGGAAAGGTGATTCCTGTCATCGACCTCCGAGGCCGGTTTAATATGGAGTACCGATCTCATGATAGCCATACCAGAATAATAGTAATTGAGCTTCACGGAATGATAATTGGATTTGTGGTCGATGGTGTATCAGAGGTGCTCAGGATTCAGTCGAGTACGGTTGAACCACCTCCTCCCGTTGTTGCTGGAATAGATTCAGAATATATCAAAGGTGTTGGCAAACTCGACGACAGATTGCTAATACTTCTTGACTTGGAAAAATTGATTCCTCTTGAGGAATTGCAACAGCATTAAGGAGAGGATGATTTCGTAGAAAACCCACGTCGTCCTGAGCAGATGGGAGACGTGGGTTTTTTTATTTGTTCCCAACCATGGGTTGATCTTATCTTGCTTTAGTTGGATGTGGCTTGGAATCTGGAGACATCGAAAAATGAAATCTTTAATTAGTTCAATCTTGTTTCGGGGCTTCATTTCCATTCCAATTGTTGGATTTGCTCTAGGAATCAGAATATTATTTCTTGGAGGCATTGGTGCATCTATCCCATATTTAACATTTTATCCAGCAATAATGATTGCAGCACTCATTGGAGGTGCTATTTCTGGAGTGTTGGCAACGTGCCTTTCAGGATTGCTAGCATGGTATTTTTTCATTGATCCTGTCAATTTGTTTATAATCACTAGCAGATATGATGTCCTGGGAATATTTGTTTTTTTTATTGGTGGAAGTGTAATGTCTGCTGCAGGGGAAATGACACTTGGATACCGCAATAATTCTAGGAAAAAAAGAAAGGAACTTGAGAATTCGAACAAGTTATTGCTTCAAGAAATAAAAGAACGAAAACAATCTGAAGTTAAATTGCGTGAAAGCCAGGCAAAATTAGAGGCAGCTATAGCCAGTATTCCTGATGGTATAGTTATCACAGACTCTGATGGTGTGCTAATTAATTACAATGAAAAATTTGCAAGGCTAAGTAGATTCAAGACAAAAACAGATGTTGTAAAAATTATCGATGATTATCCTAATGTTTTTGATGTATACTTTATAAATGGGGAATTAGCACCCCTTGATCAGTGGGCAGTTCCTCGAGCCTTACGTGGTGAGATAGCAAATAATGTTGAGTATGTCATAAAACGCAAAGATACAGGCAAAACTTGGATCGGTAGTTATAACTTTGGTCCCGTGATTGACACAAGTGGTAAAAAGATCGGATGCGTTATGATCGTTCGTGACGTGACTGAAGAAAAGCAAAAAGAAAGACAATTGGTCGATGCAAAGAATCTGGCTGAAGCTGCAAACAAAACAAAATCAAGCTTTCTTGCTAATATGAGTCATGAGATTCGGACACCTCTTAACGGTGTTCTCGGCATGCTTCAGTTACTAAATATTACCAATCCAAACAATGAGCAAAAAGAATATATTTTGGCTGCAACTCAATCAGCCAAGCGATTGACAAAGTTATTAAGCGATATTCTTGACATTTCCAAAATTGATTCGCTCAAAATAGTTGTTTCTGAGGTTGGGTTTAACGTTCGCAAAATTGTAGACTTGATTCAAGAAACATTTGACTTGGAATCGAGTGAAAAACAAATAACGCTAAAATTTGTACATGACGAGAGCATCCCTAGAGTCCTCATCGGGGATGAAGCTCGATTGCGACAAATCCTTTTTAATCTTGTTGGAAATGCCATAAAATTTACTGAGAAAGGATATATCCTGGTCGAAAGCTTATTACTACCAATCTCAAAAAGCAACATGGTTCAAATACTTTTTACCATTCAAGACTCTGGTATTGGTATTTCAGATGAAAATATTGATAAAATTTTCGAACCATTTATGCAGGCAGAAAGTTCATATACTCGTCGATTTCAGGGTGCCGGGTTAGGCCTTTCCATTGTCTGGAGGTTGGTGAAGTTGATGAATGGGACTATTTCGATAGATAGCGCAGTGGGAACAGGCACAACTTTTTATGTTTCTTTACCATTCAAGCGGCCAGTTGCATCTTTTCTTACTGAGAACGCCTCTGCTCAAATTGAATGCATAGAAAAAGATAACCATCGGAAGATACTTCTTGTTGAAGATGATGCACTTTGCTTGCTCGCAAGCAAACGACTACTAGAAAAATTTGGATATTCAGTTGTCTCTGCAACTGACGGATATGAGGCTTTACAACGTTTGAGTGAACAAGACTTTGATTTGATCCTTATGGACATCCAAATGCCAAATATGAATGGACTAGAAGCGACTAAAGCAATTAGAATGTCAACTTTGCCTGGTAATAAATCACAGATCCCAATTATTGCTATGACCGCGTATGCTATGCCAGGAGATAAAGAAAAATTTCTTGAAGCTGGGGTAAACGAGTATATAACAAAACCTGTTGACGGCGAGTTGTTACTAACCATAATTAGAAAAGTTAAGCCTCTGAGGCAATTGAAAGACAGGGCTAATGCTCTCGATTAGTCTTATTGTTAACCGATGCCTCTGATGGGGAGCATGGCAAATAAAGACCCACGCCAACCGATTCTCCTGGACGACGTGGGCCTATCAGCACAACTATCCGAAATTCTAGCTACTTCTTCTCCAGCACTATTTTCCCCTCTTCCATGCAGGAGACCTTGAACTCGTCGCCCTGCTTGAAGCCGTAGTTGGCCAGGAGCGTCGGGGACAGGCGGAGACCCGTACCAGAAAACTTCACGCTTCCCGATGCCACACGAGCATCCATCCCTTCGATCTTGTAGAACTTCTCATCCAACGTCATCAGCTTTGTGAGATGGTTTTTCAGGGTGGTTTTGGGGATATCGAAGGCATCCATAATTTGCTGCGCGGTTTTCCCTTCGGTGATCATGGTGCGAAGTTTCATCGCGTCGAATTTAGATGCGATAGGCATGGGTGAGTCTCCTTGTGTTTGTTCTTCGGATTTACTTGTGGAAGATAGCTTAAATTTCTTTGCTGTCAACTTGGTATGGAGCTTGGTTCGTTAAAAGGAGTTCATTTTTGAAGATTGAACTAAAAATTAATCGGCTATTTTTGATTCAGTTTTTGTCGAGAAGAGCTGACCTAAGTCATCACATGCCCTTAAAAAGCATCGTTGATGACGGCTTCGACATAGGAAACGAAATTATGCAGCCATCTGCATTTTTAATATGCTAAAATAACAGTATTTCCTTTTTGGACTCATCCAAGCCCCCGGTCCCGGGCCTGAGTTCCCCATCTCCCGGACACCCATTGGATTCGCTCGGACAGGGACCCTCCTGGGCCGTTTCCCCTGATCTCCCCCAATTGGGCTCCCCCAACCCCGAACTTCCAGGAAAATCCCGCTCCGGCCCAAAGTACTTTTTCCTCAGCCCCAGTTCTAGCTTTTCCCCTGTCCTCGTGACCGCATCCTCTATCCTGTCCTGGGTCTTTTTCTAAAAAGGTTCACCAAGAGAGCGACTTTCCCCAGAGTATTTTCTGAACTTTCCAACCGATGATCAAAGACATAATCAGCAGAATCGGAAGAATAAGGAGACCGAACGCATTTCCTTCCATTTCGATGCAACTGATTAATGTTGTAAAGGGGAATATATACAAGCATGATCGATGTGCCTTCAGAAATATGCGCCATGAATCTTTTGCAATATCTCCTTTAATCCAGCCACGAAGACATCGCCAAAGCCAATAACGCAATGCCAAGACCATAAAAAGGAGTGGAATAAAAAATATTAGTACAATTGAGAAGGAATTTACCCCGCTATCAACGGTGAGTCCTGGTGTTTTGATCGCTAAAAAATAAGAAACGACAAAGGCTGGCGGGTAACCTATTGCAGAGACGATTAATAAAATTACGATGTACAACCTAGACTTGCTAAATGATGTGCCCATAACACGCGTTTCTCCTCTTAAGGTGAGGAATTTTTCACTTTCAAAAAGCCTAAAACCAGCTACTTTTTTCCCAACACGATTTTCCACTCTTCCAAGAAGAAGACCTTGAATTCATCCCCAAACTGAAGCTGCTCATCTCCGGGGCCATTCTGTACTCGCTGATGGAGCCACCCCGGCCCGTCCTTTCCCCCTCCGGCCGTCATCCCCGGACACCCCTCGGATTCTCTCCCTACTCCCCCCTCCTGGGCGTTTTCCCCCTGGCCTCCCCCTTTGGGCTCCCCCATCTCCGAACTTCCAGGAAAATCCCGCTCCGTTCCAAAGTACTTTTTCCTCAGGCCCAGTTCCAGCTTTTTTCCCGCTCCCGTGACCACCCCTCCGGCCCAGGGTATCCTTCTTCCCAAAATTCCTTCTTCACCAGGAACTAAAGGACACCTTATGTCACCACAACACCTCGATAATCTCACTTTGAAAGATGAGATCATCAACGCATTCCGGCCGATTGAGCTGCTTTTCAGGATCATGGATACTTCTGGCCCCGATGTCGATGGAACGATTATCCGCTGCTACGCCGAAATCGGATTGGAGCTTACTGGGAACTTCCGGGCAAAGCTCGAACAGTTGCTTGGTCGAACTCAGGAAGGTGCTGAAAATGGCGACTGATGACAGCTGGAACGTTGTTTATGCCTATACCCGGGAGCAAGCGATTGCCGATGGTGTGTTGGTAGACGTCACCGAAGCTGCGAAGGCTATCGGCTTCAAGCTCAACACCGTGGTCACCGATCACCTGTTCCATGGCTATGTCGAAGTTCCCGATGGTCTCGAAGGTGAGGGGCAATCTGTCATCGGCCGACTCCATGATCTGATGGTTCTGGCGCTGTTTGCTGCCAGGAGAGCCGTGAACACGGACAGGGTCACCTTCAAGGTCGACTTTCTGATGGCTCCGGGACGCAAGGAAACCGTCGAGGTCATCGCCCACATCGGCCCCGGTGATCACGGTGAGCCAGTCCTGACCATTATGCTTCCAGAGGATGATTAGGGATTTTAACCAGATAACCAGGAGAAAAAGTATGTTTTCGTTCCTGTTGGGTGTTGCTTTGGGGACCATCGTCGTTGTCGTTGGTGCACAGCTGCTGACCATCCATCCCAAGCCGAGTCGGTTGCGTAGTCCGAAGTAACCCGGAAGTTGCCGAACTTCGAAGGAAAGCCCGAGCATGAGCAGCTTGGGCTTTTGTTTTCACGTGGCTATTTCAGACGGTTTCACGATGAATAAGCTACGTTTCGATTTGAGTAATGAGGATTTCTCGATGGGGCAGGACTGTCGACCCTGGATTTGGCACCTCAAACTGCCTGCCCAGGATCCTGGGCACATGGTTTTTACTGCTCGTTTCACTGCGTTCCAAGCAAATAGCCAAGCAATTTATTGAGATAATGCGACAACGCGGACTTCCTTCCCTTAAATTTGACGACGAAAAGGACGCCTTCGAGCGCAGAATTGGTTCGGGATGAAACGCACTTATTTCATACAAAAACCAGATGGAATCTCTGCGTTTCGATTTCAAGAGAAGTGGCGAGTGGCAACAAGAGCCTGCTCAAAATAGCCAGCAAGGTGGTAAACTGAAAAGTCTTACCCCGGAATTTTCGACACTCAGGTTCGGAAATCTGGGGGGAAGTGGGAAAAGCAGATTATTGTCGCTGAAGGTGTGTCTCTGTACGAACGACTGGGCCAGGAACTCGAAGACATCCAGCCGGGCTTCGTCGCTGACTTGGTCCGAGCGCCCGATCAGGCGGATGGCGTCTTTGGCGGTGATGGGCATGGGTGATTATTACCCTCGGAACTGCTTAAAATATCGGAAAGAATTTTTGTATAATTCCAAGAGATAGTATAGTCAAAAGGAAGGTTAGGCAAAGGGTTTTAATAATTCTTGCAGGAAATGGTGTTCCAGCATTAGCTCTCCATATTGGGAATCCAATTCCACTCACAATCATTCCTAATAATAATATTTTATAGTATCTCAGCAGGAAATATAAAACAACACAAGCGACAATGCCTGCTATTATTATCGGAAGCTCTTTCTTTAGTTTCTCATAGTCTTGTTTAGGTTCATCGTCAGCATCGATGGGTTGAGCATTGTCTCGGTTATCTTCAGAAGAAGCACTGTGATTTTCAGCATCATCTTTGACTTCCTCTGGCGAAAAAAATTGTTCTTGCTCAACTATAGTGTCGACATAAATTATCATCAGGATTAATCCGCATTCACTAAAAGAATTGCGGATTGCTTTTGCTTTGTCAAGATCGACATTTTTTGCGATGCGGCAGTTCGATGCAGCAACGACTTTTGCTGCTTTTCCTGAAGATATTTTTAGTTTTTGCGAGAGAAGAGAGGTTGCTTGTTCTTCGGTCACACCTTCAATTCGTTTTCCACGGAATATGACGTCAAATAAATCTACTTTCGGCATAAATTATTACCAGCCAGGGGTTCAAAAAATCCAGCCGGGTGTCGTCGTCAAGCAGGGGCGCGCGTCCGATAAAGCGGTTAGCGTCTTCTGCGGTGTTCTTCCTGGCTGATTTCATACCCGAAGTTGACCATCAGGTCGAGAAAACGAATGCTTGTCCCCGGAGGGGACTTCCCAACACTCTCGACTATTATCTATCTGATTTAACTTATATTGTTCAAATTCTACCTCAATCCAGCCCATCCCCAGTCCTGCACCGGCCTCTTCATCATCCTGGCAAGTCGCGCATCTGTTTGCTACCAAAGCACACATGACTTCAAACACACGCATCGCCCCGCAAGATGATATCGACCGGTTGAAGGGTATCGCTTTTTGGTACTGGGAATACATGCGGCGAAACCCGCTGTATATCCGTTACTGTGATGTCTTTAACTGCTACCACAACTACTTCGAATCTCTCGGTGTTTATGAGTATATGCAAAGCAAGGAATTTCTTGATGAGATGTCTGAGTATGTATCGACTCATGACACAAGGGAAGAATTAAAAAATTTTCCTTTCCGAAAACGTCTTGAAAAAGAGTTTGGCGATGAAGCAGGGAAAATAACATTCAAATACGGTTGTTTGAGTTGTGGTTTTGAAAATCATTTTGGAAGAATATACAAACATTATTCTATTGGAATTGACACTGAAAAAGTTTTGAACGACGAACTCTCTGGTAATCCATTCCCGTTCATAACAAATAATCCTGCTGACATTGCTGCACTTGTCAAGCTCAATGGGAGCTGGCTTATCACTGTTGATGACTTCATGCCAGACAATTTTTGCTACGATATAAAACGCACTCAGAATATAAAAATTAATCCAGATGGAGTGCTCAATGACCCAGAAAAGGTTGGCCTTGAAGTTCGTGCGCTAAATATGATTAATGTGGCTGTTGAATCCATGTTTAAAGAACAAAGTATTGCTGACGACATGCTGAAATCTGTTTACAAACTTAGCCTAGCAGGAAAACGTTTTAGCAGTGCCGACATTACGCGACTTGCGACCCTCTGGCTTTGGGACAAGGCCCATGAGAAGGATAGACAAAATCCTTCGGCATTCAAGGAAGTCTATCCCCTTTTAAAAGCTAAACTTAATGACAAAAAACGTGTTATCGCCGGGGACTGGGAGCAGCTGGCCCAGCGGGCAAATCGTGTCCGCCAGAATTACGAGATGACGGACTACTGCATTCAGCACCACACCATAACCCATTTGAATAAATAAATTTCCTCAAATTCCTTTTCTGCCATTTTCTTTTCCTAACCAATGGCATGCGCCTGGGCGGCCTTTTGGGCCAGACCGTACTCGTCGGCCCGGTGCAAAGCGATTGGCGCCTGCTGCTTGGGTCGTCAAAACCAAGCTAGGAGAAGGAAATGGACAAGGATTCCACGAAAGAACGTAGCGGCGTTGAATACACGAGCGTCACCGGCACTCCGGGAATGCCCGGTGGACCCTATGCGCCCGGCCACTCCGATGGATGCAGCAACCAGGATCAGAGCTTCGAAGAAATCGCCAAGGAAGAGGCTTTCAAGGCTTTCTTTGGCGCGACCGGAGGTGTTGGTGGTATTCCTGAGAACATTCAGGACGCTACCAAGGAAGGCACGACCACCAATGACATGATGGTTGTCTTTGAAGCTGAAATAAAGAAAGAGATGGACCTGGACTCCTTGGTGAAGAAAACGAAGGAAGCCCATAACCAGTTTGTCAATGTGGAGACCAAGGCGAACATCGCCTGTGCTTCTCGAGCTTATATTGCCGGCAAGTGGCTCGAAAGAACGCGCAAGGTCTATTGTCTGGAGAGCAAGGGATGGATCAAGTATGCCAACAAGACCTTCCCCGAAATCTCCAAGAGTTCACGTGAGAACTATATCAACGTAGCTTTTGTCCCTTCAGCGCAAAAGCATTTCGCTTTAGGTGTCGAACGCCTGGCCGAGTTCGGCTCCTACTTGAACAGCCTCAGTTTTGATCAGAAGAAGAACCTCGGTGACGATCCGATCACCCGCCTCGCAGACGGTAAGGTCGATCTGGATGTTCCGATTGCGCAGAACATGGCAGCAATCAATGCGTTATCCGTCAACTACAAGCTGGAAAAGCGTGGCATCCTTGTGACCTGGGATGTGTTGCTCATGTTCTACGAATGTGGGCTGACCATCAGTAGTGATGACACCAAGCACCTCATTTCCCTTGTCGATGCCGATAAGGAAAACACAACTGCTATTGATGCATACCTCCAGGCCTTGATCGACAACAACGGAGACAGAGAGGCTCTGTTGGGTGAGATCAAGCCGGATGCCAAGCAGCTGAACACGAGGATCAAGAATATTGATCGCCAGGTTATTCAGCTGACGGAAGCAATCACAAAAATCCTTGAAGACAGTGAGGTCAAGGGCGGGGTCGACACATCGATCTTGGATAACCTCATCAACACACTGTCTTCGCTGAAAAAGAAGCTCAGCTAACTGCGAACTAAACCTGGCTCCCCCGACGCGCCCTCGGGGGAGCCTTTTCACGGGGAGAAAACAATGAAGATCTTCTTGGCATCGCCATCAGTCGAATTGCTCAATGAGTTTACAGGACGGGTCCAAGGGTACTTGCCCAACGTATTGATTCCATACTCGAGCATTTACTACCACAAAATGAAGCCTCATCTCTTCACAAAAGACAATCGGCATTTAATAGACAATCTAATTTTGGACTGCGGTGCCTATGCTTTATTTGAAATGTTTCCCGATCCTGTCGCAAGAAGGCAAGAAGCGGAGATACTCATGAGGGCATTTCTTGCATACTGCCAGCAAGCCAAAGAGCAGTATGACTTTGTGTTCAGTATGGATGATGAATTTCATATGGACAGTTTGGAGCATAATCTTGGTCGTATGTATGAGTTTGAACAGGCCGGGATAAAGGTTGTCCCTGTGGTTCACAATATTTTTGACGAATCGGAACTCAACTACTTTATCAGCGCAGGATATGATCGCGTGGCTATTGGTCAATGCAAAGGGCGAGACGATCTCGGAAACCTTGCAAAGGCAGTAAATATATTCAATACGGCTGAGGTGAAGATCCATTTGTTCGGCATGACGACTCCAAAACTCATAAGGCATGTCAAAGCGGACACCTGTGACTCGAAAAGTTGGCAGAAGTATGCCGAAATGGGGCAAGCATTGTTCTGGAACCATGATCGGAAAGGTATGGATAAGACGGACCTAATTTATTTCCCTAAATTCCAGGAGGAACCTCCAAAATCGAAGGGGCACTACTACCACGACTATAAATACCTTGAACACTTTAAAGCTCACCTGAATGAGAATCTTGGCATCGACCTCAGAGACCTCCTGGGACTCAATCAGGAGTTCAACCTGCACCTTGTGAATATGTACTACTACATGGAGTTGGAGAAGATCGTCACCGAAAATCCCATCCATGTGTAAACCAAGCTAACCATCTTGGAAAAAGCAAATTTGGGCTGGCAAAGGTCAGCCCTTTTTGTTTCCTTCACCTCAAACTGGCTGCCCAGGATCCTGGGCACGTGGTTTCTGCTACTTGTTGCACAAGATTCCAAGCAGACAATATACATGTTATTTTCTTATATTTGCATGTCATGACACTGCATTTTAAAAAATTTAGGCAGAAATAATGTCTATTTTTCAGAGTTACAAAGAAACATCATTCCGGTAAAAAGAGCACGGGAGGTTCGTTTTCCTCCCATCGCTGATTACAATGCCGGTTCTGACACACGTCCACCCTTCACTTTCCTGACGGATCCCCGGCCTTTTCTTCCCCTTCCCCTCCGTGACCGGTCCCCTGGCCCAGGGTATCCTTCAGCGTGGCCCCGAATCCGCCCCACAGGGTCTCAGGTACTGGACTTCTCGTAACTGCCTGATGCGCGGCCGGGGTGGCAACTGGACTACCGGAAAAAAGCCTGTGCGACATTGAAGAAGAGCCGCAACCGCTCCTCGTCCGCTTCCTCGATCTGCCGGGCCAGGATGCGGCGCAGGTCCTCGGGGGTCAGCTTGAACTCGTCCAGGTTGAAAAGCTCGGCCAGGGGAATGCCGAAAGCAGCCGCCAAGGTTTCGACGCTGGTGAGGGACGGGTTCCGTCGCCCCCGCT
>Ga0268263_1002088_pt1 | contig 14126 bp, 10 predicted proteins | sample Biomet5_FD_190358 | JGI IMG/M metagenome (GOLD analysis project Ga0268263, IMG submission 190358) | Microbial communities from bioreactor (seeded with sewage sludge) at LBNL, California, USA - Biofuel metagenome 5 (SPAdes) (version 4) | ecosystem: Engineered > Bioreactor > Anaerobic >... | reverse complement strand
GCGGTAGTTCACCGTGATCAGGCAGGAGTCCGGGACCACATTTCCGGCGATCCCACCGTGAATGCCGACCGCATTCAGCCCCTCGCGGTAGGTCAGCCCATCCACCTCGACCACCCGGGCCGAGTAGCCGGCCAGCCGGGCCAGCGGTTCAGCGGCCTCGTGGATCGCGTTGTGCCCCAGCCAGGAGCGGGCCGAGTGAGCGGCCAGGCCGCTGGTCTTGATGACGAACCGCAGGGTGCCCTGGCAGCCACCCTCGATCCGGGCGGCGGTCGGCTCCATCAGCACGGCGAAGTCACCGGCCAGCCAGTTCGGACGCTCGGCCGCGATCCGGGTCAGCGAGTTCCGCGCAGCTTCGACCTCTTCGTGGTCGTAGAAGATCCAACTGAGATCTCGGGTTGGCGCGCTCAGCGCAGCGGCCGCCGCGAGAGCCACGGCCACTCCACCCTTCATGTCGACGGTGCCGCGACCGTAAACGCGGTCTCCGACCAGGCGAGACGGCAGGTTGCCGGCCACCGGGACGGTGTCCAGGTGCCCAGCGACGACCACCCGCTCCGAGCGTCCCAGGTCGGTTCTGGCGACAACCGTGTCCCCGTCGCGCTCGACCCGCAGGTGCGGCAGCTGACGCAGTGCGAGTTCGACCTCGTCGGCCAAGGCACGCTCGTTGCCACTGACACTCTCGATATCGACCACCTGGCGGAAAAGCGCGATCAGGTCACCGGTCAGGTCCAAGCTCATGGCTCAACCCTAGGGCTCCGCGGGCGTGTGGCCGGTGAAGGTCTCGCCGGCCCGCACCGAGAGCCGTCGCACGCTCCGGCTCGGCATGGATGCCCCCGGTAGGGTGGACGCATGACTCGAGCCGCGCATGGGTGGGGACTGGCCACCATTCACGAGGGTGGACAGGTCCTGGACACCTGGTACCCCGAGCCGAAGCTCGGCCCCGCGACCGCCGGTGAGCCGCCGGCCGAACTCGTTGAAGCTGCGGCGAGCGACCCGCTGCGCCGAGTGCGGGTCGAGGTGGTGCTCACCGAGATCGATCTCGACCGTGCCCCCGCCGGGGCCTCGGATGCCTACCTGCGCCTGCATCTGCTCAGCTCTCGGCTGGCAAAACCACGGACGATCGAGCTGACCGGCATCTTCGCCACACTGCCGAATGTGGTCTGGACGAACTTCGGTCCGTGCTCGCCCGACGACTTCGAAGCGGTCCGGCTGGCGCTGCGGATCGGGCGCGGCCAGGTGAACGTGTTGGGCATCGACAAGTTCCCCCGGATGGTCGACTACGTGACGCCGTCGGGTGTCCGGATCGCCGATGCGGACCGGGTCCGGCTCGGCGCCCACCTGGCGCCGGGCACCACGGTCATGCACGAGGGCTTTGTGAACTTCAATGCCGGCACCCTCGGTACGTCCATGGTCGAAGGCCGGATCTCGGCCGGGGTGATCGTCGGCGACGGATCGGACATCGGCGGCGGCGCCTCGATCATGGGAACGCTGTCGGGCGGCGGCTCTGAGCAGATCACCATCGGCGAACGTTGCCTGCTCGGCGCAGAATCCGGAATCGGCATCTCCCTGGGCGACGACTGCGTGGTGGAGGCCGGCCTGTACGTCACCGCCGGCACCAAAGTCACCCTGCCTGACGGACGAGTGATGAAGGCAGCCGAACTGAGCGGGCTGCCGGGACTGCAGTTCTGGCGCAACTCGGTCACCGGGGCTGTCGAGGCTCGTCCCCGCCAAGGCACCGGGATCGAACTCAACGCAGCCCTCCATACCAACTAGGAACCCGTGGGCGTGCTGAAGAAGATCGGTTGGGCCGTCCTCGGAGTGGTTCTGGCCACCGCGGTGGCCGTCGGCGGCGTTGTGCTCTGGTCGAGCTACCAGAAGGTGCCGCTGCCGATCCAGGATCGTTGCAGCGCGACGGTGCAGGGACGCACCACGACCGTCGATCCCAACCAGGCCTACTACTCCGGGATCATCGCCGGAATGTCCGTGCAGCGTGGGCTCAAGCCACGAGCGGCCAGCATCGCACTGACCACCGCCTACCAGGAGTCCGGTATCCGCAACCTCGACTACGGGCACTCCGACTCGCTCGGTCTGTTCCAGCAGCGTCCCTCAAAGGGCTGGGGAACCGAGGCCGAGATCATGGATCCGTGGTACTCGACCCGCGAGTTCTACCGAGCCTTGGTGAAGGTCGGCAAGTGGGACAGCAAGGACATCAATGATGTCGCTCAAGCCGTCCAGCGCAGCGCCTACCCCGATGCGTACCGTAAGCACGTCGACAACGCGAAGACCCTGGCCAGCGCCCTGACCGGAGAGACGCCGGCCTCGTTCACCTGCGTCTTCGCCAACCCGCAGCCGGCGGACCCGTCCGGGCTGCGCGACTACCTGACCAAGACCCTGAAGAGTCAGATCCGGGTCAGCGCCGCCGACAACAGCCTGCGGGTCACCGCCAAGGGCGAGGCGCAGGCCTGGGCGGTGGCTGAGATGGCGATCGCCGGCTCCGGCCGGTTCGGAGTGAGTTCCGTACAACTGGGCCCCTACGGCTGGACACTGTCGAGGAGCCAGCCCGCATCCTGGTCCGGCACCGGGCCGGTGACCAGCAACGAAGTCGTGATCAGCTTCCCGGCACCGACCGCGTCACCGCGCTGACCAGGGGCTCAGCCGGCGGCGTGTAGCCGGACGGCCGCAGCCTCGACCCGTTCATCGGTCGCCGTCAAAGCCACCCGGACGTGATTGCGGCTGGCCTGACCGTAGAAGTCGCCCGGGGCGACCAGGATCCCGAGGCCGGCCAGGTGGGCCACACTCGCTCGGCAGTCCTCATCCCGGGTGCACCACAGGTACAGCGATCCTTCGGAGTGTTCGATCCGATAGCCCGCGGCAGCCAGGGCCGGTGCGAGCAACTCACGGCGGCGCCAGTAGCGCTCGCGCTGCTCGGCGACGTGGGCCGCATCGTCCACGGCGACCGCCATGGCTGCCTGCACGGGCGTGGGAATCATCAAGCCGAGGTTCTTGCGCGCCTCCAGGAGCGGACCGACCACGGCCGGATCACCGGCGACGAAGCCGGCCCGATAGCCGGCCAGGTTCGATCGCTTCGACAGGGAATGGACGGCCAGCAGGCCATCCAGTGAGCCGCCGTTGACGGCCGGGTCGAGCACCGAGACCGGCTCGGACGTCCAGCCGAACTCGCCGTAGCACTCGTCGGCGGCCAGCAGCGCACCGACCGAACGAGCGGCGGCGATCCAGGCACGAGTCTGGTCGCGGGACAGGATCGCACCGTGCGGGTTGGCCGGGGAGTTGATCCAGATCAGGGCCGGCCGCAGCGCAGCGATCGCGTCCGGGTCGTCGCACGGTGCCACCGTGGCCGCAACCACCTGCGCACCGACCTGATAGGTCGGGTAGGCGATGCTCGGGATCACCACCGTGTCCTCGGCGCCCAGCCCGAGCAGCAAGGGCAGCAGGGCAACCAGCTCCTTGGTGCCGACCACCGGCAGCACACCGGCCTCGGTCAGACCACGGGCAGCCCAGCGCCGTCCCAGGTACCCGATGATGGCTGCGCGCAGCGTGGGCGTCCCCCAGGTCGCCGGGTAGCCCGGGGCATCCGAGGATGCCTCCAACGCAGCCCGGACCACCGCCGGCGTCGGATCGACCGGGGTGCCGACTGACAGGTCGACCAGGCCGCCGGGATGTGCGGCGGCTGTGCGCTTGGCGTCGGCCAAGGAATCCCAGGGGAACTCCGGCAGCCGGCCGGCCAGCGCGGGGCTCACGCCTGCGGCGGCAGAGCGACGACCACCGGGTGGTCGTAGTCGACCACACCGAACTTGGCGGCACCGCCCGGCGAGCCGATCTCGGTGAAGAACTCGGCGTTCACCTCGAGGTACTCCGCTTGATCCTTGGGCAGGTCGTCCTCGTAGAAGATGGCCTCAGTCGGGCAGACCGGCTCACACGCCCCGCAGTCGACGCACTCATCCGGTTGGATGTAGAGCATGCGGTTACCTTCGTAGATGCAATCGACCGGGCATTCCTCGACACAGGCCCGATCCTTCACATCGACGCACGGTGCAGCGATGACGTAAGCCATTACAGATCCTCAATTCGCGGTAGCTTGCCGACAACTGTACGACGACCGGAAGGAGAAACCGGTGAGGCTCCCGCCTCTTGATCCCGGCCAGCGAGTAGTACTGCGGGTGGCTGCAGAGCCACACAGCATCGACGTGATCGGCTTCGTGCTGGACGACGCCGGGCCCAGCCTGACGGTTCGCGACCAGGCCGGGGTCGAACATCGCGTCGATCGCGACGAACTCGTGGCCTGGCGGCTGGTCGGGGTGGCTCTGGGTCGCGACCCGAAGCGGACCCCTGCGGCCGAACTGGACCGGCTGGCTGCGGCGTCCGGCCTGGTCGGACGTCGCTTCGTGGCCAGGATCTCGGACCTGCTCGGGGCCGGGCTGCGTCCACCCGGTGCGGTGAACGCCCCGCCGCCGGTGGCCGCCGGCCTGGACGGTGAGTGGGTCAGCACCGCTGACGCCTCCGCTCTCGTCGAACTTGCCTGGTGGGCGACCCAGCGCGGAGCGCGGAGCATCCAGGTGCGCACCGACGATCCGTCGACGATTGCCGAGCTGCTGGGGCAGGGCTTCAGCGAAGTGACCGGCTGAGGGCCGCTACTTGGTCGGCTTGGCGCCGCAGACGACCGGAGTCAGTGAGTTGTAGCGCCATTTGAACGGCTCCCGCTTGACCAGCTTCTTGCCCTGGTAGAAGAGCCGATCGAACTTCACGTCGAAGCCACTCATCGCGTTCTGCGGCTTGCAGCCCTTCGACTCGTCGTAGACGGTCGCACCCGGCGAGCGGTAGTTGCTCAGCACCGGCTTGGTGGTCTTGATCGTGTAGCGCTTGGTCGACCAGACCTGCACGGTGACCGAGCCTTGGCTGCCGGGGCGCCCGGTGATCCAGGCCTGCAGCACCACCCCGTAGGGCGAGTCGTTGCGGAACTTCATGTCCACGCTCACCCAGTCCAAGGTGGCTTCACGGCCGACTGGGTAGCGGCTGAAGTACAGCGAGTGAGGCTTGTGGTAGATGTCCTCCAATCCCGCGAAGAAGACCGCGTTGAACGTCGTCGTCGTGGACTGGGAGATGCCACCGCCCAGCCGCTCGACGATCTTGCCGCCGTCGATCGCGCCGCCGGCCATCCAGCCCGCCTCGGCGGTCCGCTTACCCAGGGTCTGGTTCATGCTGAACGTCTGCCCGGGCTTCAGGAAGGTGCCGTTGATCAGCTTGGCGGCCTTGCCGATGTTGTTGTAGCGGTAGGCGGTGCCCGGGAAGTAGGTGGTGAACTTGCCGGTGATCTCCTTGACCCCACTGTCCTTCGCCTGCTCGGTGGTGAAGCCGGCCGGACGAGGAGAGACCGACACGGTGCCGGTGCGTCCGTCGGTCTTGAGGACGGCCTCGGCCAGCACCGAGCCCAACTCGGTGGGGTCGATCCCCTGGCCGTCCTTGGCCGCAACAACCTTCGGCTTGCCCTTGCTGATGGTGATGGTGGCGTCGGTGGGCTGGTCGAGACCGAGCTTGTTCAGGGCCGGGTCGAGCTTCTTGACCAGGGCTGCCGTGTCGAAAACGGGAACCAGGACGCCGCCACGACCCTCGAAGCTGAGCGTGTCGGCGATCAACTCCGGGCTGACGCTCAGCGTGCCGGCCTTGCCGACCTGCACCTTCACCGGGGCCGAGATCGCAGTCAAGGCCAGCTTGTCGGCGACCTGCTCGGCCTGCTCGGTCGTCACCTCCGGCGAAGCTGGGGTCACCGTGGCCGCAATCGTCTTCTTGGTGAGGAACTCGGCCTGGACGGTCCGAGCAGTCGTGTCACGGTCGAGCAGTGCCCCGACCGCACTCTCGGTGCGCACCGGCACACCCGCCTCATAGCCGACGCTCGCCGAAACCGCCGGGACGTCCACCTGCTTGGCCAGCGCCGCGATCTGCGCGGCGAGCTTGGTCTGGTCGACGTCCAGCGCCGGCTGGTGCGCACGCCCACCGAACAGGACAGTGAGGATGTCCACCGGGTTCCAGCTGCCGACAGCACCGAGATCAGCCAGGGTCGCCGAGTAGTCGACTCCCAGACCGGCCTCGACAGGGGTGAAGCTGACACTCGCATCACCAGCGGTGAGCACGAGCTGACGCTGGAGCGCGGGGCCGAGTTCGGCCTTCAGCTTGGCCTGCGCCTGGGCGTGGGTGAGCCCGCCGAGCGCGATCTGGCTGACGCTGGTGTGCTGGGGCAGTTTGTCTCCGGCCAGCTGGTGACCGACCAGATAGGCACCACCGAGGAGCACCACCAGACCCACGGCAGTACCGATGCCGACCCGAGCGGTCATCGACATCCGCTGTGACTTCGCTTTGGCCAACCCGCCACGTCCTCTCCGCTGGGCTGCCAAGGCAGTCTACGGTGAGACCGGCTCCCGGTCAGGTGTCATCACCGCAGACTGGCGGACCAATCCCCACTGGGAGATCACGATGCCGCCAACCATGAGCACGGCACCGATGTAGCCCCGCAGCCCCAGCGACTCACCGAGCAGGACGGCACCACCGATCGCCCCGAACACCGACTCCATCGCCATGATCAGCGAGGCGTGGGTGGCCAGAGCGTCCCGCTGGCCCACCACCTGCAAGGTGAACGCGATGCCGACGCTCAGCACCCCGCCGTACAGGATCGGGATGACCGCCTGATCGATGCCGCTGAAAGGCGCCGGATCCAGCACGAGTGCACCGAGACTGGACAACACCGAGCAGGTGATGAACTGCACGGCGGCCAGGCGTAACGCCGAGACTTTTCCGTAGTGGTCGATCACCAGGATCTGGCCGGCCCAGATCAGGGTCGAGATGATCAGCAGCAACTCCCCAGAGCCGATGGTGAGGTCATCGGTGACCGCGATCAAGTAGAGGCCGATCACCGAGGAGACGACGCCGAGAATGGTGGATCCACTGCTGCGGCTCCCCCGGAAGGCGGCGATCAGTGGAACGAACACCATGTACAGCCCGGTGATGAAAGCGGCGTTGCCCGCGGGGACGCTGCTCATCGCCGCCTGTTGCAGATTGCTGGCGACGGTGAGCGCGGCACCCGCAGCCAGGCCGGGCACGAGTGCACCACGCCAGGCCCGGCGATCACGCTCCCGCGAAAGGCCCGAGCGGCGGGCCCGCCACCAGATCACGAGCAGCACCACCAGAGCGCCCAGGCCGAAGCGCACCGCATTGAAGGTGAGCGGCCCGACATAGGCCGCTCCCACTCGCTGAGCGACGAAGGCGAAGCCCCAGATCGCCGAGGCGAGCAGGAGCAGCAGGTTGGCCCTGGTGCGGCGTCGGCTGACTTCCGTGGGCAACCTCAGCCGAGCCGAGACAGCGCGAGTTCGGCCTTGGCCACCACGTTCTGAGCAGTGAAGCCGTACTTGGCGAACAGCCGATCACCCGCGGCAGACTCACCGAAGTGATCGATGCCGACGATCTCACCAGTGGCGCCGACGTAGTTGCACCAGCCGTAGGGCACACCGGCCTCGATCGCGACCTTGGCCGCCGCTTCGGGCAGCACGGACGCGCGGTACTCGGCCGGCTGCGCGTCGAACCACTCCAGGCACGGTGCCGACACCACTCGGGTGCCGATCCCCTTGGCCTGCAGCAGTTCGCGGGCAGCGACGGCCACCTGCACCTCGGAGCCGGTGGCGATCAGGACGACCTTGAGCTCGCCGTCTGCCTCCAGCAGGGTGTAGGCGCCCTTGGCAAGGTCGCTGGCCGGAGCCACGCCGGGTGCGTCGCGATCGATGATCGGCAGGTCCTGACGAGACAGGATCAGCGCGCTGGGACGATCAGTGTGTGCCAACACCTGGGCCCAGGCCTGCGCAGTCTCGTTGGCGTCGGCCGGACGGATCACGTCCAATCCCGGAATGATCCGCAGGCTGGCGATGTGCTCGATCGGCTGGTGGGTCGGGCCGTCCTCGCCGACACCGATCGAGTCGTGCGTCCAGACGAAGATGCTCGGGATCTTCTGCAGTGCAGCCAGCCGGACCGCACCGCGCATGTAGTCGGCGAAGACCAGGAAGGTGCCACCGTAAGCCCTGGTCAGGCCGGTGTTGATCGCGTTGAGGACGTTGCCCATGGCGTGTTCACGGATACCGAAGTGCAGCGTGCGTCCGCCGAAATCGCCGGAGAAGTCGTGGCTGGAACGATCCGGAGGCAGGAAGGACTTCTGCCCCTTCATGGTGGTGTTGTTGGAACCGGCCAGGTCGGCCGACCCGCCCCACAGCTCCGGGACGGCATCGGCCAGCGCCGAGAGCACCTCCCCGGAGGCGGCACGAGTGGCCTTCTTGCCGGCCGCGTAGACCGGCAGCACACCGGACAGGTCCGGCAGCTGCTTGGCGACCAGCCGCTCGAACAGCGTGGACTGCTCGGGATTGGCGGTCCGCCAGGCCTCGAAGCGCGGCGTCCATTCCGCCTTGGCTGCGGCGGCCCGGGTTGCGGCCTGGCCACGCGTATGTGCGATGACCTCCGGCTCGGCCGGGAAGGCGACCTCGGGGTCGAAGCCCAGCAGGCTCTTCAGCGCCGCGATTTCCTCGCCGCCGATCTTGGAGCCGTGGATCGCATGGTTGCCGGCCTTGGTCGGCAGCGGCCAGCCGATCACTGTGGTCAGCTTGATGAAGCTGGGCTTGTCGGTGACCGCCTTGGCGGCCTCGATCGCGTCGTAGAGAGCCTGGAGGTTCTCGGTGTAGCCCGTGCCGCCGTTGGTCCAATCGACGTGCTGGACGTGCCAGCCGTAGGCGGCGTAGCGCGCGGCGACGTCCTCGGTGAAGGCAATCTTGGTGTCGCCCTCGATCGAGATCCGGTTGTCGTCGTAGAACAGGATCAGGTTGCCCAGCTCCTGGGTGGCGGCCAGCGAGGACGCCTCGGCGGCGGGCCCCTCCTGCATGCAGCCGTCGCCGGCGATCGCGTACACATAGTGGTCGAAGGGGCTGGGCTGATCCAGCGGAGTGTGCGGGTCGAGCAGCGCGCGCTCGCGGCGGGCCGCCATCGCGAAGCCGACGGCGTTGGCCACGCCGGCGCCCAGCGGCCCGGTGGTGACCTCGACGCCGGCCGTGTGGCCGTACTCGGGGTGGCCCGGGGTCAGCGAGCCCTCGGTGCGCAGCGCCTTCAGATCGTCCACCTCCAGACCGAAGCCGGCCAGGAAGAGCTGGTTGTACTGGGTCAGCGAGGAGTGCCCGATCGACAGCACGAAACGGTCACGACCCAGCCACTTCGGATCGGACGGGTCGACCCGCATCACCTTCTGGTACAGCAGGTAGGCCAGCGGAGCCAGCGAGATGGCGGTACCGGGATGCCCATTGCCGACCTTCTCCACGGCGTCAGCGGCCAGGATCCGAGCAGTATCGACTGCTCGAGTGTCCAGTTCCGTCCAGGTGAATTCGGTCATCATCGGCCTTCCTTCTGCAAATCCCTGCGCCCGCTCTCGGGGTCTCATTACGTCGGCAAAGAGTCTCCCACAACCCGGTGCACGGTCCCGACCGTGGCCGAATCACTCACCGGCTCCGCCAGGGAATAGTCGAGCTGCCCACGGGGTTGAGTGATCGTTCTCGGCGTCAGAGTCGTCGCCCTATCGTCTCCGACCCCCACGGGTCGTCTCCGAAAACTCCAGGGATGCACATGACTTCTCCTTCGATCGATGCCACCCCCGACAACAGTCGGGTCGCTGCCGCCTCGCCTCCGGCGTTGCCGGATCGGCTCCCGGCACTGACCAAGACGATTCTGGCGGTGCTGATGATCGGCGCCTTCGTGGTGATCTTGAACGAGACCGCGATGAATGTCGCACTGTCACGGATCATGTCCGACCTCGCTGTCACCGAGCGAACCGCGCAATGGCTGACCACCGGCTTCATGCTGACCATGGCCGTGGTGATTCCGATCAGTGGCTGGCTGCTGCAGCGACTGTCCACCCGAGGGGTGTTCACCCTGGCGATGTCACTATTCGCTGCCGGCACCGCGATCGCCATCGGGTCGCCGAACTTCACCCTGCTGCTGGTCGCCCGAGTCGTCCAGGCGAGCGGGACGGCAGTGATGATGCCGCTGCTGATGACCACCGTGATGGAACTCGTGCCGCTCCACCTTCGCGGCCGGATCATGGGGACGATCAGCCTGGTGATCGCCACAGCCCCGGCAATCGGCCCGACCGTGTCCGGAGTGGTGCTGCAGTTCCTGAGCTGGCGCTTCGTCTTCGTGCTCGTGCTGCCGATCGCCTTGGCCATCTTGTTCGTCGGCCGACGGGTGGTGCCCAACCTCGACGAGCCGCAGCCGGTGCGCCTGGACGTGCTGAGCATCCCGCTGACCGCCCTCGGCTTCGGCGGCCTGGTCTACGGGCTCAGTCTGGTGGGCAACCCCACCGTTCCCGGCTGGGAGCTCTCGGCGGTCCTGGCCGTCGGCGCGCTGGCTCTGGTCGCCTTCCTGGTCCGCCAGCTGATCCTGCAGCGCCAGGATCGAGCGCTGCTGGATCTACGGACCTTCCAGCGGCCGGCCTTCACCATTGCGATCGCTGTGATGGCGGTGGTGATGATGGTGCTGTTCGGCTCGATCATCGCCACTCCCCTCGTCCTTCAGCAGGTGCTGCATCTCGAGCCGCTCACCGTGGGCTTGCTGCTGCTGCCCGGCGGGCTGCTGATGGGGCTGCTCGGCCCGGTGGTCGGACGGCTCTACGACCGGGTCGGGCCGCGGCTGCTGGTCGTGCCCGGTGCGATCGTGGTCGGCGGATCCTTCGCGATCTACGCCACCATCTCCACGGCTACCCAATGGTGGCAGCTGCTCATCGCCAATGTGCTGCTCAGCCTCGGTCTGGCGTTCATGATGACCCCGCTGTTCACCAGCGCCATGGCCGCCCTCCCGCACCATCTGTACAGCTACGGCTCGGCAACGATCGGCACCGTGCAGCAGGTTGCCGGAGCGGCCGGGACGGCGCTGTTCGTGACCATCATGTCCACCGTGGGCGGACGGGCCGCGGCGGCCGGCGAAGCGGCCGAGGCCGCCTTGGCCACCGGGGCGCGCACGGCCTTCCTGGTCGTCGGCCTCGTCTGGTTGCTCACCGTCGTCGGCGGTCTCTTCCTGAACCGCGTACAGCCCGTCGCCGACAGCGCACCTGCTCTCTGAGAGCGCGTCCGCGCCGAAACCCTTCCCCGCTCAGCGCGGACGGACGAAGACCGCCACAGTGCGGGCGGGGACCCTCACCCAGTCGGCTCCGATCCGACTGCCGGTGACCACCGGGTCGCTGCCGCCCGACTGCACCGGATGCGGTTCGAAGCCGGTGAGGTCCCGCTCCAAGGTCTGGTGGATCGTCCAGCCGGTGGCGTTGAACACCACCAGCACCCCGGACCAGCGGGAGTCGACCGGGTCGGTGCTGTCGTCGATGAGCATCACGATCACGCCCGGGATCTGGTGCCAGCTGTTGGCCGCCGGAAAGCTGACTTTGGCCTGGATCCGTGCCGCTGAGCCGAGCCGGAACAGCCGAGTGGAAGACCTCAGGCGGAGCACGTCGAGGGCGGCGGCATGCGCGGTGGCGATGTCTGCCGGTCGCGGCTTGAGCCGCGGATTGGCCAACAGCGGCGCCAGCACGTCCCAGCTGGCCGCGTTCTCGCGCTCGGGCGGTAGCCCAGCAGCGAAGCCGTTGTCCCGCATCGAAAAGTCCAGGAAGTTGAACCAGTCGCCGGAGTTGTAGGAGTTGCGGTCCAGGCTCTTGCTGCGCAGCAGATCGGTACCGGCGTGCCACAGCACCGGGCTCTGGCCCAGCGTTGCCAGCGCCAAGCACACGGTGTTCAGCCGTACTCGGGCCGCCATCGGCGTGGCCGGATGCAGTTTGAGGGTGAGCGCGTCGAAGAGAGTTTCGTTGTCGTGGGCGTCGACGTAGTTGATCGCCTCGTCGGGAGCGTCGGCGTAGCCGGCCGGGCGCTCCTCGAAGACCAGCTGCGCCCCGGTCAGCTCGATATGGCGGGAGTTGGAGCCGAACCGGAACTCGCGCAGGTTGCCGGCCAGGCCGAGCTGGATCAGGTCGGTGTCGTAGGCGAGCCGACCGGCCTGCGCGCCGCGATCCCCGTTCGCCCCGGACGCGTTGTCTGCGGTGAGCAGACCCGAGCCGAAGCCCTGGACCCGCGGGTCGAGATCCCACACCGAGCCGCCGCGGACGGCATTGCGCAGCCGATCGGAGAAGGTGGCGATCCCGGTGCCGCCGAGCTGGCCCTGCGTCGCCTGGACGAAACGGGCGTTGCCGGCCACCTCGCCGAAATCCCAGCCCTCGCCGTGCAGAGTGATCGCCTTCCCCTCGATGCCGTCGGCCTCGAGGGTGAGCGCGTCCAGGGCGGCCCGGACGGCCAGCAGGTTGTCTCGGCTGTGATGGCCCATCAGGTCGAACCGGAAGCCGTCCACCCGGTACTGGCGAGCCCACAGCACACAGGCATCGACCATCAGCTTCTGCGCCATCAGGTGCTCGGTGGCCACATTCGGGCAGCAGGTGGAGGTCTCGACGACTCCGGTGGCATCCAGCCGGTGGTAGTAGCCCGGCACGATCCGGTCCAGCACGCTGGAGCGGTCCTGGCCGGCCGAGGCGGTGTGGTTGAACACCTGATCGACCACCACCCGCAGCCCAGCAGCATGCAAGGCGCCGATCATCGAGCGGCACTCCCAGACCCGGCCCGCTCCGTCCGCGCTGTCCAGGGTCGAGGAGAAGGAGCCCTCGGGCGCGAAGAAGTGCCAGGGGTCGTAGCCCCAGCCGAAGCCGCTGCGTCCGCCGGCCTCGGCGACGCGGCGCTGCTGCTCGGGGCTGTCCGGGGCGAACTGACGCAGCGCTGCTTTCGCCGGATGCAGCTGCCGCTCGGGATGCTCCTCAACGGTGGCGTTGTCGAAGATCGGCAGGAGCTGGATGGTGTTCAGCCCGGCATCGGCCAGCCGGCGCAGATGGGCCATCCCGGCGCTGTCGACGGTCGGGGCCAAGTAGCTGCCCCGCAGCACCGTCGGCACGGTGTCGTCACTGATCGAGAAGTCGCGCAGATGCAGCTCGTAAATCACCTGGTCAACGCGCTGCTCCAAGCGAGGTGGACGCGCCGTGCGCCACTGCTCGGGGGCCAGCTCTGCGGCGTCCAGATCGGCAAGGATCGAGTGGGTGGAGTTCACGGTGAGGGCTTGGGAGTACGGGTCGGTCACCTGATTTGCCACCACCCGCTGATGCTCGGGGACGTAGACCTCGACCTCGAAGCGGTACTTCGCGCCCAGCCAGCCAGGCTCGCCGACGATCGCCCAGGTGCCGTCGGCGGACGGCCGCATCGGCAGTCGCTCAGGGAGGTCGTGCAAAGAGCCGGGCCACAGCAGCAGGCTCACCCGGCGCGCGGTCGGCGCCCACACCCGCAGGCTCGGACATCCATCCGACCAGGTGGGGCCGAGATCGGAGGAAGCTGCCGCAGCGAAGCGACGATCGAGCACTCCGGGCAATTGGAGGTGCCCGGCGGCGTGAAGCCGTCCGGATCCGTCGTGAACACTGAGTACGACCTGGCAGCGCAGAATCTCGTCCAGCTCGGCGAGCGCGGCGTCCGGGACGCGCAGGGCCAGATACTGACGCAGGTGCGGGAAGTCCCGCGTCACGTCCGCGGGAAGCCCAGCGGGGTCGAAGTGCAGAAAGCAGCTGCGCCACGGCAGTGGTTCGCTGGCCCGCGGGTCGATGCCTGCTTCGGCCGACCAATGCAGGCGCCAGTCCAGCGAGGCCGGCGACCGTCCCGGCGGCATCGCCACCGGCCAGGCGATCAGATCGGGCGCCAGCCAGTGCCCGGGAGCCTCGGCGAGGCCGGGCAGGTCGACAACGGGACGGAACACGTCTCGATTCTCGCATCGCCGCGCAGCCGTCCCGACGTCCCTGTCATCCGGCGAACGCCCGAAGGGTGCCGGAGCCGAGCGGACGCCGTTGTGGGCAACGCTGACTGGGCAGGCTCGCCGGCGCGCCCATAGACTGCTTTGCGCCTGAGAGGAAGACTGCCTTGTTGGAACGCTTCAGCCCACCAGTACTGGTCGCTGTGGCGACCGCGCTGTGGTTCTTCGTCGACGGCGTGATCAAGGTCTCGCATCAGGCCCCGGAGGGACGCCGCGCTGCG
>Ga0268263_1002084_pt1 | contig 14156 bp, 12 predicted proteins | sample Biomet5_FD_190358 | JGI IMG/M metagenome (GOLD analysis project Ga0268263, IMG submission 190358) | Microbial communities from bioreactor (seeded with sewage sludge) at LBNL, California, USA - Biofuel metagenome 5 (SPAdes) (version 4) | ecosystem: Engineered > Bioreactor > Anaerobic >... | reverse complement strand
AAGCCCAGGCCCGTGACAACCGCGTAGTTATCGGCAGAGGAGGTGCCGGCCAGATAGATGACATTGCCGTAGGCGTCCGTATAGACGTCCAGGGTGTTGCCGTTCTTGGCGGCGGTGGAGGACAGAACAGTGTTGCTGTCCTTGAAGTTGACGTTCTCCGTGTAGGTGGTGCCGCCGGCCGTCACAGAAGTGGCGGTGTAGGAGGACAGAGCCAGAGCGGAGGTCTTGTTGGCCAGAGCCATGGAGGCAATGGTCTCGTCCTGACCGTAGCTGACGACGACGATGTCATCGGCAGCAAAGCTCTCCGTGTCGAAAGTCACGCCGGTGCCGGCAGCGGTAGAGTCCGTAACCGTCACATAGCGGTCAGCGCTGGAGGTAGCGGCCGTAACGGAGGAAACCTTCGCGGCATAGTAGTTGATGACGACGACGGTAGCAGTCTGGGCGTCGGAGTCATAATAGACCTCGGTCAGAGTGCCGGTGCCGCCGACCTTGGTGTCGTTGGACTTTCTGATCGTCACAGAGGCAGAGGCGTTGGCGCCCTGGTTGGCGTTGGTATAAACCGTGCTGGAAATGGTATCAGAGGTGGAGGTGAAGCCCAGGTCGGCATAGATGGCGCTGTACTTGACGGACTTGGTATAGGTCAGGTCCGGAGTAGAGGCATAGGTGCCGATCTTGACACCCTTGTACGTCCAGGTCGTCGCGGGACGGCCGTAAGCGTCGGAAGCGGTGTTCTTGTTCAGCTTCAGGCCGGAGAAGTACTGCTCGCAGAACTGCATGTACGCGTCGTTGGGATTGCCGGTGCCGACGATGTAGCCTTCGCCGGACTTTGTGCCGTTGTTGTTGGCAACCTTGCTGGCCTTGGCAGCGGTGGTGGAGACGACGGTGTTGCCGACGGTCACGGTGGTGCCGGCAGTCGCATACTCAACCATGGTGGCCTTCAGGGTGTTGAACGCATACAGGCAGGCCTCTTCACGAGTAGCGGCCTTGGAACCGACGAAGCCGTCGTTGCCGGAGGTCAGCTTCAGGGACAGAGCCAGCTTGGCCACGTTAATGGACCAGTTAGCGCCGGTGAAGCCCTCGTTGGCGGAGTTGTAGCCCAGAGCGCCCAGCAGCATCTTCAGGAACTGATAGCCGGTGACGTTGGCGGCAGGCTTGAAGGTGCCGTCGGCATAGCCGGAGATGATGCCCTGCTGAGAGCAATAAGCGATGTAGCCGGCGAAGGTGTGGTTCGCGGGAACATCCTTAAAGGGAGCGGTGGTGCAGCTCAGTGCGGCGGCAGTCGTGGGGCCGAGCACCAGGTTGCAGATGATCTTGGCGGCAGCGCCGCGGGTGATGTTGCCCGTGGGCTGGAACGCGCCGCTGGAATAGCCATCGATGACTTTGATTCCAGTCAGAACGTCGACAGCTTCTTTATAAGTGATGCTGTCCGCGTCCGTGAAGGTGGTCTTGGCAGAGGCGGCGACGGTCAGCAGAGAGAACGTCATAGCCAGAGCCAGTACCAGGGAAAGGAACTTCTTCATGGATTTTCCTCCTTTAAAATTTACCGGTTGTACCGGCATTGTTTTGAACATCCGAGGAGGTTTTCCGTTTCCCGGCGCACATACCGTGGCATGCCGGTCCCGTATCTGCTCCGGGATGCAAAGAAACGCCCTCATTTGTTCATGCTGTATCATAGCAAATCGTTTTTTCTTTTGCAAGCGGTCCGGTGGTTTTGTAACGCAGTTGTAATAAACCCCCGGACCCTCCGCTTTCTTTTTTGGGGAAATGTGCTATACTGGCATGGAAGAAAGCGGGACCGTCGCGGATGTTCTTACAGGGGCACCCCTGTATTTTAATAGGTATACGCGTCCCCGGAAACAGGAGGATCAGAATGAAAAGCGGCATTGTATTGGAGGGCGGCGCCTTCCGCACCATTTATTCTTCCGGCGTGTGCGACGCATTTCTGGACGCGGCGCTCATGCCGGATTACGTGATCGGCGTCTCCGCCGGGATCGCCTACGGCGTGAGCTATGTCTCCCGGCAGAAACGGCGCAACCTGCAGATCATCTGCAATTACGCCAACGACCCGCGGTACATGGGCGCCGGCAATCTGCTGGGGCGGAAAAACCGCTCCTATTTCGGACTGGATTTTGCCTACGACCGGATTCCCAACGAACTCGTCCCCTTTGATTACGACGCCTTCGCCGCCTACCCCGGCCAGGTGGAGGCGGTGGTAACGAATCTGGAGAGCGGCCGCGCGGAATATCTGCCCGTGCCGCCCCGGGACGACCACTTTTTAATCCTGCGCGCTACCTGCGCCCTTCCTCTGCTGTTCCCGATCTTTTACCTGGACGGCATGCCCTGCCTGGACGGCGGCTGTTCCGACGCCATCCCCTGGCAGCGGGCCTTCGACTGCGGCTGCGAGCGGATCGTGGCGGTGCTGACCCGGGAACGCTCCTATGTTCGGGGCGAGGAAAAGCTGGAGAAGCTCATTGACCGGAAATACCGCAAATGGCCGAATTTTCTGGACACCATGCACCGTCGGGCAGACGATTACAACGAGAGCCGCCGTAAGCTTTTTGAGGCGGAGAAGTCCGGCCGCGCAATGATTTTGGCTCCCCGCTCCACGGCGGATTTCTCCCGCACGGAGCGTGACCTGGAAAAGATCCGCGCGCTGTGGCAGAACGGCTATTTCGACGGCCGCGCCGCCGCGCCCGCCGTCCGGGGGTTCTGGGCCGGACGCTGAAGGCCGGACGCCTGTCCGGATGCCGTGAAAGCCGACCGCCGCCATCCCCATATCTCATTTGGAATTTCCGACGCCGCGCCGTCCCTCTCGGACGATGCGGCGTCGGAAATTTTACGCAGATTTTACATGGATTTGATAAAAGCCGCCTTTCCGACAAACACTTTTACATATATAATACAGACAGCTTCCATAGATTTTATTTTCTGCTGCCCGCGCCCATGTCGGAGCAGACACAAACCTGAAGGAGCATCCTATGGACATTTTTTCCGTTCTGACTCTCTGCGGCGGTCTGGCTTTTTTCCTCTACGGCATGAACACGATGTCCAGCAGCCTGGAGAAAATGGCCGGCGGCCGTCTGGAGCGCACCCTGAAAAAGATGACTTCCAACCCCCTGAAAAGTCTGGCGCTGGGCGCCGGAATCACCATCGCCATCCAGTCCTCCTCCGCCATGACCGTCATGCTGGTGGGACTGGTCAACTCCGGCGTCATGGAGCTGGGGCAGACCATCGGCGTCATCATGGGCTCCAACATCGGCACCACCCTGACGGCGTGGATTTTGTCCCTGACCGGTCTGCAGAGTGAAAATGTGTGGCTAAATCTCCTCAAACCGGAAAATTTCTCTCCCGCCATCGCTCTGATCGGCGTCATTCTCATCATGGCCTCAAAAAAGCAGCGCCGGCGGGATATCGGACACATTTTGGCGGGCTTCGCCATCCTGATGTACGGCATGGAGCTGATGAAGAATGCCGTCAGCCCGCTGGCGGAAATGCCTGGATTTTCCGATCTGCTGACCGCCTTCAACAATCCCCTGCTGGGCGTGCTGGTGGGTGCCGTCTTTACCGGCATCATCCAGTCCTCGGCGGCCTCCGTGGGCATCCTGCAGGCGCTGGCCCTCACCGGGAGCATCTCCTACGGCATGGCGATCCCCGTCATCATGGGACAGAACATCGGCACCTGCGTCACCGCGCTGCTCTCCTCCATCGGCGTCAGCCGGAACGCAAGGCGCGTGGCCGTTGTGCACATCTCCTTCAACATCATCGGGACCGTCATCTGTCTTTCTGTCTTTTATACGGGCAACGCCCTCTTCCACTATTCCTTTATTGACTCGCCCATCGGCGCGGTGGGCATCGCTTTCTGTCACACGATTTTCAACGTCATCACCACGATCCTGCTCCTGCCGTTCGCCCGCCAGCTGGAAAAGCTGGCGTGCGTTCTGGTCCGCTCGGAATCCCACGCCGAAAACTTTGCCTTTTTGGATCCGCGCCTGCTGCGCACCCCCAGCGTCGCGATCAGCGAGTGCGTCGGCATGACCAACGCCATGGCGGAGGTGGCTCATAAAAATCTGCTGCTGGCCATTGAGCAGCTGCACGGCTATGACTCCGCGAGGGAGACGGAAATCCTTGCCAACGAGGACAAGCTCGATATTTACGAGGACAAGCTGGGCAACTATCTGGTCGAGATCTCCCAACACGGCATCTCTGCGGCCGACAGCCGGGAGGTCTCCCGCCTGCTTCACTCCATCGGAGACTTTGAGCGCATAGGCGACCATGCAGTGAATCTGCAGGAGAGTGCCTTGGAGCTCCGGGATAAGGAGCTGCGCTTCTCCGACGCGGCTCAGGGGGAGGTGCAGGTCCTGATTGCGGCGCTAACGGAAACCATGGACCTGGCGTTCTCCAGCTTCATCGCCGACGACGTCCGGACCGCCTGCCTGGTAGAACCGCTGGAGGAGACCGTGGACCAGCTGATCGAGGAAATCCGCCTGCGGCACATCGAGCGGCTTCAAAACGGAAAATGCACGATCCAGCTGGGCTTCATCCTCAGCGACCTTCTGACCAACTTTGAGCGCGTCTCGGACCACTGCTCCAACATCGCCATCTGCGTGGTGGAAGCCAACAGGCAGGAGGACATCGATCCCCACGCCTATCTGCAGGAGGTCAAGGCCGGCGGCAGTTTTGCCCAGGATCTGCGGACCGACCTGAGCAAATACGTCCTGCCGAAGACCTGACCGCCGGGCCGGGACTGTCGGACCCATGTCCGCCGGTCCCGGCGCTGTTTTTTCTTCCCGCAGCGATACCGCAGCCGACGGCTCCTCCCGGACAGCCGACTGCATATTTTGCATTTTTTTGGCGTGGGGCCGCGCCCTTTGAGGCTGCGGTCCCCTTTTTTTGCGTTTTGTCGGTTTTACTCTTTGGTAAAATAAAATTTTTATGCAATTATTTATGCATAAATACTAAATTACTATTGACACAAAATGCAATTCGTGTTATCGTTAGGCTTGTTCTACCGGAGCGGTTTTTCCCCGGGGGATCCCGCTCCAGACCCGCCGATGCGGTTGTTTTCTCCGCTCAATTCACATCATAAAAAGGAAGATTGTTATGAAAAAGTTGTTTGCACTGCTTCTCGCGGTCGCCATGTCGCTGTCTCTGGCGGCATGCGGCTCCTCCGCCTCCGGCGCGGTGAGCTCCGCCGCCGCTTCTGCTTCTTCTGCGGCGTCCGCCTCCGCCTCCGCCTCGGCCTCGGCCGCCAAACTTACCACGGTAGAATCCGGAAAGCTCATCATGTCCACCAATGCCCAGTTCCCGCCCTATGAGATGGTTGCCGACAACGGCAGCTTTGAAGGGATCGACGTGGAGATCGCGCAGGCCATCGCCGACAAGCTGGGCCTGGAGCTGGTCATCGACGACATGGATTTCGACGCCGCGCTGCTGGCCGCTCAGAACGGCAAAAGCGACATCGTTATGGCGGGCGTCACCGTCACGGACGAGCGCAAGCAGGTTATGGAATTTTCCGATTCCTACGCCAACGGCGTACAGGTCATTATCGTAAAGGACGGCTCCTCCATTACCACGGTGGATGATCTGTCCAAAGCGGATAAGATCGGCACCCAGCGCGGCACCACCGGCTACATCTACTGCACCGGCGATTACGGCGACGATCACGTCACCGCATACGACGACGGCGCCACCGCCGTACAGGCTCTGCTCAACGGCCAGGTGGACTGCGTGGTCATCGACAGCGCCCCGGCCAGCGAGTACGTCAAGGCCAACACCGGCCTCAAGATTCTGGACACGGAATATACCAACGAGGATTACGCCATCGGCATGGCCAAGGGCAACACCGCCCTGCTCAACGCCGTCAACGGCGCGCTGGCGGAGCTGAAATCCGAAGGCACGCTGCAGTCCATCATCGACAAGTACATCGCGGCGTAAGGGCGAATATGCGCTTTTACAGCGCCGGAACGGAACGATACTTTAAAAAGACGCAGGGAGCGGCCTGAAATATGGCCGCCCCTTTCGTCGTAATTTCACAAGGAAAGAGGAGGAGATGTCCGTGAACTGGGCGCAGCTCTATTCCGATCTGACCGCGCAGCTGCAATCCGGCGGAGTTTTATCCTTCCAGCAAAATTTTTTTGTTGGCTTTTATAAGGCCTTTATAGACGGCGGGCGCTGGCAGCTTTACCTGAGAGGGATCCTGGTCACGCTGGAGGTCACGGTTTTTGCCCTGCTGATGGGCGTCATCCTGGGCGTGCTGGTGGCCATCGTCCGCACCGCCCACGATCAGCAGCGGCCCGGGCGGCACAATCCGCTGCTGGGACTGCTGGATGCCGTCTGCAGAATTTACACCACTGTGATCCGCGGCACGCCCATGATCGTGCAGATGCTGATCATGGGCAGCGTGATTTTCGCCAGCAGCCGGAATTTTACCGCCATCGGTACGATTGCTCTGGGCATCAACTCCGGCGCCTACGTGGCGGAGATCGTTCGGGGCGGGCTGATGAGCGTGGATATCGGCCAGACGGAAGCGGGGCGCTCCCTGGGACTGGGATACGTCGACACCATGCGCTTTATCATCATCCCCCAGGCGTTCAAGAACATTCTGCCCGCCTTGGGCAACGAGTTCATCACCCTTTTCAAGGATACCGCTCTCATCGCCACAATCGGCGGCAAGGAGCTGCTCTACGCCGCCCAGGCCGTGGGCGCCAAAACATACAGCGTCATGTTTCCCTATCTGGGCGTCGCTCTGATGTATCTGGTGCTGGTCATGGTCCTCACCTGGCTCCAGGGCAAGCTGGAAAGGAGGCTGCGCGAAAGTGATCGACGTTAAACACCTCTCCAAATCCTTCGGGGATCACCTGGTTCTGGACGACATCTCCGAGCACATCAATCCCGGGGAAAAGGTGGTCGTGATCGGGCCCTCCGGCTCCGGCAAATCCACTTTTCTCCGCTGTCTCAACCTGTTGGAGACGCCCAGCAAGGGCGTAATCACCTTTGACGGCACCGTCACCACCGACCCAAAGACGGATATCAACGCCATCCGCCGTCAAATGGGCATGGTATTTCAGCATTTCAATCTGTTCCCGAACATGACGATCCGCAGAAACATCACGCTGGCTCCCATCCGCACCGGCCTCATGAAGCCCAACGAGGCGGAGGCGGAGGCCGGGCGGCTCTTGGAGCGGGTCGGCCTTGCCGACCGCATCGACTCCTATCCCGCCCAACTCTCCGGCGGCCAGAAGCAGCGCATCGCCATTGTCCGAGCTCTGGCCATGCGGCCGAAGGTCATGCTTTTTGACGAGCCGACCTCCGCGCTGGACCCGGAAATGGTGGGCGAGGTGCTGGAGGTCATGCGGCAGCTGGCGCAGGACGGCATGACCATGGTGGTGGTCACCCATGAGATGGGGTTTGCCCGGGAGGTGGGCAGCCGCGTCCTGTTTATGGACGGCGGCCACATCATGGAGCAGAACGAGCCCCATGAGTTTTTTGCCCATCCGCAGTGTGAGCGGCTGAAAAGCTTTCTGGACAAGGTACTGTGAATCGTACGTAAAAGGCGCCGTTCTCGCCAAAGCGCCGTTCGTCTGAAATGCGGGCGGCCGTAAAAAAGGAGGCAGCCGGGAGGGGAGTCCCGCCCTTGTCAGATTGTATTGTGAAAATTATTCCGGCGGACTTCACTTTACCTGTAACAGAGGAGCGGGCCGACCGCGTTCCGAGGTTTTTAAGAGCGAAGATAAACGCTGACAATATAGAGGCTTCCATCCACGCCTCCCCCCGTTTGTTGATTGCGGGAGTAATGGGGAGACAATTGCGTGCCCCCATTGCGGAGCACCGCTTGCCTTCGGTTGGCGGGGCATGGACACCGCCGGCAGGAACGAATTCAAAAACCTGCCCGTCATTATGCCATGTTGCCGCAGGGAGAGTTCTCTCAACGATCTGCGATATGAGCGGCCCTGCGGTTTCGCTTGCGTTGAATTTGATATGCTGAATCCCGCTGCGGATTTTTGCGATGAAAGTCAATTCGCGATCAGAGATTTGCTCGGCAGTCCCGTTCGCATGATACATGCGCATATAGGACCGCCGGCCTGTCGGCGCGCCGCCCTGAAACCCAATGGCGCCCCTATACATGGCTTCGCCATGCAGTGCAGCTTATAAGACAACTCCCGTTTGCAAAAGCAAACGGGAGTTGTTCTGTTTTACGGGCACTTGTCCAAAAGACAAACGGCGCTCTTTTTGCGCGGGATACTCCGGAGCGCCGGCCGCTCTGCCGCCCGAAGGTCGGTCAGGACAGCGGTCCCTCGCCGTGGGAGCGGAGATACAGCGCCAGGGTCGTATTAATCAGCTGAATGTGGTTCCGGATGCTCGCCTCCAGCGCCACGGGATCCCTGGCCATCAGGTTTTCATAAATTCCCTTGGTCTCCTTGTAGGAGGAGATCATAATTTCGGAGCTCACGTTTACAAGGCGATAGAAATAGAAAACGGCGTCAATGCTCAGATTCAGCTCATAGTATTTCAAAAGCCGCTCGTTGCCGGCCAGCTTCACATACAGGGAGTGGAACCGCTGCTCCTTTTTGGAGGCGATGTCGACATCGAACGTCGTCATTGCCTGCAGCTCCTCCGATATCTCGTGCATCTCTCTGGTAATCTCCGGGTAATAATCCAGATTCCGGATCGCCGGCTTTACGCAGTAGACCTCGATCATGGTTCTGATCTCCGTCGCCTCCATAATCTCACCGGGAGAAAATTTCGCAACAACGACCCCTCTGCGCGGGATCGCCACCGCCAAGCCCTCCGCCACAAGGCGATTGATTGCGGCGACCACCGGCGTCCTGCTCATCTGCAGGCTGTCCGAGATTTTCTGCGTGGACAGCTTCGAACCCGGGGGATAGGTGCCGTCAAAAATTCCGCTTTTGATCTTTTTGAATGCCAGATCCAGCAACGAACTGTCTTTTTCCATATAAACCTGCCCAAACTGTTGAATTTACAGGGGTTGACCTGATAGAGTCCATCATAGCAAACTATCCTCCCCAAATCAATAGCCGGGCCGGGTCCGCGCGAAAATCCCGCGCGCCCTGCGCCGATGCGGCAGTCCGCCGGAGGGGCGTGCCGCTCCCCGGTATGTTTCTCCGTCCGGCCGGAGGACCTCCGGCCCGCAGCCGGAAGCCCCGCGGGGACAGATACCTCCGCTCAGCTCATCAGTCCCGGCAAAAACGTGGAGAGCGCCGGGCAATAAGTGATGATGAGCAGCGCGATCAGAGACGCAATCAGGAAGGGCATGTTTCCGGATACGATCTCTTTGATATTGACTTTTCCGATACCGCAGGCGACGTACAGGTTTACGCCCACAGGAGGCGTCACCATGCCGATGGCGAGGTTGACGATGGCCACGACGCCCAGGTGAATGGGATCAATTCCCATGTTGACGCCCACGGTATAAAAAATCGGGGTCAGGATATACAGGGCCGAGGCGCCGTCCAACAGGCAGCCCGCAATCAGCAGGATGATATTCAGCAGGATCATATAAATGATCCAGTTGCCGTGGGAAAGGTTGGAGAGGATGGTCCCCGCGCCGGAGGCAATTCCCTCCACCGTCATGACCCAGGAGAACAGGCTGGCCGTGGCCATAATGAACATCACCGTGGCGGTCTGCGACAGGGAGTCCGCCAGGATTTTGAAAAGGTCCCGGAACCGAAGCGATTTGTAAATGAAAAATCCGACAAGCAGGCCGTAAACAGCCGACACAGCCGCCGACTCGGTGGGGGTAAAGATGCCGCCGTAAATGCCGCCCAGGATAATGACCGGCATCATCAATCCCCAGAAGGCATCCTTAAACGACATCCAGCGCTCTTTCCCCGTGGCTTTTGGCAGTCTCACGATATTCGCATCCTTTCGGATGCCGAACAGCGCCGCAATCGCAAGGCAGATGCCCATGACGATGCCGGGGATAATGCCGGCCATAAAGAGCTTTCCGATGGAAACGCCCGTGATGCACCCGAAAATCACGAAGGTGATGGAGGGCGGAATGATGACGCCGATGGCCCCTGCGGTGGCCATCAGGCCGCTGGCATAATTGCGGCGATAGCCGTGGTCCACCATGGCAGGGATAATGACCAGGCCCAGCGCGGCGACGGTAGCGGGACCCGAGCCGGAGATCGCCGCGAAAAAGCAGGAGACGATGACGCACACCAGCGCCAGGCCCCCGCGCTTATGGCCCACAAAGCTCTGAGCAAAGCGGATCAGCTTTCCGGAAATCCCGGTTTTCTCCATGACGTTGCCTGCAAAGATAAAGTACGGAACCGCCAGAAGCGCAAATTTGCTGGTGGCGGCATAGACATTGGTAGCCACCATGGAGAAATCGTAGCCGCCCGAGAGCAGCGCGACAAAGGTGGAGATCGCCAGGCAGATGGCGATCGGCACGTTCAGCACCAGAAGAACGAAAAAGACCGTAAGCAGCAGAATACTAGTCATCAGAGCGTTCCTCCTTCTGTCGGAGTTCCAGAATCGCCATCTGGATGTAGCGGATCGCGATCGCAACGCCGCCGATGGGAACAAACGCGTCGAAGATCCACTCCGGCCAGTTCATGGCGAGGGTAACTGTCTGATAGTCCAGCGCGGTCTGCACCATCTGGACGCCGGTAACGACCAGAACGATTCCGAAAACTCCGCCCAGCAAGTAGCCGAAGGCGATCATGCGGTGCGTCATTTTTTTCGGGAGGTGATCGGTCAGAATCGTCAATCCGAGATGCGCCTTGCGTTTAATCGCCACGGCGGAGCCGAGAAGCGAGAGCAGTACAAACAGAAGCGCAACGATCTCCTCCGTCGCGGCGATCGTCTGATGAAAAATGTACCGGGAGCAGACGTTTATAACCGTTGTGAGCGTCATGGCCAGCAGCATCCATCCGCCGATGTATTCCTCGATTTTGTTGTACCATTTGTTTTTCATGACAGAATCCCTTTCTGTTTAAGCGCGGGGATTGGCGGAGAGTTCCGTCAATCCCCGCAGGCACTCACATCGCTTTTCCGCCGGCGTCACCACTTGATGCCGAACGCGTCGTAAGCGTCCTTGCCGAATGTGTTCTTGTAGCTCTCGACCACCGAGGCGACCGCATCCTGGAAGGGCTTGAGCTGGTCTTCCGTCAGACGGGTGATCTCGCAGCCGTTGTCCTTTTCAAAGGAGGCCCAGATGCCCTCCTCGTCCGTCTCCACCTTGGTTCTGCTGGCCGCGCACACTTCCTTGGCGGCATCCTGCAGGATTCCCTGCTGCGTGGCGTCCAGGCTGTCCCAGACGTTCTTGTTTACCAGCAGCGGATATCCGTCGTAAGCATAGTTCCAGACCGTCCAGTATTTGTTGACCTCCTCGATGGAATTCGACTGGGAGGTCTTGGCGCCGTTCTCCTGACCGTCGATGGTCTTTTGCTGGAGCGCCGTAAACACCTCGGACCACGCCATGGAGGTGGGATCCGCGCCCAGGGCCTTCCAGGTATCCATAAAGACGTTGCCGCCGGGGACCCGGATCTTCAGGCTCTTCAGATCCGCCAGCGTGGCGACGGTGTGTTTGCTGTTGGAGAGCTGGCGCAGCGCGTTGTGGGTGTAATCGAGCCAGACAATCCCGGTCGATTCGAACTGCTTTTTGAGGTACTCCCCGGCTGCGCCGGACATTTTCTCATTCACGTCGTCATAGCTGACAAAGGTCCAGGGAAGCGTGCAGATGCCGATCAGGGGGTTGATGTTTGCACACACGCTCTGCGCATAGCAGCCCATGTCCACCTCGCCCTTGGCCAGCATTTCCAGGGCCTTGTTCGTATTGCCGCCCGCCAGCTGGTCGGCGCCGTAAACCTTGATCGTCATAGCGCCGCCGCTCATCTTCGATACGGTATCGGCGAAGCTGTTTGCGGTGATATAGTCGGTTCCCTGGTCTGTACCCACACACTGAAACACGAATTTTTTCTCTTTCACGGAGGCGGCAGCGCTGCCGGAGGCGCTGGCCGCGGCGCTGCCCGCCGCAGTTCCCCCCGCTGTTCCGGAACTTCCGCAGGCAGCCAGAAGGGTAACGGTCATCAACAGGGCAAGAACCAGTGCTGTAACCTTTTTCATATGTTCCTTCCTTTCATTCTGTCTTCGTTGTTGTCAGCAGTTTGTTGCTGTGGAACGCCGATTTGCGCAGATCAGTCCATGTGAGAGCCGCCGTTGATATCCACATCCTCGCCGGTGATGTAGGACGCCTCGTCCGATGCCAGGAAGCAAATGGTGGCTGCGACCTCTTTCGGCTCGCCGGGCCGCCCCATGGGAACGCCGTCGATGATCTTGTCCGCGACATCCTTGGGCATGGTGGCCCAGATGTCCGTGTTGATCAGGCCGGGAGCCACGCTGTTCACCGTGATGCCGTCGGCCGCCACCTCGCGGGCCAGATTCTTGGAAAAGCCCAGAATCGCGGCCTTGGAGGCGGAGTAGTGAGCGCCGCCGAAAAATCCGCCGCCGCGCTTTCCCGCCGCCGAGGACAGGCTCACGATCCTTCCGTAATGGTGCTCAATCATGGTGGGCAGGACGGCTTTCGTACAGCGGATCAGCCCGAACAGGTTTACCTCGAAAATTTTCCGGACATCGTCCATCGTCATCTCGGCAACCGTGACGCGCTGGGAAATTCCCGCGTTATTCACCAGAATGTCGATCTTGCCAAACTCGCCGACGACCGTCTTGACCATGGCGTCGACAGAATCCTGATTCGTCACATCCAGGGGGACGCCAAACGCTTTTCCCCCGGCGTCCTTGATCGCCTGCACGGATTCCCGGATTCCGGCCTCGTTGATATCGCAGATGACGGCCGTCGCGCCCTGTTCCGCCATGGCGGCGGCAATGCTGCGCCCGATTCCTCTGCGGGAACCGCTTCCCGTAATGACCGCCACTCTTCCACTCAGATCATACATTTTTTGTGTCGTCCTCCTTTAAAGCGTTAAATTTGAATTCATAATCAATATTTTTGAGTTCAATTTATGTATATCATTTTTATAATTTTTTGTCAATATAACCGCCAATTTTTGTGCATTTATACAATCGTGTCCCGTGATTTTCTGATATATTTCATTTTTAACAATCAGCGGCAGAAATTCTCTGCGTACTGCCGGCGGGAGCGGGTGACCGGAGAGAACAGAAAAGGCGGCAGCCGCTTTCCTGTGAAAACGGCTGCCGTCTCCTGACATGCGGGCTGCCCTGCTGCGCGCCGAGAGAACGGACTTCTTCCCTGCCGCGCCGGGCGCGCCGGCGGTTATTCCTGTCGGGCGGCGTGTTTTTGCGCCTGAGTTCCGAAATAAAAGCCAATAACCACGGTGAACACCGCCAGATATTCCTGTCCGGTGATCTCTCCCCGCAGCGCCAACGTCAGAAAAGCTGCGGTCAGCAGGAACGTCACGATGCTCTTTACATCGACCAGATGGAGCAAGCGCTCCTTCACTCGGCCTCACCTCCCCCTCATTCTATGCCCTCCTGCCTCCCGCAGTTCCCTCTCCGGCCGGAGCCGCCGGAGCTGCTTTCCGCGCAAAAGCGCTCCCGGAGCCGTCTGCTCCGGGAGCGCTTTGCTGTGAATTCCGCAGATCACTTCAGGGTGACCACGGTGACGCCGGTCTCCCCCTCGCCATAGACGCCCAGGCGAAAGGATTTGACCAGTTTGCTGTGCCGGAGGATTTCGTGCACCTTGGCCCGCAGGGCGCCGGTCCCCTTGCCGTGGATGATGGTGACGGTCTCCAGCTTGCCCATGACGGCGGCGGAGAGAAAATTCTCCACCGCGCCCTCCGCCTCCAGCGTCTCCATGCCCCGGATGTCCAGCTCGCTGGGGGCCGCCGTGCGCAGCGCCTGCGCCGCAGCGGAGCGGATCACCGCCGCCGGCTTTTTCTTTTCCCGTCTCTCCGCTTCCTCGATGAGACGCACCTCGTCCGCCCGGACCGTCATCTTCAGTACTCCCGCCTTGAGCTGCAGCGTCCCGTCCCTGCTGACGGACACCACGTCCGCCGGCGTCCGGACGCCGGGGATCTCCACCTGGTCGCCGGCTTGGATCGGCCGGCTGGGTTTTGGGATCGGTTCCCGCTCCTCATCGCGGATTCCGGCGGCATCCTCCGCCTCGTTGAGTTTCCGGCGCAGTTGGGCCTGCGCCTCGTTCACGTTCTCCA
>Ga0268263_1002079_pt1 | contig 14205 bp, 9 predicted proteins | sample Biomet5_FD_190358 | JGI IMG/M metagenome (GOLD analysis project Ga0268263, IMG submission 190358) | Microbial communities from bioreactor (seeded with sewage sludge) at LBNL, California, USA - Biofuel metagenome 5 (SPAdes) (version 4) | ecosystem: Engineered > Bioreactor > Anaerobic >... | reverse complement strand
CAAAGAGCACATATAAAGTTCTCACTAAGAGCTTTTCTTAGACTGGAGTTACAAAGAATCAAAAGTGGAATATCCTGGTTTGAAAGTACTATGAAAATTAGAAGAGTGGCAGTGACGGAATATTTAAGGAATCCTCAATACACGTTAAATTAATTTGGATACTTTATGAGTTGTTAAAAAAGATATGCGAAACGCCAACTGCGTAACTCCTAAGATTTTATACGACATTTTGTTGTTGACTCAACACTAGAATAAGCCGTCCTTTACTCTCAAGTTAAGCCAGGATTTACTCCGGATTTTTTGAAATCTTTCCCATTACGTATTTTCCTGCATACGTCAATGCAATTAAGTATATCCCGGATAATCTGTCAGCTTCTGGGAAAAATATATGTGGAATTGATATCATGAAAACAAAGATTCCGAATATAAGCCATTTAACTGCATTCAATATCCCATTTGACGGGTCAGTGGAAGAAGAACGTTTTATTTTATAATATGTCCACGCTCCGAGAAGAATAGACACCGTAAAGCAAAGTGCAGCTAGAGACAATATTGCTTTTATTAATGAACCGATATCATATAATGAACCGTCGGCGTACTCGTTAAAATTGATTGCTTTGATCGCGTATACTACAAGACATAGTAATAATGAAGAGAATCCGATAATTTGGACTATAGTATTATTTATAAAAAATGAAGCTGGTTCAATTTTATTATAATTTCGAAGATTTTCAGTACCCAATCAATCACCTATCTCAACACTTAACGATTAATCTTAAACATGTCTTCCTAAATTTATCTTTTGATTTTAACCAATTTTTACTGAAGATTTTCTGAACTCGATCATTCCATAGACAATAAGAATATTAGAGTTTTCACCGATTAATAGATGGTTAAAGATCTAAAACAAGATCTAAAACGTAGGAAAATAAGCCCAAAAGCGAAGCGTTTTTGAACTGGGTAAAGGATTATGGGGAGCTTCTTATAATCAAATACAGGAGCCTAGAATAAGCCGTCCTTTACTCTCAAAAGTTAAGCTAGGATTTACTCACGGATACTTTGAAATCTTAGACGGCTTTTTCCTTTTTACATGCATGTTCTTTCGTGTTCGGTTTCCATTTTTTTTAACATTTCATCTCTTACGTATTTTACTGTAAACGTCAATGCAATTAAGTATATCGTAAAGAATCTGTTGGATTCTGGGACTAATTTATAAAGAATTGACAGCATGAAAACAAGGAGTCCTAATGTAAACCATTTAATTAATTTACTTATCCACTTTAACGGATCATTGGAATAAGCGCGTTTTATTTTGTAGTATATCCACGTTCCTATAATAATAGACAATAAAAAGGAAAATATGGCTAGAAATAATAATGCTTTTATTAATGAACCATCGTTAAGTAATGAACCGTCTTCGTATTCGTTAAAATTGATTGCTTGGATCGCATATACTGCGATCCATAGTAGTAACGCAGAGAACCCGATAATTTGGATTATTGTGTCTGTTATAGAACATGAAGTTGGTTCTATTTTATTATAAGTCTGAAGACTTTCAGTACCCAATCGATCACCTATCTCAACACTTAACGATTAACCTTAGGTACGTCCTCCTAAATTTATCTTGTTATTTTAAATTAATTTTTACAAAGATTTTCTGAACTCGATTATTCCATATATAATAGGAATGTAATCGTTTTCATTGATTGCCATCAGGTTAAATATCTAAAACGCAATAAAATAAGCACAAAAGTGAAGCGTTTCTGAACTGAGAGAGATTATGTGAAAATTCTTATAATCAAATACAGGAGCTTAGAATAAGCAGTCCTTTACTCTTAAGCAGCCAGGATTTACTCCGGATTTTTTGAAATCTTTTCCATTACTTGTTTTCCTACATACGTCAATACAATTAAGTATATACCAAAGAATTGGTCGGATTCTGGAAATAATATCTGTGGAACTGACATCATAAGAACAAACATTCCGAATGCAAGCCACTTAAATACGTTCATTATTCCTGTTGACGGATCATTGGAATAAGCGCGCTTTATTTTATATTTTGTCCACATTCCGAGAAGGATAGACACCGTAAAGCAAAATGCAGCTAGAAACAATATTAGTTTTATTAATGAACCGCTTTCGTATTCGTTAAAATTGATTGTTTGGATCGCGTATACTACGAACCATAATAATAATGCAGCGAACCCAATAATTTGAATCATTCTGTCTTTTATAAAACATGAAGATGGTTCGATTTTATTATAAGTTCGAAGATTTTCAGTACCCAATCAATCACCTTTCTCAACACTTAGCGATTAACCTTAGGAACGTCTTCATAAATTTATCTTTCTATTTTCAAACAAATTTTTACTGAAGCTTAAAAGCGTTGCTTTCCCTAGTAGATGCAAGACAGATCCATTCATTTCTCCTCTGATTTATGTGCATAAGCCAATGCCTTACACAATTTTGATTCCCAGAATCCGCGCAAGTTCTATTGCTTGCTCTGCATTGACTATAGCCCCTCTGAGTTCCTTGCATGTATCGGATACTGTAATCCCGTCAATGATACAATCCGTCAAATCAATGTCTTTGAGTAAGGCTTTAAAGAAATCTGCTCCTGTGAAATTAACCGCTTTCAGCCTGGGCTTCTTTAGCCGAATCTCGGATAAGAAGGCTTCCGTGAAATTGCAGTCATGAATGGTGCAGTTCTCCAGTACAGAACTTGAAAAATCTGCATATCGAAAAGAATCGTCCGTTAAAGAGGTTTCTTTCATGCAGCTCTTGCTGAAGTTACCGCCATCGCCCTTGCATTTTAACATTTTGGAGCCTTTCCAGTAGCTGTCCATAAATCTGCAATTCGCAAAATTGCAGTTATCAAACACTGAATTGTAAAAGAGGGTTTTTGAAAAATCACAATTGTTGAACTGGCATTGTATAAACTGTACCGATTCAAATTCTATCCTTGCGATATCGACGTCCGAAAGCGTCTCGCCTTCAAAGAGCATATTTTCTATATAATTGTCATCAGATTTTGCGGCTATAATTCTGCTTTCCAACATGTTTCCATCGCTTTCCAGCATGTTTCCATCGCTTTCCAACATGCTTCCATCTCCATATATTGATGTTTCCAAATGATTATACTACATAGGACTTGTGTACCAGTAGGCTACATCTACCGTTTTATTTTTCGACCTTTCTTCGTACTATACTTTTCTAAACCCAATTATTCTATATATTATAGAGTATAGAAGAAAAAACCCTAAATAACATTAACAAGTTCAACTGGTAAAATAGTAGTTTCTGATGTCACATTTCAATTATTTATATGACACACAAATAAATAGAAATTTTATGGTTTTCCGATCGAAGTCACAATGTCAAAAATCAATATTTGAGAGATGGAGGAAACTCTCAGATGAGAGAAGAAGAAAAAATATTTTCGGGCAAAATGTTTGATTCGCGCAAAAAAGAACTGAGAGACATCAAACATAAGGCACACATTTCATGTCAAAGATACAATGCAATGGACGAATATGATCCCGAACGTTTGCCAATTATCAAGGAATTTATTGGCGACATCGGCAAGACTTATTATTTTCAGGGACCTATCCAGTTCAATTACGGCAGTCACACCTTTATTGGAGAAAACTTTGTTGCGAATTTCAATCTGATGGTGATGGATGACGCACGTATTTATATTGGTGACAATGTATGTTTCGGGCCAAATGTTTCGTTAATGGCCACCTCTCATCCCCTGATTGCCCAGGAACGTATGGGAACAGATGAAAACGGGAACACGATAATGGCCGAATACGCCGAAGAAATTCATATCGGCAACAACGTGTGGATCGCATGTAATGTGGTTGTATTGGGCGGCGTACATATAGGAAACAATGTGGTAATCGGTGCCGGCAGCGTCGTAACAAAAGATATTCCGGATAACCATCTTGCTTTTGGCAACCCTTGCCGTCCAGTTCGTCCGATCACCGAAGCCGACAGTAAAAAGCATTTGATTTTAGAAGAAGATCTCAAGCATTTTGGATATAACATTAAATAATTAAGGTCAAATTAAGGTTAAATTAAGGTCAACGTGTACCTGAATTTCAGAAAAAAACGGAAAAAAAGAACATTGTTAGACATTAAACTAGTGTCGAGTCAATCATCAAGGATTCAATGATTCCAAATAATTGCCATCGATTTTATACGACATTTTGTGGTTGACTCGACACTAGGCAAGTCAAGTATATAAGAAACATGCCTTGGTTTTTATAATGCTACCATTATTATCGAAATACTCAAATATTTAAATTCACATTTTTCTTTATGCTGTTAATAAAAACAAAAATAGGGCCAAGTAAGATAAATGGTATTGGTCTTTTTGCTAATCAATTTATTCCAAAAGGAACTGTAATATGGAAATTTCACTCTGGATATGATATCAAAATTGATAAAAATGAACTTGCTAAACTGCCGGAGATAACGAAAGACTGTTTTTTGAAATACGCATATCTTAATCCGGATACAGATAAATACATTCTATGTCTTGATGATGCTCGTTATTTTAATCACTCCGATGATCCTAATTGCATAGATGAATCTCCCATAGAAGAGAATGAAGGAATAACTTTCGCTGCAAGAGATATACAACAGGGCGAAGAGCTTACTTCTGACTATAGAAAATATGATGCCGATTATGACTACAAAATGAGCATCCCTTGATTTTGAATTTGATGACCGAGTAGCGTGCTAATCTGTCGATAAAATCAAAGTCAAATTTTTGAGTACTGTAATATAAAAGAAAAAAGCATTAAAAGAAAGCTCTCTTCTTTCAATACTCTTTCAATACTTTTTCAATACTTTTTCAATACTTTTTCAATAAATTTTTATATTTTCCTTTTATAAAACCCGAAATAGATTCCACCAATGGCTGCTACCACGAAGAGAATTCCAAAAATATCAGAACCCGAGAATGAGAAACCATTATCCTCTGGCTCGTTTGCGGAATCTTTCTGCATCTCATAGCCTTCAACATAATCCGGGTCAGCAGTTGATTTCGAGACCTCGGGCGCAGGTTCGGGAGAATCGATTCCATATCCTGCATCGCTCTCTACAACAGTCTGATTGCTGCTCTCCGCACTCCGAATTACAGGCGTCGAACTTCCTTTATTACCACCACTGCTGTGTTTTTCACCACTGCTGCTTTGTTTTTCGGTTTCTTCTTGCTCAAGTGATTCCTGCGTAGCATTTTCTATTGCTTCGCTAAAACCAGGGACCGAGACCATGCCTGATACGTAGCTATTGAGAAGGGGGTTTCCGCATGTATGGTGGCAGCAGGTAACTCCATCCTCGACCACAGATTCTTCGTATTCCGTAGCAAGGCTTTCAAGTACCTCATCTGAGGCATCCCAGTTGCCCTTGCGAGCGGTCTCCAGCATCCGGGCTGTCATAGACTGGTAAGCATAAGGATTATTCTTCTTAATCCAATCGCTGAGTTCCTGATCCGCCACGTACGTCTTATACACCTGATTCCACATGTCATCACTGATCAAATCCGGGTTCGTGGCTTCCCAGCCCCAGAGATTCTCAACGAAATCCGACATTTCCCTGGCTCCTGCATAACCGCTTCCCTGCATACCTTCGATCCACTTTGAATTGAAATATCTGGAGTATGTTTCCCTCGTGAGAAACTTTTCCAGAGTTTCGGTTTTCTCGTCCCCGTTTGTCAGCATGTTCGTGATATATGAATCAGGATACTCTCCTCCCGAAACGGAACTGATCGCAAGATTCAAGCCTCCAAGGTACTGGAAGAAATCATCATTATCCAGAGTCCCGTAGAGATTTGTGCTCCGGCTGTGCACTGTAGCTTCAACCCCTTCAAGGTTCTTTTCAAAAAGATCCTTCAGGTCTTCGCCCCATACGTCTTCTCCATAGGCATTGCACATCTTGTTGATGTAAAGCTCTGCAAGCGCGTCGTTGCTTTCCCAGGTATCACTTGAAGAGATCGCATTGGGAAGGCCTGTGCCGTAGGCGCCGTCCGAAGACCCGAAAATCCTGAGCAGGGCAAGGTCCAGAGCCTCACTATCATTAAGAGAACCTTCACTCGTCAAAGAAGATTTCAGAGCATCTGCATTTTCCCGGACATAATTGGGAGAGTCTTCCTGGGCATAAGCCAGTTTTACGGCCTTGTCCAGCAGGCGAACCTTGTCAGGGTACATGTCCCTGTAGAGTCCGGAAATCTGCACTACCACATCAATTCTTGGCCTTCCCAGTGTCTCCATTGGAATAGCCTCCACATCAACTACTCTGCCGCTGTTCCATACAGGCTTAACTCCTAGCAGGTAGAGAATCTCTGATTCCATAACCCCTTCATGCCTTGTGGTTTCCCCTGCCCAGAGTACGTAAGCCACTTTTTTCGGATAGGTCCCATGCTCGGCAACATAAGCTTCAAGCATCTGGTCAGCCATTTCCTGACCGAGAGTCCAGGCAGCTTCTGTTGGCACTATCCGCTGGTCAAAAGCGTAGAAATTTCTTCCAGACGGCAGAGTTTCCGGATTTCTAACAGGGTCTCCTCCAAGGTTTCCAGGGATAAACTTGCCGTCCAGGGCATTAAGGACCTGATCGATTTCCTCTTCTCCAAGAGACAGGTTTGCAGCATATTCTTCCGCATTGGAAAGGAAGGTACTGACGGTTTCATTGCTTTTTCCGAGCACCTGCTTCTGAGCGGCTGTGGAATTAACTCCCTGGTTGAGGACAAGGTCAAGCAGATAAAGCTGGGACCCTTCGGTTTTATTGAATTCATTAACCGAGCCTGCAAAGTCAGTTCCGAGCATTGAATTTACCATGCCCACAAGCTGCTCTCCTTTAGGGCTTGTACCCAGGATATGCAGCCCGTAAGGCATGGACTGGTTCTTATATTCATCCAGAATATCTTCAAGCCCTTCCAGGAAAGTTGTATTAAAGTAAGTCTCATTATTTTCTGCCTCTGTCATGTTAAGTTCTTTATCCAGGGCAAGAGATTGAGTCAGGTTTAAGACTTCATACCTGTGAGCCGCTTTAAGGGAGGCATCTGCATCTGCCTGTTCATAATTCTGGATAGCTTCGCTCAGGTTTGAATAATTTCCATAGCTTCCTGCTGAAAGAATCGGTGGGACAAGATGGTCAACAATAACTGCCCCTCCTCTGCGCTTTGCCTCATTTCCTTCTCCGAGTCCATCCATAACATAAGGATAAATCACGGGCTTATCACCTATCATCAGGGAAGGCCAGTCGTACCGAGAGAGCCCGAACTCTTTTCCAGGCAGCCATTCCTGAGTCCCATGCCTGCCGAAGTGAACAAGGGCATCACTGCCGAATCCTCCTTCTTCCTCGGAATGCTGGAGCCAGAGATAGAAAGCAATGTACTGGTGATGAGGAGGTAAATCCTTGTCGTGATAGAGAGCCTCGTTATCATCAAGCCAGCCTCTTGAAGGTTGTGGAGCCAGAATCACGTTCTTTCCGACCTCGATTCTGGGAATCACAAGATATTTTCCACTTTCGTTTTCCCAGACCATAATCTTTCCAGGTGCAGGGCCCCACTGGTCAATAACCTCCTGCTGTTTTTCTTCAGGGAGTTCCGAGAACCATTTTTCATAGGTACTTTCTGGGAGAAGAACGACTTTGCCGGTATCAACCATTTTCTGGAGTTCCCCAGGCGCCCAGGTCCCTATGTTGATACCCTGGGTAAGCATCAAATTCAGGAGTTCAGTTTCGTTTAAGGTCTGGTTTTCATTCAGGGCATATCCGTCTTTAGCCATAGCGCCAAGAAGGTTGGACAAACTTGGAATGACATCGAGATAAGAAGCCCCTATGTTATCCTTCCCTCCTCCATGATTATAATAGATTATAGCAACTTTTTTGTCCGACTCCGGAATTTCACTGAGGTTCACCCAGCTTTCCACACGGTCAACAAGCCAGTCTACCTGGTAATCTATGGAAACCGAAGTTTCAGTCTCGGTTTCAGGATCTACTTCCGTTGCAGCCATTATTACCGGATCAATAGCTCCCCAGAGTTCCTGCAAATCGAGCTTCATCATCTTATCTGAAGGAAGCGGTCTGCTGCTTGCTTCATACTCGGTCCTATTCATGTAATTGTCAATAATGCCGTTAATTACAGGCACACCGAGCTCTTCGGCATCAAACTTGTTGCCAAAGTATGTAAATGAAATAATTGCATCCACAAGAACCTCATCTCCCTGCTTGAAAAAGTCTCCAGAGGAAAGGTTATCAGATCCATATGTGGCAATAACATTGTAGCCTTTTGCTTCCAGTTTTGAGATCAGGGCATCAATTGGCTCAATCTGGAATGGAAAATAGCTCTGGTACATGGTAATTGCAATTGTAGGCTTTGCAGGATCGTATACATGCCCTCCATCGCTTCGGTTTGAATACCAGGCAAGGTAGGTATCAAGAGAATCAGTAAAGTAACCTGTCATGTTCGTATGGTAAATAGCCCTTTCAGGAAGCGTATGTGGCTCCTCATATTGCAGATCAGATCTGCCGCAGCAGTCACTGGCGATGCAGAATATAAGATTTTTCAGGTTTTCCTGGTCGTAAGCCCCATTAAGCCAGTAATTATTCAGTTTTTCCCTGTAGTTTTCGATCTGGTCTTCAGGAAGCGGGATGCTCTCATTCAGAAGGGTATCGTCATCAATAACCACACACCCATTAGCAATTGCACTGTCCACTGTCGGTGTGAGCTTCTGGGCTGTTGAAGGACTGAGCATGTTGATGTAGATTATGTCCATTGAGCTCAAGTCAATGTCATTTTTCATCACGTAGTCAGCCATAAAGCAGCTAAGAGTAAGGTTCAGGCTGTTGTTACTGTTGATCTCTTCCGCCAGGTTTTTGAGCGGGAGCTCATGACTCCTGTATCCGGTCACAATGGCAATGTTCAGGTGCTGGCTGCTGCCGAAATTACTCTGGACTTGGCTGGAGTTATCCTGAGTCTCAATGGAATTACTCTGAATTTCACTGGAGTTACTCTGAGTCTCGCTGGAATTATCTTGAATCTGGCTGGAGTTATCCTGAGTCTCAATGGAATTACTCTGAATTTCACTGGAGTTACTCTGAGTCTCGCTGGAATTATCTTGAATCTGGCTGGAGTTATCCTGAGTTTCTGTTTCAGCTTCCTTTAACAAAAGAACGTTTGTGGAACCTAGAGTTATAGGGTCAGCATTCATCTGTTTCTGGCGGGTGAGTCCGCTTATTTTGGCACTTCCAGACAGGCCAGCCTCACTGACAGGCAGGTCAAGAAGGGCCTGAGACTCATCTTCATTGATATTCCTGCTTGAGGTATCAAGATTCACTATAAGGTCCGTTTCATTTTGAACCTGAATTTGTTCATCGGCACGATGCCATTTGTCCTCGTTATAAAGAGCTACAAGCGTATAGTTTCCGTCGGGAATGTCGGAAAGCAGGTAATTGCCTTCGGCATCACTGGTTGTGCTGGCAACGAGTTCATACTGAAGATCTCCGCTTCCAGCCGCTGGAGAAATCGAAAACAACGTTAAAAGCATAAAAAATGCCAGTATTGAAGCCTTAATTTTTTTGTTCAAAAGGTTCGTTTCGTTATTCAACTGTTCATTCATGATTCCTACTCCAGAAAATAATTTGAGATTCCGAGTTGTGAGGATATTATTACTAAATCTTGAGACTGCACGCTGATTTGAAGAAATTCCCTACTGATTCACTTTCATATTTTTTAGAGGCAGGCATGAAAAAATAAATAAATAAGAACGAAAAATTGCATTATACACAAATAACTAAAGTAAACTTTACTTATTAGCACAAAGAAAAACACCATTTAACAACTGTTATTAAACGATATTTTAAAAAACAATAGCCTCACAAATTCTCAAATGTTCACCTCAATATCGTAAACAATTACGTAATTTCAGCTCAATTTTAGTTTACTTGTATAAAAAACTAAAATTTTAGATAATAATCCTTAGCCAAAAAGGTAATAATAAATAGAAGGTAGATCAAAAAATGACATTGAATGCCATTTATTGACTATAATAAATTTAATAGATGAACTTCCATGTTAAAGGAAACATATTTTAAAAAGTAACAATCATAGGAAAGAAAATAAATATTGAGAAAATCGAGAAGTTAACAAAAAAATAGAAAGAGGTCAGGTATTTAACCTAATTTGACAGATTCTGTTAATTATTACAGTATTTTTTTATAAAGACAGATTCTGTTAATTAATACAGTATTTTTCTTATAAAAACACATCACATTGACACATTACCTTGTGGTAAAATGAACTATGTCAAAAATCAATAAACACAAGAGATAAATTTGAATTGTATGAAGAAAACAGAATCTTGAAGCCCATTTATACATTATAAAATGTATGCCTCTGTCAAATAAGGGTATTGATAGAGACAATTTTGTGGATAATTTTTCAATGTTATCTCTAAGGCTCAAACTTATTATCGATTTTGTTAGATTTATATCCAATTATTCAGATTACAGTATATAGGTTCCAAAATAAATCCACTATTAATGTGAAATCCATTGATCCATAGATAGATTCAAAATTTCATATTTGTGGATATAATTTGGAATCGGTGTGCTGAAAAATGGAAGTAATGGGTAATCCAGTTTAACTCATTATGACCAGCTGCTAACTGAGGATACAAAGTTAAGCAGTATACCTCCCATAATACCTCTTTAAGAACTTTTAGTTAAACCCAGATCAAAAAATCAAATACCGCCAGCACAGCCAGAGTTTATGTGGAAGATACTGAAAATAGGTATCAACTGCATAAACCTATAAACTTCACCAACAAAATAGGTCCATAAATATCCCTCAAAGTTTGAAAAAACGCAAAAACAGCTTGGAAGCAAATTAAGGACTCCTTCTCTGGGGTCCAAAATCCTCCCATTAATTTCATATTTTTCTTGGATAACGGTTAGCCTGCCACTTCAAGGAGTCCGAATTCCTTTCCTGAGTACACCACTTATAGGAATACACAGGTTCCGCACAGGCTAACCTAACCCCTATGAAAACATAGGAGGAATTATATAACGAAATAGGAAAATATATCTTTTTCGTATGATTTAAAGTTTTTATGATCTGATAATGGCACTAGTTGCATTGATTCCAAAGTATGTCCAAAATGACTTTTTTGAAAACCACGGAAGACACGGAAGACATGGAAATAAGTAGTAAAGGCGCGGTTCTTCCGTACTTTCCGTATTTTCCGTGGTTGTAATATCCAGATCGAGTTACTCTGCTACGGGTTGTGTTTTCCGTGTTACAGAATTCCATATGGCTTTAAAATAATACTTGCGTCATAAGCTGTAATTATTTTCTTATTATGTATTTATTTGAGATCGATGCACTAGATTATTAAAAAAGCAACTTCAAGTCTGGAGATTCTAGAAAGCCGATGAAACAGAAAATACGGAATAGAACTTAAAAACCTCTTCATTTTTCATAAGTATATGAGTCAAATATTAGTCAAAGAGCTAAGAATAATTAGCCATAGACTTTTATTTCAGGCAAATGCCTTCTCTAGTTTGCTGTATCGTGTCAACGATAAAATTTCGTATAAAAGATTGTAATTATTTGTGATCGGTGAATCCTTGAGGATTGACGCGACAATAGAGTATTTGCCTGAAATAAACCTGCTTTCGGCAGGTCGACATAAAAATCCATTCAATTTTTCTATTGATATCGTTTTTTTCAGAACTTTCAAAATTCAATTTAAATCAAAAATTACTAAATGTTAACTATAATATAATTAATATATATTTTTCAATAAATTAGAAAAATAACAAATTGAATTAGATATGCAGTCTGCATGATACTGATTTATAACTGAACCTACAAAAAATAATAATCAAGGATATTTAAATGTTAGGGTGTGCTTGCTGCCGAATGTAGGATAAAATGTCGAATTTTCATTAAAATGATGAACAATTCTTTGAAACAAGCCTAACAAAAAAGTAATATGCAAAGGTTTGCACCTTTGCAAAATCCTTTTAATTAACCTGGTAAAGGTATCCGTTGTCATTTCCGAAGTATGCATAGTTGTCGGATATTGCCACACCTGCAAGGCTGTATGTATTACTTGATGGAGTTACAGCTTGGAAGGTCGCACTATTGCCGTTGTCTATTATGCGGTATATATTCCCAGTGGCGTCATTATCTGTAACAAATATCTGCGGGGTATTTGTACCGTCATCGGCGACTGCAGGCGAAGACTGGATCTTGTGTCTGAGATTTAAGTACCAGATTCTATTTAACGTGGTAGCATTCAGACAATACATATAGCCAGAGTTATAAGCCCCACATGCTGCGTAAATCCTGTGATCAGCTGCGTTGTATGCTGGGGTTGAAGTGCTGCCCTTTAACATTGTATAGTTTTTGGATGCACCGAATGTGCCGGTGGCTGGATCTATTTCAACAGCATACACATTACTGTCCTTACCAGCTACGTATATAAGGTGATCATCCGCGTTATAAGTAGCAGATGATCGTATCTGGTTATTGGACAGATCTGTCTCATTAACTTTCGTTCCATCGGAGATATTGACAGATGTCAATGTCCCAGCATCGTCAGGATATACTAAAAAGTTTCCCACAACTGCGGCGCCTGCCCAGTAGTAGCCACCACCCGTAGTGGTTGCTCGACTCCAGATCTCAGTACCATTATCTGCATAGAAAGCAAAATATGTACCATCATCGCTCAGGTTAACAGGGTCGGTCGTGCTCATGTTGACGGTTCCTACGAAAAGTTTTCCTACGCCGTTGTCATTATAATATGTGATGGGACAGGAACACTGCTGTGATGCCGGAGCAAAGTTTGTACTCCACTTTTCAGTCATGTTGCTGGCATAGACAGCTGTAATCTTTTGTTGATTAGAACCATAGCCTGTGTCCACGACATAAATGATATTGTTACCATCTGAAGCGGGGTTAGCATTCTGGATTCCTCCTGCTGTCACTGTACAATCAGCTACATAATTAAGTGTAGATTTGTCATATTTGTAGAGCTTGCTTGCTCCTTCCACATATACATAGTTACCCAGTACAACAGGAACAGTCTCAATTCCACTACCGACAAGGATGTTCCCGTTTACGGAAATGGTGGCATCATCAGGTCCGTCATCGCTTGTTATACCTGTATGTTTTTCATTTTTCTGGAACTGTGACCAGTTACTTGCGGCTGCTACCGATGCAAATGCCACAAGCATTATCATTACACATACTAACAGTAAAAAATGTTTATTTTTCATTCGCCTATTCCTCTCTTTTTTCTTAAAGGATCAGTAGAATAGCTATTCCAACTATGACCTTCTCCTTCCCTGGAAAGCCTTACTGGTCCAAACCTATGATTTTGAAATGCCTCAAACTTTTCAACTTCATTCCTTTATTGAAAGTTTCCAACTCCCGTTTTTCGACTATCCAGTAAAAATAATAATCGTGGATTTTTGAGCTATTATCAAAAATGATAGCAAGCATATTGTTATTTATGAGGACATTTGGGGAAAGATCAATTAAACAAGGCCATTTTTTTATACTCTTCAAAAGTATATAGTTCAATTTTTTTGGATGATAACTGTAACTCAAAAGAATAATATCATGTCTCTAATTTCTTATTTTTTTATTTAGGCTAAATAAAAGCCATACTTATGAAGAATACATAATCAATAGCAATAGCAATAATCTTTCATTTTTAACTAACACTTATGATCTAAATTAAAAGAGCTATAGGTATAAAAATAACATATATGTAAATATGTGAGGATCGAAGTATAAAAATAAAAACTTTAATATATTTTTGCTATATCCACACATATATTTTGGAAGAGGAATAAATATGAAAAATAAAATAACATGTATAGTCTTAATTGCACTCCTCAGTGCAATAATGATTGGTACAGCAGCAGCACAACCTGCTGAGATATTTAATGGAACTGTTACGTTAGAAGACGGTACGTTTACCTTTGTTCCATCAAACGATCCTTCTAATAGTTACCAGGTGGAGAACCTTACAGATCACGGTGCACTTGATGCGGCTTCAAATGATGAGACCAGCGGATTCACGTATAATGCATCTGACGAGTACTATGAGGACTATGGTTCTTTTTACCTTACTGATATTAACGGAGTGCAAGATAATTATGGAGCAAGTACATCTTGGTTTGTTT
>Ga0268263_1002076_pt1 | contig 14213 bp, 13 predicted proteins | sample Biomet5_FD_190358 | JGI IMG/M metagenome (GOLD analysis project Ga0268263, IMG submission 190358) | Microbial communities from bioreactor (seeded with sewage sludge) at LBNL, California, USA - Biofuel metagenome 5 (SPAdes) (version 4) | ecosystem: Engineered > Bioreactor > Anaerobic >... | reverse complement strand
CCGGTAGCACGGTCACAGGAGCGGTAGCACGGCGAGCCACGGGGACGGCACCAGCAACACCACCACCAGCAACAACAGCCCCCACCTCCCCAATCCCCTGCCGCGCTACCCGTCCTTCCGCCGCGCTACCCGTCCAATCCACCCCGCTACCCATCCGCCGCGAAGCTACCCATACACCGGTAGCACGGTCACAGGAGCGGTAGCACGGCGAGCCACGGGGACGGCACCAGCAACACCACCACCAGCAACAACAACACCGACAAGGCCGACAGCCAACCGGTGGCGATCAAGCCGGAGCCGGCTCGGAAACCGAGTCAGCAGACCGGCATTCCCGCCTCGAACCACGCTCGCCAGCGGGCCCGATGGGCATCATGTCGGCCAGGCGTGGCAGGCTATGGGACGTGCATGCAGCGAACCAGGTCCGGGCCGATCTGTTGCGAAAGCGGGCCGAAGTCGCCCGAATGTTCGACGAGGTGGCCCCCCGCTACGACGTGGTGAACGATCTGCTATCCCTGGGCCAGGATCGTTTCTGGCGCACCCAGACGGTCGCAGCAGTGGGGGCGCTCCCCGGCGAAACCGTGCTCGATCTGGCCGCAGGCACCGGCACCTCCAGTCGCCCTTTCGCCAAGGCTGGGGCCGTGGTGGTGGCCGCCGACATCAGTGAAGGCATGCTGCTGGTCGGAAAGAAGCGGGTTCCCGAACTCACCTTCGTCAACGCCGACGCCCTGCATCTGCCGTTCGCCGATGACGCTTTCGATGCGGTCACGATCAGCTTCGGACTGCGCAATGTCGAGGACGTCCCAACCGCGCTGGCCGAGCTGCACCGGGTCACCCGCCCCGGGGGACGGGTCGTCATCTGCGAGTTCTCCACCCCGGTCTGGACGCCCCTGCGGACCACCTACCGCACCTACTTGGGGCGGGTGCTGCCCAAAGTGGCTGGGCTGGCCTCGTCCAACCCGGTCGCCTACGACTACCTGGCCGAGTCGATCCTGGCCTGGCCCGACCAGCATGCGCTGGCCGATCTGATGCACGCGGCCGGCTGGCGCGGTGTCGGCTGGAAGAACCTCACCGGCGGGATCGTTGCGCTGCACCGGGCGCATGCCTGATGGAGTTCACCCTCGACGCGTACGCGGCTAGGAGTTGCCCGGTCAAGACGCACCACCATTTCCACCCGGGGATGGTGCGTCCGAGTGCGCCGATCGCCATCCCCCGGCTGCCCGGAGCGGCCGAGTTCAGCGCTGCCGCGATCGCCAGACTGATCGCCGGTGCTGCCAAGGTCGTCGATCTGCGCACCAGCGAGCCGACCAGCAGCGACTCCGAGGAGCAGGCCTGCCTGGCCGCAATGGAGGCCGGCGCCGAGGTGATCATCGGCGGCCTCCTACCGCGTGACTGGGCCGGCCATCGGCAGGGACGTCCTGAGCTGCTGGTCCGCGATCCAGCTGGCGGCTACGTGCCGGGCACGTTCAAGTTCCAGCGCATCGTCGACTCCCGCAAGGACGACCAGCCGTTCAGCTACTCGACCCTCGACCACATCACTGAGCGTCACACCGGCACCGGCTGGCGGTATCGCTGGCATTGGCGTTGGGCCAACGCGGTTCAGCTCGCGCACCTGTGGCGGCTGCTGGAGAGTATCGGCCAGGCTGCGGCGAGCGGCCCCGCCGGCATAGTGGTCGGCAACGAGGTGAACTGCGGCGAGGGCCCGCTGGTGGCCTGGCTGGACCTCAGTGAGGCCCGCGTGCCGGCCCCGCCGGCCTTGGCCAGCACAAGCGAAGGCCCTCGGTCGGTGAGCGCGCTGGAGCGCTACGACGCCGAGTTCGCCGAACGAGTGAGCCTGGCCGAGGCCGCGGCCGCCTCCGCCCCCGACGATCCGCCGCTGCTGGCACCGGTGGTGAGCCACGAGTGCAGCTATTGCGCTTGGTGGACGACCTGTCGACCGCAACTCGACGACGACGATCTGAGCCTGCGGATCAGCAAGTCACCGCTGGATCCCCATGAGATCGGCGTCCTGCGCCACGCCGGCATCACCACAGTTCGCGACCTGGCCGTCGCCGACCTGGATGCGCTGCTGCCCGACTACCTGCCGCAGGTGCAGCATCGGTTCGGCGCAGAGGATCGGATCCGGCTCGCCCAGCGGCGCTCCCGGCTGCTCCACCACGGACGCCAACTGGATCGGCTCACCAGCGGCCCGATCGAGTTGCCCCGTGCCGACCTTGAGATCGACGTCGACATCGAGACTTCCCGGGACGACCGGGTCTACCTGTGGGGGTTCTGGGTCGACGACGGCGACCAGGAGCCGTACTACCGCAGCTTCGCCGGCTTCGAGGATCTGGACGAGGACCAGGAGCAGGAGTTGGCCCGCGCGGCGATGCGCTGGCTGCGGGAGATTGTGGACGGGCGCAGCTCGCTGGTCTTCCACTACTCCGACTACGAGCTGATCCGACTGCAGCGGCTCACCCGTCCCGGCGACGAGGTCCTGGAGTGGGCCAACGACTACGCCCGCGAGCACTTCGTCGACTTGTTCGCCCTGGTCCGCACCCACTTCTTCGGGGCGAACGGGCTCGGCCTGAAGGTGGTGGCCTCCGCCGGCGCCGGTTTCCACTGGCGCGACGACGATCCCGGCGGCCTGAACAGCATGATCTGGTTCGACGAGGCCATTCACGGTGCTGATCCAGTGACCCGCGAGCAGGCCACTCAGCGCGTCCTGGACTACAACGAGGACGACGTCCGCGCCACCTGGGCGCTGCGCGGCTGGCTGCGCCAGCTGCATTAGCGGCACTGGCTCGCCCCCGCTGGGTCAGCCCACCAGCAGCCACAAGCCGGCCAGCGCCACGAAGGCAGTGATCAGCCTGTCGAAGGTCGCTTGGTCGATTCGGGCGATCGTGAGCCGGCCCAGCCAGGTGCCCAGCAGCACCACCGGCACCATTGCCGCGGCCAGGACGGCGGTGCGCGGCTCGATGAGGCCCAAGCCGATCGAGACCGGCAGTTTGGTCAGGTTGATCGCGAAGAACAGCCAGGAGGTGGTGCCGAGGAAACGCCACTTGTCGTACTTCGCGGCCAGCAGGTACAGGCTCATCGGGGAGCCGCCGGCGTTGGCCACCATGGTGGTGAACCCGGCCAGCGCGCCGTAGCCGCGTCCGACCCATGGCCGATGGGCTGCCAGCTTTTCCGGCCAGAACCCGGCGACCAACAGCACCAGCACGATCACCCCGATCGTCCGCTTCAGAACCAGGTCGTCCACCCAGGACAGAAAACCTGCTCCGGCAGCGATGCCCAGCAGGACCGGAAGCACCAGACGTCCGATCAGCCGCCAATCGACATTCCTGCGGTAGGTCCACACGGCCACCACGTCACCGGTGAGCAGCATCAGCAGCATGAAGCCGGTGGACTCCTTAGTGGGCAGCACCATCGCCGCCAGTACCACTGCGATCATCACCACCCCGCCAATGGCGGTCTTACCGAAGCCGACCAGCAGGGCGGCCGCGACCAGCACCAACCAGGCCCATCCCGGCAGCCCGGCCAGGCTCGCGGCAATCAGCTCCATGTGTTACCCGGCGGACGGCTCGGCGGCCAGCCGCGCGTCCAGCTCGGCGCGCCCGGACCGATCGAGCCCGACAACCACCACCTCGATGCCGCGGATCGGGGCTTGCAGGGCGGCGTCCAGCTCCTCAGCTGCGACTCGGCGGGCCGGCACGCCATAGCCGGCGGCCAAGACGACCGGATCCAGCCCGGTCGGAGTGGCGAAGACGCGTTCAAAGGCCTCGGCGAAGGCCGGAGCGCCGTACTCCAGGGTCGCGAAGATGCTGCCGCCGGAGTCATCGGCCACCACGATCCGCAGGTCGGGGCGAGGCTCGTCGGGGCCGATGGCCAGGCCGCCGACGTCATGGGTGAAGGCCAGGTCGCCGCACAGCAGGACGCCCGGACGCCCGGCTGCCAGACACAGCCCGATCGCCGTCGAGATCGTCCCGTCGATGCCGCTCAGGCCGCGGTTGGCGTAGGCGGCGGGTGCATCAGTGCGGATCGGAGCCAAGTCGGTGTCGCGGATCGGGTTGGAACTGGCCAGGATGGCCAGGTCGCCGGTGGGGATCGCGGCCCAGACCCGGGCGGCCAGCTCTGGTCCGGTCAGGCCGTCCACCCCGGCCAGAGTGGCATCCAGGTGCACCCGCCGAGCGTGGTCGGCAGCCTGCCAGGCGACCAGCCAGCCCGCCTCCCCCGGCGCGACGACGACCGACATGGCCACCAGCCGAGCCTGCCATCCGGGATCGGGGAAAGCCGAACGGTCACTGGCGATGACGACTTCGACGTCCTCGCGGGCCAACAGTGAGCTCACCGGGCGTGACAAGGTTGGGCGGCCGAAGACCAGCACCCGCTGGATCGCCGTCCCCAATGCGGTGCCCAACAGCAGCCGGTAGCTGCTGATCGCATTCGGCCCGGAACGGGCGTTGCTCGACGGTTCGGCGAGCAATGGCAGCCCGAACTTCTCCGCCAGAGCGCGGGCGGCGGCCCCCACCGCCGGCGGGGCATCGCCGGCGAGCACCACGGTGCGCGGCGTTCCCGGCAGCGCTGCCGGCTGGACGCTCGTGGTCGCCGCTGTCCGCAGCGGCTCGGGTCGAGCGGTGGGCCACGCCCGCGGTCCCGCGGACGGCACCAGGGGCACGCCGAGCTCAAGGTTCAGCTGGACCGGACCAGGGTCTGCACCGAGCGCACCGGTGGCCAAGACGACGGCGCGAGCGGCTTGGGCCCGCCACGATGCGGCCGGCGCGCTCGACGCCACCCGGGCGCGGTAGCGGACGAAGCCGGTGAGCAGATCGGCCTGCTCGGTGGTCTGGTTGGCCCCGAAGCCGACCAGGGCGGCCGGGCGATCCGCCGAAACCACGATGAGCGGGACTGCCGAGTGGTGGGCTTCCATGACCGCCGGAACGAGGTTTCCGACCGCCGTTCCTGAAGTAGTGATCACCGCGGTCGGGCAGCCCGCAGCCTTGGCGAGGCCGAGGGCCAGGAAGCCGGCCGTCCGCTCATCCACCCGGACGTGCAGTCGCAACGCCCCGGCCCGGTCAGCCGCGTGCGCGACCAGAGCCAGCGGCGCACTGCGGGAGCCGGGGCACAACACGACGTCACGCACCCCTTGGGCGACCAGCTGGGTCAGCACCGCCTCCGCGCATGCGTAGGAGTCACTCATTGGCTTGCTCCGCTCGCTCGGGACAGCCGGCCCAGCCAATCTTCGGTCACGGCGGGCTCGGCCCGCCAGGGGCCATTCTCGTCCACCTCGACCGCACGGACCGGGAGGTAGCCCTGCTCGGCGATCAGCGGAGTCGTGGTCACGTCGGCGGTGAACATGGCCGCCGTGTTCAGTCCGCAGGCGAACGGAAGCTCGGGAAGGGCCGCGGCGAGGGCCACCCCCGCGGCCAGTCCGACAGAGCTCTCCAGCGCCGAGGAGACCACTACCGGCAACCCGAGCCGCTCGGCCAGTTCCAGACAACGGCGGACGCCACCCAGCGGCTGCACTTTCAGCACGGCCACGTCGGCAGCGTGGAGAGCGACGACTCGTTCCGGGTCGCCACTGCGCCGGATCGACTCGTCGGCGGCAATCAGGACGTCCACGCCGCGGCGGGCCAGCAACAGCCGCAGCTCGGCCAACTCCTCGGTGGCTGCGCAAGGCTGCTCGGCGTACTCCAGGTCGACCCGGGCCAACTGGGCCAACCGGGTGGCAGCAGTCTCGACGTCCCAGGCGCCGTTGGCGTCCACCCGGATCTTCCCGGACGGGCCCAGCGCGGCCCGGACGGCCTCGACCCTGGCCAGATCGTCGGCTGCCGACTGGCCGGGGTCGGCGATCTTGACCTTGGCGGTTCGACAGCCCGACCCTGCAGCCAGCTCGTAGGCGGTGTCGGGATCGACAGCGGCGATCGTGGCGTTCACCGGTACCTGGTCGCGGATCGGCTCGGGAAAGCCCTCCGTGAGCGCCTCCTGGGTGGCCAACCACCACCGGCCGGCCTCTGCGGGGCCGTACTCGGCGAATGGGCTCCACTCCGCCCAACCGACCGGGCCGCGCAAGAGCAACCCCTGTCGCATCGTGATTCCACGGAACCGGTGGCGCAGCGGCAGCGCGTAGGCGACAGCGTCCATCAGCGGGCGATCAGCAGCCCGACCGCAAGTCCGGCGGCACAGGCGAGCTCGGCGAGGCCGGTCTGCTTCAGCACCGGGATCAGCCGCGGCCCACGCACTCCGGACACCACCTGGATCACCGGACCGATCAAGGTGATCGCCATCAGCATGCCGAGCAGCGCCCACCAGGAGCTTGTTGCAGCGACGCCGACGACGGCCAGGGCGGAGAACAGCAGCAGTGCCAGGAAGAAGGTTCGAGTGCCGCGGTCGCCGAGCTTGGTGGCCAAGGTCAGCTTGCCGGCCAGCCGGTCGGTGTCCAGGTCGCGCAGGTTGTTGGCCACCAGGATGGCGCAGGCCAGAGCGCCCACGGCGATCGCGGTCCACCAGCCGGCAACGGGCACCGACCCCAGTTGCAGGTAGATGGTGCCTCCGACGGCGACCAGGCCGAAGAAGATGAACACGAAGACCTCGCCCAGTCCCAGATAGCCGTAAGGGTGCGGACCGCCGGTGTACAACCACGCGGCCACAATCGCAGCAGCCCCGACGCCGAGCAGCCACCAGTCTCCAGCGATCCAGACCGCAGTCAGGCCGGCCAGTGCCGCCACAGCGAAGCATCCGAACGCCGCTGCTCGCACCCAGCGCGGCGCGACGAGTCCGGAGCCGACGAGGCGCAGCGGCCCGACCCGATCGGCGTCGGTGCCGCGGATCCCGTCGGAATAGTCGTTGGCGTAGTTGACGCCGACCTGCAGGGCCAGCGATACCACCAGCGCCAGACCGGCCAGCACCGGATGGAAGCCACCGGCGAACCAGGCCACGCCGCTGCCGGCCAGCACCGGAGCGACAGCCGCCGGGAGGGTCCTCGGACGCGCACCCTCGATCCAGTCGCTGATTGTGGCCATGCTCACCCTTCGTCCTGCCAGGCGGCGACGAGAGCCGCCCGATCGATCTTGCCCGTCGATGTGTACGCCAGTTCGGCCACCTGCCGCAATTCCTTGGGCAGCCCGGCCCGGCCGAGCTGTCCGCGCAGCCGGGCCACCAGGTCATCCAGCTGCCAGTCGCCGGTGGTGACGGCGACCACCCGGACGCCCCACTGAGCGTCAGGCAGTGCCAGCAGCACCACCGACGCTTCCCCGGGAGCGACCGCCTCGTCGCACAGGCGTTGCGCAGCGGCCAGATCGACCTTTTCCCCGCCGCTGATCACCACATCGTCGAAACGGCCGAGCACCTGCAGCCGACCGTCCGCGCCGATCCGACCGCGGTCGTTGGTCCAGACAAGGTCGCCATCGAGAACCTGTGCGGTCAGGTCCGGACGCAGCCGGTATCCGGCGAAAGCCATCGGTCCGCGCAGCCCGAGCCGCTCTCCGTCCACCTCCACCGCGACGCCGTCCAGCGGAACGCCGTCGTACACGCAGCCACCGGCGGTCTCGCTCATCCCGTAGGTGGTCACCACCCGGATGCCGGCGGCCAACGCCCCCTCACGCAACCCGTCGGGAACGGCGCTGCCGCCGATCAGCACCCCGGCATAGCCGCGCAGCCGGTCGCGCTGCTCGGGACGGGCCAGGGCACGGTGCAGCTGCGTGGCCACCAGCGATAGGTAACTGCGCTCTCCAGGATTGGGCAGCTCGGACAGGTCTGGTGCGGTGAAGCGCAGTCCGCGGCCAGCGACCACCGAGCGCACCACGGTCATCAGCCCGGCCACGTAGTGGGTGGGCAGCGCACAGACCCACTCCCCCGGTCCGCCGAGTCGGTCATGGGTGGCTCGTGCCGAGAACTCCAGGGCTGCACCGGTCAGGACGACGGCCTTTGGCTCACCGGTCGACCCGGATGTGGCCACCACCACGGCCGCACCGGGTTCGGTCACCGGGAGCTGTGGGCGGACCGCGGTCATCGCCACTTCGGGCGCCCTCGGGGTCACTGGAGGGCCGCCGGCCAGCGCGTCCGCCAGGGCCGCGGCCAGCTGTTCGTCCTCGGCCACCTGCAGCAACACCATCCCAGGCTAGCCAGTCTGGGGCCATCCACCGTGCCGACGAGCGGCCGTGGAGTCCACCACGCGAAATCGCACCGCCTGAACGTAGCCTGAGAGACTCTCATATGGCACAATCCAGCTTGTGCCAGGCAAGTTGCGCGCAGCGGTGATCGCCTTAGCCACCGCGACCGGACTGGCCTGCGGCGTCCCCGCTTATGCGATGCCGATCTTCGACACCGATCTCGGCTCGGCATCCTCGGTCACGTTCACCAGCGATGCCGCCGCCTATCGTGCACATCTGATGGCCGCCGAACAGGCCGCCATCGCCCAGCACGACGCCAGCCTGGAGGCGCTGCACCGCCAAAAGGTGCAGGCGATGGGCTACGAGCCCGGTACTACCGATCCGCGGGAGATCGCTCGCCAGATGATGCAGAACTGGTATGGCTGGGGCTCGGATGAGTTCGCATGCTACGACCGGATCATCACCCAGGAGAGCCGCTGGCAGGTGAACGCGGACAACCCGCGCTCGAGTGCCTACGGCATTCCGCAGGCGCTCCCCGGTAGGCGGATGGCTGCCTACGGCGCAGATTGGCGGACGAATCCGGCCACCCAACTCGCTTGGGGTCTGAACTACGTGAAGAGCCGCTACGGCACCCCGTGCCAGGCCTGGTCCTTCAAGCGGGCTCACGGCTGGTACTGAGTTCCATAGACGCCGCGAGGCCCCGTCCGTAATGGACGGGGCCTCGCGCTATTGATGTGGCTACTGGTGCGGTTCTACCGGCGGGACGATTCCGTCCTCGATGGCTCGGCGGAACAGATCCAGCTTGCTGGCGGCGGGGCGGTTCACGTTGGTGTACTTCACCCGGATCCGCTTCAGGTACTCCTTGACGCTGTTTTCGGTGATGGTCAGCCGCCCTGCGACCTCGGGCACCTCGAAGCCGCCGGCGTACAGGGCCAGCACCTCGCGCTCGCGGGGGCCCAGATTGGCAGCCACATAGGAGGCATCACCCTCGATGGCGGCCAGAATCTCCTGACTGATCACCACCTGGCCCTCAGCCACCGCTTCGATCGAGGCGACCGTCACCGCAAGTGGCTCGGCCTTTCGGCAGACCCCGGCAGCGCCACCGGCCAGCGCCCGACGCAGCAGCCGGACGTTGTCGGCGATCGAGTAGACCAATACCTTGTAGCCGGCATCGATCAGCCGCTCGGTGTTGTCCAGCGGGTCGGAGCCGTCGTCCAGCTGCAGGTCGAGCAGCACGACATCAGCCGGGACGTCCTGAGCCAGAAACTCGTCGACGGTGCCGGCGCCGCCCACCAGGGTCACCTGGTGACCGGGATTCGCCTCCAGCGCGGCGGCCATTCCAATCCGGATGGCCTCGTGGTCATCGATTACGGCGGTGTTGATCATCTGCCCCTGCCCTACTTCGTGCTCGCCTTGCCGCTTGCATCCAAGCCGATCAGCTCGCTGCTGCCATCCTCACGCACCGCCAGCACCGTTACCACGTCCTCGTAGCCCTCCGGGGCAGCTCGGGCAACCACTCGCTTGGTTGAGCTGTCGGTCAGCAGTCGACCGAGATGGCGGGTCAATGCAGTGCGAACATCTTCGGGCAGTCTAGTGCCCCGGCTATCCACCAGCCGGACATCCACGCCACGTCCTCGCGCCACTTCGATTGCGTCCGAAGTGAGCTCGGTGACCAGGTTTCCGGCACGCATGGCATCGCGCAGCCGACTCTCCTGGGCCAGACAGTTGGCCCGCTCCTCTGCGCTCAGCACGTAATCGGGGTCGGCGATCCGGTTCAGCAGCGGCCCGACCTGGGCGCGCAGCTGGGTCAGCCACACGTCACGCAGGACCAGTTTGGAGAAGCTCTGTGCGATTGCTTTGTTGGCTTGGGCGGACGAGCGCCGCGACATGTTCATCCGATCGCCCATGTCGATCAGCCAGGCTTGCAGCAGCTGCGCGACCAGCATCCAGGAGAACGGCCCGAAGCCGACCCGCAGTGTGTCGCCCACTTCGAGGCCTCGGCTGATCGCCCAGACTGCCGAGACCAGCGCATACAGCACGACGCCGGCCCAGGCGATCCGGCCCTGCCCGCGGACCAGCACCGCAACCAGCAGGACCATCACCACGGTGCTATGCCAGGTGGCATAGCCGGGCCAGTAGCCCTGCGGCAGGACCGACTGCACGATCAGGGTCAACGCCAGCAGCATGGCCACCACGGCGCTGGCTCGCCCGACACTCATCGGATGCTCTTCCGAATGCCACAAGGTGACCGCGGTGGCGATAGCAGCCAGACCCTGGGCCAGGAACACCGGCCACACGGTGGTGACTTGATCCAGGCTCGTCCAGCCGAGTAGGAACTGCAGCGCGACCAGTATCCAGACCAGCCGCACCAGCATCGGACGGGACAGGTCGGGGATGTCTGGCATGCCGCGCCGCGGCCGCCGTCCCGGTGCGCTGTCGGACTCGGTGGCCACCAGCTCCTCGGTGGGCGTCCAGGTCAAGGTGACCACGGTCCCCTCTCCGGGAGCCGAGCGGATCTCGGCATGGCCACCGATCGCCCACATCCGGTAGACGACCGAGACCTGCAGGCCGAGGCGCCGCTTGGGCACCAGATCGGGGTCGAAGCCGATACCGTCGTCGGCGATGGTGATCTCGACAGCGCCGTGGGCCGGGCTGGTCAGACTGACTTCGACCTTCTCGGCTTGCGCATGCTTGGCGACGTTCAGGGCGACCTCACGCACGACCATGCCCAAGGTGCTGGCCACCGGCTGGGGCACCAGAATGTCTTCCAGTTGCGAGATGAACCGCGACTGCGGGACGAGAGTGGAAACGACGTCACTGACCAGCCAGGTCAGTTGGTCACCGGTGACTGGCAGCCTGGCCTCTGTCGGGGCTTCGGCTTGAGCTAGCCGCTCCACTGCGCGCTGGGCCTGCTGAGCCACCGACTGATCGTCGGGGTGGTTGGCGGCCGAGACCAGAGTGGTCATCACCTCGTCGTGGACGATGCCGTCGAGCCGATGCCGCTCCTCGAGCAGTGCATCCTCGATGGCGGCGGCGGTCGCTTCGCGCCGGGAGTTCTCCTCGATCTCGTCCAGGTCTTTGAACGAGTTGCCGACCACGCCGAGAGCCACGATCACCACGGCGGCGTTCATCACCAAGACGATCATGTCCTGGACCGCACCCAGCAGCGGCGCCCCTTGTCCGGACGGGGTCATCCGGATCACCGCGAACAGGATCCCGGCCACGATGGCATAGCCCAGGCCCCAGGCCGTCCCCATGGTCACGGCCAGGCAGATCGAGGCGACCCCCAGGCACATCCAGATCCACGGGCTACTGGACGCCGGCGAGGTCGACTGCCAGGCCCACGGCCAGGTGATGAGCCCGACGGTGACCAGCACCACATAACCCATAGCCCACAGGTTCAGGCTGCGGCCCAGGAAGCTGAACACCATCATTCCCAGGCTGGCCACGATGATCCCGCCGCCCACGATCGCCAGCCACCAGGTGGCCAGGTACGGCATCTGTCCTGCGGCAGCGAAGGCGGCCGGGATCAGAGTGCCAAGGCAGAACAAGGCGACGCCGCGCTCCACCCAGGCGGAGAGCTTTGCGGTCTTCAGACTGAGTTTCAACGGACTACCTACCTAGTCCAATCCACCAGCTGTGCAGCGTCGTGCTCACCCTGCGGCCAGACTGCTCTCTCGATGCCTGCGGCGGCAAGAGCCTTGCGGCATCCGGGGCAAGGCGGATCAGTGATGTAGGCGGTGGCGCCCTTGGTGTCTCTGGTGGCGAACAGCAGCGCGTTCACCTCTGCATGGATCGCGATGCAGAAGCCCGGGCTGCCCGGACGGTCGTAGTCGCCGAGTCCGGGCACCTGGTCGTAGCTGAGCTGGCCGCGCGGGCAGGCCCCCTCCAGGCAGTCGGGATGGCCGGGTGCGGCACCGTTGTAGCCGGTGGCGATGATTCGCCGATCCAGCACCAGCACCGCGCCCACCCGACGCCGGGTGCACTTGGCCCGAGTGGCCACTGCGGAGGCGATAGTGAGGAAATACTCGTCCCAGCTGGGTACGGTCACAGCGGACACGTCGCTCCCATCTCACCGCGGAATGATCTCTAGCCTCCTAGAGGGTATCTCCCAGCGTCGCAGTTCTAGCCGAGATAGTCGTTGCTCATCGCCAGTGTCGGATCCTGGGTGCCTGCGGTCAAACCACTCGAGCCCATGAATTCGGCCATCTTCGCCCATTGCGATGCATCGAGTTTTCCGCTGATCACCCCGTCGGTGCCCTTCCACAGCGGGATCGTTGCCGCCAGCGTCGCCTCGGCCGCAGCCTTGGTGGTGCCGGCGTCCAGACCCGGGATGTAGCTGCCGGAAATGGCCAGGGTCTGAGCCGGGTCGGCCACGGCGGACGTGATCCCGGCCAGAGTGCCGGCCACCACTGAGCGGACCACGTCCGGATGCTCCTTGGCGTAGCCGGTGGTGGTGATCAGGCTGGCCCCGACCAGCGGGACAGCACCGGAGCCGATCGGGATCGAGCGAGCCGTGAAACCGGACAGCTTCGACTGGACCAGATCGTTGTTGGAGAAGCCGATGATCGCGTCCACCTTGCCGCCGCGCAGCGCGGCCTGCTGGGTGTAGCCGATCTCTTTGATCTGGACGTCGGCTTCGCTCAGCCCGGCGCTGCGCAGGGCGACCTGCAGGCCGAACCAGCTCTCGCCGTACTTGCCGGGCAAGCCGATCGAATGTCCCTTGAGGTCGGCCAGGCTGGTGATCGGAGAGTCGGCCGGGACGACCACAACGACTGGGTAGCTGCGGTAGTAGGCCGAGACCGCGACCAGATCCATGCCTTGTGACCTGGCTTGCAGCATCTCGTCCGCTCCAGCGACCACGAACTGCTCCTGGCCGGCGACCAGGGCGGTGAACAGCCCCTCCGAAGCACCGTGGTGGCGCAGCTCGGCATTCACTCCGGCCTTGGTGAAGCTGTCTTGGGTTTCGGCAACGTAGAACGGGCTGAACTGGACGTTTGGGATGTAGGTCAGTCCGATCGTGGCCTTGGCCGGCGCGGCTGGACTGCTCGGCGGGGTCGTCGCCGACGGCGGGGTGCAGCCTCCGAGGAGGAGCAGGGCGGCGGCCAGGATGGCCGGGACGATTCTGCGCATGGTTTCCTTTCAGGACTTACCGATGGACTCGATCACTCGGGAGTTGCGCTCCCAGTGGTGGATCAGGGAGTAGGCGGCCGAGGCGATCAGGGCCAGCACGACGACGGTGCCGATCATTCCGGCGGTGTCGTAGGAGTCACGCTGAATGGTCAGGACGGTGCCCAGCCCGCTGCCGCCCATCACCATCTCGCCGACGATGGCACCGGTCACCGAGAGGGTGACGCCATTGCGGATTCCGCCCAGCACCGAGGCCAAAGCCATCGGGAACTCGACTTGGCTGAGCAGCTGCCAGCCGCCGGCCCCGTCCATCCGGGCGGCGTCGACGACATCGGCGTCGACGTGCCGCAGGCCGACCACTGAAGAGATCAGGATCGGGAAGAAGACGATCAGTGCGCAGAGCATGATCACCGGACCCAGCCCGTAGCCGATCCACAGCACCAGCAGCGGCGCGATGGCGACCGCGGGGATGGCCTGAGTGGCACCGAGGAAGGGGTTGATCGCCGCCGCCGCCCACCGCGAGCGGTGAATCAGTGCAGCCATCGGGAGGGCCACGGCCGTGCCGAGCAGGGCACCGCCGAAGGCTTCCAGGACGGTGGTGCCCAGGTATCCCCAGTAGGTCGAGTCGACGACGAAACCGGCCAGCCGATTGAGCACCGCACCCGGTCCGGGCAGCAACGGGGACGCCTTGGCGCCGGCCGTCACCAGCCAACCGACGAGCAGCAGCCCGCCCAGGGCCGCCGGTGCCGCGATTTCGCGCTTCATCCAATCCTCCGCCTCAGCTTCGAGGCGGTTGTGTGGGATGCGCAAACGGGTCGCCCACGCGATCAAATCGCGTGGCGACGCCGCGTGCTGCCTCCCATCCGGACTTTCACCGTCGGTCTCGGAGTTTCACCGAGTCAACCGCTCCTGCAGGCAGGAACGGGTCGCGGACTATCACCGCCGGTTCGGACTTACACCGACCCCGGAGCACGTTCAGTCGCCAGTTTAGCCCCC
>Ga0268263_1002074_pt1 | contig 14221 bp, 16 predicted proteins | sample Biomet5_FD_190358 | JGI IMG/M metagenome (GOLD analysis project Ga0268263, IMG submission 190358) | Microbial communities from bioreactor (seeded with sewage sludge) at LBNL, California, USA - Biofuel metagenome 5 (SPAdes) (version 4) | ecosystem: Engineered > Bioreactor > Anaerobic >... | reverse complement strand
GGCCAGCAACGCGCCGGTCTCAGACTTGCCGACACCGGAGCCGCCACAGACCGAGACAACCGCGCGGCGTCCGGCGTCCAGTTCGGGAGCCAGCAGTTCGATCAGCCGGGGGAAGATGTGCTCGGCCTTGGCGAGATGCGCCTCGGTGATCTGCACCTTGTCCCCGGGCATGTCGCCGACGGGGATTGCAGACAGGTCGCTGACGACCGGGAAACTGACTGTCATGCGCTCTCCTTGGCCTCCACGCCCGAGCGAGACCCCGGCGGTCCCACGTGGTGGCTAAATCGTTTGATCAGAGAGTACAGCCCACCATCGGCGCACGCACTCACGCGTGATGACAACCCTAGTGGGGCCAGAGTGCCCGATGGAATTAAGAAGGGCTCCTGCCCGGGGGGATGGGGCAGGAACCCTGCGCGCAACTATAGGGAACAACCTGCGGCCATGTCACTCCCATGGGGGACATGCCGGGAAACCGTGCAGCTCAGTCGCCGGCAGTGGCCGCAGCCTCGGCCTTGAGCTTGTCCATGTCGAGTTCCTTGACCTGCGAGATCACATTCTCGAAGCTCGACTTGCTCAGCGCTCCGGCCTGGCGGAACACCAAGTAGCCGTCACGGAAGGCCATCAAGGTCGGGATGGAGCTGATCTCCAAGGCGCCGGCCAGCTCACCTTCGGCGTCGGTGTCCACCTTGGCGAAGACCGCGTCCTGATGGTTGTTCGAGGCGGCCTCGAAAATCGGGCCGAACATTCGGCACGGCGGGCACCAGGTGGCCCAGAAGTCGATGAAGACAATGCCGGACTCGATGGTCTTGCCGAAATCGGCAGTAGTCAGAGTGGTGGTAGCCATGGCTTCCTTCAGTAGGTTTCAGACATAGACAACGCCGCACAGGCAGCGCCCTATTCCGACCACTCAGTTCGAGGCAACGAACAGCTGATCGGCCAACTCCGCCGGCAGCAGCAACTGCTCTTGATCACCCAGGACGACCTTGTGCCCGCGCAACTGCGCCGTCACCGGACGCCCGTCGGCCACACCGAGGGCAGCGAGTCGTCCGAGCAGCTCGACGTCGGCCTGCAGCGCCTCGCTCATCCGAGCGAAGACCACCTCATGGGTCTGGCCATCGGCCAGCCGCAGCGAGAGCAGCTCCACCCCGGCCAGGAAGTCCTCAGCGGCGGCGGCCCCCAGCTCGTCCAGCCCCGGGATCGGGTTTCCGTAGGGCGAGCGCACCGGATTGTCCAGCAGCGTCAGCAGCCGGCGTTCGACCTGGTCGGAGATCACGTGCTCCCAGCGGCAGGCTTCCTCGTGGACGAGCTGCCAGTCCAAGCCGATCACGTCCACCAGCAGCCGCTCGGCGAGTCGATGCTTGCGCATCACCTGCTCGGCAAGCCGGCGGCCACGCTCGCTGAGCTCCAGGTGCCGATCCGGATGCACCGAGACCAGTCCATCGCGCTCCATCCGCGCAACGGTCTGCGAGACCGTGGGCCCACTTTGACTCAGCCGCTCGGCAATCCGGGCGCGCAACGGCAGCACGCCTTCCTCACCGAGTTCGTAGATGGTCCGCAGATACATCTCGGTGGTATCGATGAGATCGCTCATCTGACTCCTCCCCGCGATTCCAGCCAGACTATAGCTATGTCCCACCCACAAATGGCCCGTCAGGTACTGGTGGCCCCGCAAAGACTTGCCGGTTGGCTGGCCGGCTTCGCCCAGCGACACGGCCAGCCAGAGGTCGGCCTGAGTGCAGAAACCGTGGCACTGGACGCTCCCGACGGCGCCCGAGCCGTCGTGCACCTGCCCTGGGGGCCACTCACCGGAATCGACCCGCTGGCCGAGCTGGTCGCCGACGCACTGCGGCCACGTCGCGTCGGCGCCGTGATTGTCCGGCGCCGCGCCCACGCGGTCGGCGTCTTCGAGGGTGCCCAACTGATCAGTGGCCATCACGCCAGCCATTACGTGCAAGGACGAACCAAAGCCGGCGGCTGGTCGCAGCAGCGCTACGCGCGGCGCCGCGCGAACCAGGCCGAGCACGCGTTCGCCGAGGCGTCCGCCGATGTCGCCGAGTTCCTGCTTCCGGAGGCTGGGCGGCTGGAGGCAGTGGTCACCGGCGGCGATGCGTCCGCGGTCAACGAGGTTCTGGGCCGTGCGGAGTTCGCCGCGCTGCGGCGGCTACGGGTGGGCTCGGCGTGGGCCGTCCCCGACCCGAACCGGACGGTGCTGGTCGGCTTCGGCGAGCTGTATCGACAGCTCCGGATCGCTCTGAACGAGCTGGCCTAGTTGCCGAACCGGCGGCTATCGGCGAAGCAGGACGACGGCAGCGGCGAGCACAGCCAGTAGCCCGGCCGCGCCCAGCGCCCACGTCTGACGAGAGTCATCGGGTGCCGCGCCCTGGGTGTCGTCGGGGCCTGAACCGTCCTCGCCCTCATCGGCAGCATCGGTAGCAGTCGCCTTCGGTGTGGCGCCGGTTGTCGCCGAGTTCCCCGCTGTCGCGCCCGCTGCGGGCGAGGGGGACTGCGCCATAGCCACGGACGGAACCGACACTCCGAGCAGCACCACAACCGCTGCAACAACGCCCGCCAACGCATGGCGCACCACCGACATCATGGGGACGAGCGTACCCGGCTCCCTTCACCCTCACGAACCGCCCGGTCCAGCAGAAGACCTCAGGCCCGCACCAAACGCTCCACTCCGCACGGAGGCACGCGCCGCACCGAAGCCGCAGATCCGTCCAGGGGGTTGGCACCACCACTACCGTTGGTGCATGAGCACGCTGTGGCTCTACGCGGTGGCCATCGACGAGGTTCGCGGCATCTTCGGCGCGGACCCCTTGCTCGCGGCCAGGCTGCGCACTGCAGCGGCCAACAGATTCGCTGCCCACACGGACGTCGCTCCAGGGCTGCTCGGCAAGTTGGGACCGGTCTTCCGCCATCCACCCGATGCCCCCGTCGTCCGTCCGGACGTCCCCACGGCCGTCGAGGTGGATGCCCTTCTGGCCAGCCGTTACCTGCCTCCGGACCGGCTCAGCGCCGCCTGGGTGCTGCTGCTGGCCTGGCTGGAAGAGGTGGCGCCGAATCCGCTCCCGCTCTCGCTGAGCGCCGCCCAGCTGAGCGAGTTCGACTTCGACCTGGCCTGCAGCGGGGTTCCGTCCCGGCTCGGCCTGACCGACCTCCTGAAGACCGGGCTAGGTATCCCGCTGGCGCCCGGTCCAGGCTGGGCAGCCGGCTGGGTGCCGGCCGAGCGGGCCGCGGTGATCGCACCGTCCTGGCGGGCGTGCCTGGCCGAGCTGGCCGACGATCGTCGCGCACTGGCCGTCACCGTCCTGGACTGGCTGGAGGCCCAACCGGGATGGACGCAGCCAGAGCCCTCCCCCGACCTCGTCGCAGTCTTCCAACCCTGACCGGAGCAAAAGTCACACGGCGCCGCCCCCGCGGGGATGGCGCCGTGTGACCGGTATGGAACTACTTGGCGATCAGAGCCGCGAGAATCGGCCCCTGGACGAAGTAGATCAAGAAGGCCGCAGCCACAGCCCACAGCAGCGGGTGCACCTTGCTGGCCTTACCGACAATCGCCTTGATCGCGACGAACAGGAGGAACCCCACGCCGATTCCGACGGTGATCGAGTAGGCGAACGGCATCAGGATGATCGTGAAGAAGGCCGGAATGCCCTCCTCCGGGTCCGTCCAGTCGATGTGGACCACTTGGGACATCATCAGGAAGCCGACGAAGGCCAGCGCCGGAGCGGCCGCCTCGGCCGGAACCATGTTGACCAGTGGCGCCAGCACGATGGCCAGCAGGAAGGCCACACCGGTGGTGATCGAGGCGATACCCGTCCGCGCCCCGTCACCGACACCGGAGGCCGACTCGACGTAGGAGGTGTTCGACGAGGTCAAGGTGAGGCCACCGACCATGGCGGCCACGGAGTCGACGATCAGGATCTCCTGGGTGTGCGGCGGGTTGCCATCATCCTCGAGCATGTCGCCCTCGGCGCCGACGGCGACGATGGTGCCCATGGTGTCGAAGAAGTCAGCCAGCAGCAGCGAGAAGACCAGCAGGACGACCGCGATCGGGCCGATCGGACTGGCCAGACCACCGAAGAAGAACTCACCCGGGTTGAGCCAGGCCTTTCCGACCAGGCTGAGATCGACGCCGCCCCAGCCGAGGAACGCCGGAATGTTGGACATCCAGCCGGTCGGGTTGTCAGCGGACTTCGACCCAATCCCGGCGATCGCCTGGACGATCACGGCCAACACGGTGCCGGACAGGATTGCGATCAGGATCGCACCCTTGACCCGCTTCACGTAGAGAACGATGAGCAGCAGCAGAGTGATCACGAAGATCGCGATCGGCCAGCCGTTGAGGCTGCCGAAGATGCCGAGCTCGACCGGGGTGCCCTTCGCCGGGCGGATGATGCCGCCGTCGACCAGACCGATGAAGGCGATGAACAAACCGATACCGACCGAGATGGCCGCCCGGATGTTGCGTGGAACGGCGTTGAAGACTGCCTTCCGGAATCCGGTGAAGACCAGGATCGTGATGATCAGGCCCTCCCAGAAGACCAGGCCCATTGCCGAAGTCCAGCTCATCTTCTGAGCGATGGTGTAGGCCACCACCGCGTTGATGCCCAGGCCGGCGGCCAGGGCGATCGGGAATCGGGCGTAGCTACCCATGAAGATGGTGAGAATGCCGGCGATCAGCGCCGTTGCCGCCGCGACCGCACCGACTGAAGCGTGAGTGGCGGCATCGCTGACGGGGAGACCGATGATCAGGTTGCCGTTGACATCGGGCGTAGTGCCGATGATGAGCGGGTTGAGAACGATGATGTAGGCCATGGTGAAGAAGGTCACCAGACCACCGCGAATCTCACGACCGAGGTTCGAGCCACGCTTTGTGAGCTCGAACCAGGCGTCGAAGCCGCTTACCTTTGCAGAGGACGGAGTAACCGTCGAAGAACCAGGGTTCGCCATGGCGGAATGGTAGGGGCTCTCAGCCAGGCCATAGGGTGGTGTCCGTGATCGAAAACGCCCACCAGCACCGACCCTTGTTGGTGCAAGCGCCGGTACGCGCTCTGGATCCGGACGGCGTCGCCGTGGTCAGCATCGGGACGATCGCCTTTGCGGTTGCCACCGGGATCCTATGGACCGCGATTCCAGAGCTGACCGCCACCGATCAGCTCTGGCACCTCTGGGTCGCCGCAACCGGAACCGGCATGGGCGTGCTCGGGCTCAGCTTCGGAATCTTCCGCTCGCAGCGCCGCAAGCGGGCCGGCTCCGACCCGGACGTCGAGGACGGCTCAGTCGAAGATCTCGGAGTCGACTCGGATCGTGTCCCAGATCGGGACTGACAGATCCACACCGCGGGCCGGTTCGACGACGTCGGAGTGCCCGCCACAACCGTGATCGACACTCACCACCGAGCCGTCGGCCGGTGACAGTTCGTTCGCGCACACTCCGAAGACCCGACCCAGGCTGCCGCTCAGCCCGATGAAGAAGCCGCAGCTCGCACAGTTGGCCGGAGCCTGCTGCGTCATCGGATTGTCGGCGCCGCCGGGCCCGTCCAGCCAGCGCTCGGCGGCATCATCTCGTCCGACAACGGACAAGACACGCTCGCGCCCCAGCCCCAGCTCGGCCACCAGCGCCCGCACCTGGCTCGCCTCGGCGGGATCGGTGTCCGCGGCATGCTCGCCGCCGGTGTACCCCGGCTCGAGCCGGACATCCTCGGCCGGCGTCGGAGCCAGCACGCCAGGGGTGAGGTCTTTGGGACCGATCCGGTCGCTCCACGGCACCCACGCGGGCGCAAGCAGCGCACCTTCGCCCGGCAGCAGCGTGACCTCGTCGACAGTCGCATCCTTGGCTCGAGCCGCCCGGACCACGGTGACTTCCCATTGCCAGCCCGGATAGCCCGGGTGCAGGCAGGCGAACCGGTGAGTGGCGACCCGGACGTCCTCGGCGACCACTCCGAGGTGCTCACCGACTTCGAGCACGCCAGCGCGACGAACGGCGGCGGTCCGAGCCAAGTCGACAGCCGCGGCGCAGACCGCGTCCAACTCCAAGGTGGCAGCCACTACAGCTCCAGCTCGTCAGCCACCGCGCGCAGAACCGCTGCAGTCTTGCCAGCCACCTTGGTGTCAGGGTGGCGTCCCCTGCGGTAGCCGTTGCCGAGATTGTCGAGCATCTTGATCAGATCCTCGACAATGATCGCCATCGCCTCCGGCGACTTGCGGGCAGCTTTCGACAGCGACGGCGGTGGATCGAGGAGGCGCACCGACAGTGCCTGCTCCCCCTTCTTGCCGTCGACAACGCCGAACTCAACCTTCTGGCCACGCTTGAGACTGGTCACGCCGTCGGGCAGCGCAGCAGCGCGGACGTAGACGTCGTCCCCACCCTCATCCTTGGAGAGGAACCCGAATCCCTTCTCCGCGTCGTAGTAACGCACCTTGCCGACTGGCATTTTCGCCTCAACTCCCACAACCTTCTGGCGATCGGCTTCCCGACCGGCCTCCAGCCTAACCAATACCCGGCCAGCGAGCACACCGCTGCGGGCAGCACAACCTGCCGTCCCCGGCCGGAGGAGCCCCGCTCCGCCTACTATTGGGCCATGGCGAGCTGGCAGGACGGACCGGAGTACGCGCCGCTGGTGCGCCCGGCCGCTTTCGTGATGCCGGATGTCGAGCCGCTGCAGATCGACCCGGTTCCGCCGTCGCCATCGGCAGCGATGCCGTCGGACGAGCCTCGCTTCACGGCTCCGGGACAGGAGCAGCCGGCACTGGCCGCGCTGGCCCCGTCCGCGGCCCCGGGGCGCAACCCGAACCTCCCCTTCCTCTCCCAGTCGACGCTGGCCAGCGTCGACTCCCGCCGGCCCACTGATCCTTTCGGGGTGGTCGGGCACGCCAACGGCGACTACCTCGCCCCGCCGACACCGCAAGCGGCGGTCCGAGTGAACCCGACGCCGTTCCCGGCGCCGGGAACTCCACAGTGGTTCGCTCCCCCGCCGGGCTCGTCTCCGGCGGAGCAGCCCCGGGTCGGCGTCCGCCAGGTGCTGGCGGGGATCACGCCGGCGGTGGCGATCACCTTGGCGATCGGCATGCTGTTCGGCTGGGCGGCCCCGTTCACCCTGGTCATCGCCTTCGTGCTGAGCTCTCGGATCGGGTACCGGCGCGAGGCCGTCCATCGCACCTGGCAGTTCACCGGCTTCGCCCTGCTCGCGATCGGCATGGTCAGCATCGCCGGAACCGGCAACGACCTGGACGCCCTGTTCGAGACGCTGGCCTTCACCTGCCAGGTGGCCAGCTGGGTGGTCGCAGTCACCCTGATTCTGATTGTCGGCTCGGCCTTGCGGGCCGGCGAGCAGCCGTTCCGGTCGCGATGAGCCCCACCAGGCTCACCCGACGCGGCACTCTGCTGCTCGCGCTGGTCGGCGTTGTCGTGATCGCGCTGGCGGCCGTGCTGATCGCCGGCTGGGTCGCTCCGGTGCAGCAACGGGCCCCGCAGCTCACCGCACCAGCCAATGCCACGGCACTGGCCACCGCGGCGGCCACCGCCCACCGGCAGCGCCTCAGTGGTGGCGAGCTCGGCGAGCGCGTCCCCTTCTCCAGCGGCGACGGCAACGGCTGGCTGACCATCACCGCGGCCGAGTGGATCGATCAGGGCGAGGCGGCCCCGCCACCGGGAAAGAGCCATCTGATCATCACCGTGGAGATCGAGTGCAGCAAGGGCAGCCTCGTGGCCGACGGATTGTGGCTGCGCGCCAAGACCACCACCGGCTGGACCGGACCGGGCTATGGGCCACAGCTGACCACGCCGCTGACCCATCATCTGGTGACCGCCGGCTCCAAGGTCACCGGCGAGGTCGGGTTCACCCTTCCCGCCGGTACAGCCACTATCGGGCTGCTGGACGACGACCTGGCCAGCGTGGCCGAGCGGCAGCTGAGCGCACCATGACCGCCGCTGATCTGCGCCCCTGGCAGCAGCGACGCGGCACCCGGGTGGTGGTGACCGACCTGGCCTCGGTGCTCCTGCTGGCCGACACCGACCCGGGCGTCGCCGGCAGTCGCTGGTGGGTGACCCCCGGTGGGGGCATCGACGCCGGGGAGACCGACCGGCAGGCGGCCGTCCGCGAACTGGCCGAGGAGACCGGGCTCGTGATCGACGAGGGCAGCTTGATCGGCCCGGTCGCCGAGCGCGAGGTCGTCCACGGCTACTCCGACCGGATCCTGACCCAGCAGGAGAGCTTCTTCGTGGTGGTGGTCGCGGGCCCGTTCGAGCCGGTGCCGGCCGGGCTGACCGCATCCGAGGAGGAGCGCCTCGACGGCTGGGCCTGGCACCGCCTGGACGCTCTGGATGCGCTCAGCGAGCCCGTCTGGCCGGGAGTGATCCCCCAGCTGGTCATCGAGCGCGGCGCCTCTCGACCCCGCGACCTGGGCCGCATGGAGGAGTCCACCGTCCCGGTAGGATGACTCGGGTGTCCTCCCCGGTAGCCGATGTTCCTGACCAGCCGCGCGCGACGGACCGCCAGCGCCTGCTGGAGCAGTTCTTGTGGCTCTCGGTGGCCACCGCCCTGGTCACGGTGGCGATCAAGTCGCTGGCTGCGTACCTGACGAACTCGGTCGGCCTGTGGTCGGACGCCGCTGAGTCGACGGTGAACCTGGTGGCCGCCCTGGTCGCGGCGTGGGCGATCCGATTGTCGGCCAAGCCCGCCGACCACAACCACGATTTCGGCCATGGCAAGGCCGAATACGTCTCCGCAGGAGTCGAGGGATCGCTGATCTTCGTCGCTGCCGTAGCCATCATCTACTCGGCGATCGGGCGCCTGCTCAAGCCCGAGCCGCTGGAACAGCTCGGCGTCGGCCTGGCCATCTCGGTGCTGGCCAGCCTGCTCAATCTCGGCGTCGGCCTGCTGCTGCTGCGAGCCGGACGCGCACACCGCTCGATCACGCTGGAAGCCGACGGCAAGCACCTGCTGACCGATGTGTGGACCTCGGTCGGCGTCCTGGTCGGGATCGGACTGGTGGCGATCACCGGCTGGGCACCGTTGGATCCGCTGGTCGCCATCGGAGTCGGTATCAACATCTTGTTCACCGGCTACCGGCTGGTGCGCCGCTCCGTGGTGGGCCTGCTCGACGCCGCGCTGCCCGAAGATGAGTTGGCCATCGTGTCCGCTGTGCTTGCGTACGCCTGCGCCGACCCGAAGGTGGAGGTCACCGAGTTGCGCACTCGGGAGTCCGGACGTCAGCGCTTCGTCTATGCCACCTTGGAGGTGCCCGGCGACTGGACGGTGCGGCGCAGCCACGATCTGGCCGACGAGGTGGAGTCAGCGATCCACACCGCACTCCCGGGAACGACAACCTTCGTCCACATCGAGCCGACTCCGCAAGCCGGCTAACGGGACGGACGGTGCCGCGACTCCTGGCTGATCAGGCCGGCCCAGGAGCGGACAAGCTCCTCATCGACGCCGGCCTCGTAGGAGCCACCCGGACGAGCGGCCGAGCCGACCTGGAATGCCGTGATTCCGGCCCGGGTCAGCCAGGGGACGTGCTCGGCCCGCAGCCCACCACCGGCCATGATCACTCGCTGCGCCCACGGGTCAGCCTTGGCTCGAGCGACCAGCTCGGTCAGGCCGTTCTCGACATCACGGGCGGACCCGGCGGTCAGCACCTGGTCGAGCCGCGGCAGCCGCCGCAGCGCCAGCCAGGCACGATCCAGGTCCAGCGTGGCGTCGACCGCCCGGTGGAAGGTCCACGGCCAGGTGCCGTCGTCGATCAGTTCTTCGATGAGAGCGACATCCACCTCGCCCAAGCCGTTGAGGAAACCGAGAATCATCCCGTCCGCACCGGCCTCGGCGTAGCTGGCCATCAGACCGCGTATCCGGACAGCCTCGCCGCCGTCGGTGCTGTAGCCGTCCCGCAGCCGGACCATCGCCCGCACTTGAATGCTGGTGGCCCGCCGGATCTCGGCGACCAGTTTCGGGGTCGGCGACAGCCCGCCGTCATCGAGCTCACCGAAGACGGCGACCCGGTCGGCGCCACCCGCCTCCGCCCGTTCGGCGTCGGCGACGCTCAGCGCAACCACCTCGAGCAGACCGCTCATGGCTCAATGATGGGGTGAGGCCAAGCCACACCGCACCCGACACGCTCAGGCGCTGGCCGGCTCCGCCTCTCCCAACTCGGCTTCCGCCGATTCAGCGGAGGCCGCCGGCGCGACCGAGTAGGCCGCGGAGTCGACGCCACCTCGTGGCAGCCAGAGACTGGCCAGCACCATCAGCGCCGCAGCGGACGCCACGGCGACGAACACCCCGGTCGATGCCGAGACGATCGTCGCGAAGTCGTGCTCCCCGCGTCCGCTGCTGATCACCTGGTTGGCGATCGCTCCGAACACCGCCACTCCGACCGCGCTGCCTGCCGAGCGGGCGAACATGTTCACCCCAGTGACGACGCCACGCTCGTTCCAGTTCACCGAGGCCTGGGCTGCGATCAGGGCCGGCGCCGCAGTCCAACCCAATCCGAAGCCGATCACGAAGGCGATGATCGCCACCGTCCAGGGACTCGGCCACGGCCCGGCGATGGCCAGGGCGATCGCCCCGATCAGAGCGATCACACCGCCGGACAGCACTGTCGTTCGGTAGCCGTAGCGCAGGTACATCCGCCCCGACTGCGCCGCCGCCAGCGGCCAGCCCAAGGTGAGCGCGGCGACAGCGATGCCCGAGACCAGCGGGACGACGTTGAGCGCATTCTCCAGGTAGGTCGGGACGAAGCTGGTGATCCCGATCATCAAGGCCCCGATCCCCAAGGAGATCAGCGTCGTGGTCAAAATCAGCGGACGGCGCAGGATCGACAGCTGCAGCACCGGCTCGGCGGCCCGTCGTTCGACCAGCGGGAACAGCGCCAGCGCGGCGATGCCGACGCCGAAGCTGACCAGGCTGGGCCAGGACGTCCAGGCCCAAGCGTTGCCACCTTCGAGCAAGGCCAGAATCACCGCGGTCAGGCCGACGGTGAGGAGCCCGGCTCCGGCGACGTCGATCCGATGGCGGCGGCGCTCGATGTTCTCGTGATAGGAGCGGACCAGCGCCCAGCCGGCGATCAGGCACAGCGGGATGTTGACGAAGAAGATCCATCGCCAGGACAGGAACTGGGAGAAGATGCCGCCCAGCGCAGGGCCGACCACCGAAGAGATCGCCCACACGCTGGCGATGTAGCCCTGAACCATGGCGCGCTCAGCCACGGTGTAGATGTCGCCGACGATCGTCATCGACATTGGTGCGACCGCTCCGGCGCCCAGGCCCTGCAGCACGCGGAAGCCGATCAGCGCCGGCATGCTCCAGGCGAATCCGGCCAGGAGCGATCCGAGCAGGAACAGCCCGACCCCGACCAGAATCACCGGCTTACGTCCGATGGTGTCGGCGAGCTTGGCGTAGATCGGCACTGCGACCGCCTGGGCCAGCAGATAGACCGAGAACAGCCACGGGAACTGATTGAACTCGCCCAGTTCGGCGACCACCGACGGCACCGCCGTGGCAAGGATCGTCGCATCGATCGCGATCAGCCCTGTCGACAGCATCAGGGCCAGCAGCACCGCGCCCCTCTCGGAGCGGAACCCGACCGTCGTGCCTCTCTCGCTACTCACCTGTCGTCCAACGATTCGGCGATCGCTTCCATTCCCCGCAGAAAAGGGGACAGTCCCCTTTTCTGCGGGGACGCATCGAGGGCGGCCCCTCACGGGGACCGCCCTCGATGTGGATGTCAGCTGGCAGAGCCAGGATCAGAAGTCCATGCCACCCATACCGCCGTCGCCGGCCGGCATGGCCGGAGCCTTCTCCGGCTTGTCGGCGATGACCGCTTCGGTGGTCAGGAACAGTGCCGCGATGGAGGCCGCATTCTGCAGGGCAGAGCGGGTCACCTTGGCCGGATCGATGATGCCGGACTCGACCATCTTCACGTACTCGCCGGTAGCCGCGTTCAGGCCCTCGCCAGCCGGCAGGCCGGCGACCTTCTCGGCCACGACGCCGCCCTCGAGGCCGGCGTTGATGGCGATCTGCTTCAGCGGAGCCGAGCAGGCGGTGAATACGATCTGCGCGCCAGTCGCCTCGTCGCCCACCAGGGACTCGGTGTCGACCTTGGCCTTGGCCGCCGCCTGGAGCAGTGCCACGCCGCCACCGGCGACGATGCCCTCCTCGACCGCAGCCTTGGCATTGCGAACGGCGTCCTCGATGCGGTGCTTGCGCTCCTTCAGCTCGACCTCGGTGGCTGCGCCGACCTTGATCACCGCAACGCCGCCGGCCAGCTTGGCCAGCCGCTCCTGCAGCTTCTCGCGGTCGTAGTCGGAGTCGGAGTTCTCGATCTCGCGACGGATCTGCGCGACCCGGCCGGCAATCTGCTCGGCTTCGCCTGCGCCGTCGACGATGATCGTCTCGTCCTTGGTCACCTTGACCGAGCGAGCCCGGCCGAGCAGGTCGAGGGTGACGGCGTCCAGCTTCAGGCCGACCTCCTCGGAGACGACCTGGCCACCGGTCAGGATGGCGATGTCGCCCAGCATCGCCTTGCGGCGGTCACCGAAGCCGGGAGCCTTGACGGCCACCGACTTGAAGGTGCCCTTGATCTTGTTGACGATCAGGCCGGCCAGCGCCTCGCCGTCGGTGTCCTCGGCCACCACCAGCAGCGGCTTGCCGGACTGGACGACCTTCTCCAGCAGCGGCAACAGGTCGCGCAGGCTGGACACCTTGGAGTTGACGATCAGGATGTACGGGTCGTCCAGGACGGCCTCCATCCGCTCGGCGTCGGTGACGAAGTACGGCGAGATGAAGCCCTTGTCGAAGCGCATACCCTCGGTGAGCTCCAGATCGAGGCCGAAGGTGTTCGACTCCTCGACCGTGATCACGCCTTCCTTGCCGACCTTGTCCATCGCCTCGGCGATGATGTCGCCGACGGTGGTGTCGGCAGCCGAGATGGACGCGGTGGCAGCGATCTGCTCGCGGGTCTCGATGTCGATCGCCTGGTTGCCCAGCTCAGCGATGATCGCGGCGACAGCCTTCTCGATGCCCTTCTTCAGGCCCATCGGATTGGCGCCGGCGGTGACATTGCGCAGCCCCTCACGGACCATCGCCTGAGCGATCACGGTCGCGGTGGTGGTGCCATCACCGGCGACGTCGTCGGTCTTCTTGGCGACCTCCTTGACCAGCTCGGCGCCGATCTTCTCAAAGGGATCCTCCAGCTCGATCTCCTTGGCGATCGAAACGCCGTCATTGGTGATCGTGGGGGCGCCCCACTTCTTCTCCAGGACCACATTGCGGCCCTTGGGGCCGAGGGTCACTCGCACGGCATCAGCGAGGGTGTTCATCCCACGCTCCAGGCCGCGGCGCGCCTCGACATTGAACTCAATCAGTTTCGCCATGTCTGTTCGGCAATCCTTCGACGTCTCGGGGGCTATGCCCCACTGGTGAACTTCCAGGTCTTGGTCGCTTCGATGCCCGCGACGGACGATCCATTGGATCTCATCGAGCTAGACAATGGCACTCTCACGACGAGAGTGCTAATACATGTTTAGCACTCGCACCCGGCGAGTGCAAACGTCCGGACGCGTTATCGAGCCCGACTTCCGGGGCCACCGCAGCGCCCGGCCCGGCACAATGGGACGGTGCCAGTCTCTGCGGCTGCGGCCGTCCGCGCCACCGCGAATGTGGTGAACCTGTCCACTCCGCTGGGAGTGCTGGTCGGCCTGGCCGGACGAGCCCGGTTCCACCGCGGCCCGGACGCCCTGCTGCTGGCCGAGGGGTACACACTCCCGGTGCCGAAAGCGGGCGCCTTCACCGTCGGGAATGTGGTCATCGTGCCCGGCGGGAGCCTGGCCGAGCTGGAGCAGCGGCGTCCGGGGACCACAGCGCACGAGGCCGTCCATGCCTGGCAATGGTGCTACTGCCTGGGCCTGCCGTTCCTCCTCGGCTACGGAGTGGCCTCGGCCTGGTCATGGTTGCGCACCGGACATCCGGCAGCCGCGAACTACTTCGAGTGTTCCGCGAACCTCGCTCACGGTGGCTACCCAGAACTGCCACACAACAACGCCGGGCTGCACCGAATCGGATCCGCATTGCGCAGACCACTGCGGGAGCGGTGAGAGTGGCTCAGCTGTGCAGGCTGACGCCCAACCGGCGCGCGGTGCGCTCCTTCTGCCGGGCGGCACGCTGCCGACGCAGCCGCTTGACCAGCAGTGGGTCGTGAGCCAGCGCCGCATCGGAGTCGATCAG
>Ga0268263_1002071_pt1 | contig 14264 bp, 10 predicted proteins | sample Biomet5_FD_190358 | JGI IMG/M metagenome (GOLD analysis project Ga0268263, IMG submission 190358) | Microbial communities from bioreactor (seeded with sewage sludge) at LBNL, California, USA - Biofuel metagenome 5 (SPAdes) (version 4) | ecosystem: Engineered > Bioreactor > Anaerobic >... | reverse complement strand
CTTATCATTTGGCCTCCATAGTTTATGGTTTGTTTTTTTACTATGGTACCCGATGTTAACGGGTGGGTCAATTTTCATCGGCGATATGGGTCAATTATACACCGGCGTTCACAACGCACTGCATCTCCGCTTTACATTCAGGGCAAATATGATGGTAGACTGCCCTTAATGAATAACTCGCGCTAAGCTGATAACCCATAACATAGGGAACATATCCCCATTCTTCTACGGGTTTGATTCCATATTGCTGCTTTTTCAAAGCCTCAACATTGTTTGGCAAGTAAAGATCCAGGCCATATTCAGTTTCCCAGTAGTGACATTTGGGACAATAATACAGCTTCTTTTCGGCATCAATGGCAGCATACTTATTTTCGTTCGTGATCTTCTTCCACTGCTCACCATACACGCCTTCCCTGGCCTTTCTCAAAGCATCCGCATAGACATCGGTAAAGCGAAATCCCGTTCCCAGCGATATGTCATATGTTTTCCCGCATGCACACTCCAATATTATTCCTTCTCCCATAACGTCACTCCTTCAGGTGCATCAAAATTAACTGATTTTATTATCCAGCATAATTATATGCTCAATCTACGCTTTAATACAGGCAGCCCGTCGTACATGATACCTGCTATTTCTCACATAATTACTATCATACTTGACCTCATGCGATAAATTCTATACACTATATATACTTGGGATAACAGATGGACTTCCGTACGTTTACTTTGAGTATGTAGGATGCCCGCGTTAACTTATCTCATGATAGAAAAGCTCTATTCCTGGCCCGTAAGGGCTGGGGATAGAGCTTGTTCTTTTGAAACTATTATGCCAGGGGGAATTCCAGTATAAGGCGGCATTCCAAAACATAATTAACTGCTCCTACCAATTCTTTTTTCTGATGAAACAAACCGGCATTTGATCATTCGATTACATATTTATTCAAATCCAGGCCGGCACGCTCTGCCAGTCTGAGCAGTTCCTCATTGCCGGCCGACGCCACATCACCAACATCGATCACAGCCATAGGCAGTCCGCCCATCATAGCCGTGCCATAGTGATCCATAAGATCACGTCTTAATCTTTCGCCGTCAATCGTTATATCAACGATTTCTACTTCGTCATCAAAATCGTACATGATCTACCCTCCTGCTCATAAATAAAGTCTGCAAGCTTTAAAGACTTGATCTTTTTTCTATACCAAGCTTTCTATTGCTTCTACTATTTGAACAATAAAAGCATTGTTCATTTGTTTAATACCTTGGTATTAAACGCAGTCGCGAATGACTTTCTTATATTACGATTATGCTTAATGCTTTTTTCATACATTATTTTAATACATTCTTCCTCGGTCATGTTAACTATGCAACTCAGTTTAAATCTTGCTCTAGATGCGCCAACATACATTAATTGTTCTCCTTCATCTGCAAATGAATCTTTATCAATATCAACAACCAGTATTACATCAGACTCAAGGCCTTTAAACTTTCTGCATGTAGTAAATTTAACATAACCTCGCTTATAATTGTATTTTGAGTTACTGCAACAATCGGCAATAATACTATTTTCCTCTGTTTTACAAGTAAGTACCGTAATGCTGTTATATCCAGCAGCAATAAATTCATCAATTTTCATATTAAGCAGCGTAATTGTCTCCTCTTTTGTAGTACAAAACCCCATCTCTGGAGTTTCTCCCATAACTGCATCAGGGAATAATTTTGGTGCTTTATCCGAACCTAAAAGTCTTAAGGACGTAAGTGCTATATTTTCTGTGTTACGGCAATTTCTATATAAAGTCAATTTACAATCGGCCTCTTCAATATATTTTGGAGTTTCCATAGATTGGATCATTTGATTTTTATCATAAAAAAGATAAAAAGTGCCATTGCGGCTTTCATTTTCTATAGCATTAACTTTAAGTAAGTCAATAATATCCACTTCATCAATCTTCACTTTACCAAAATCCTGTCCCTCGTCAATTATTACATGCTGGTATGGGAACGAACAATTGCAGAACATCTCTTCAAGTTTTTCTTTTAGCAAACTATAATCAGCCTTTTTTGTCTCACACAATTTACACGCTAATCCATCTATTGTGTAGTATGACACATGTGGATATTGATATGTATCCCGTAGATGTTGATTTAAAAAAGCATTATAGCAAAGAAACAGTACATTTTCATCCTTTTCTGAATGTCTCCTTGCCTTCTCAACAGCCATAACTGTTTTACCGGTTCCTGCCAGGCCATTAATTATCGCATTATTCTGTTCTTCGAGGTAATTTAACAATGCAACCTGTTCTTTAAGCATTCTTTTAAAAACATTCTTTGTCCGTTCCTTCTCAACCTCCTGTAAAGAAATGAGGTTAAACGAAGGAGCAAGTACTCTTTCTAGAATCCTATTAGCATCCTTCTCAGATAAAAATGTAGTACTCCTATCTTGACCATCATACTCATATATCTTTTCAATGCATTCTTCAATATGTCCAAAAGCATCTGAAGTCAATGTAATATTAATATCACCTTCTGCTGGTAAATATAGCCCTTGAAATTTACTTAATGGTACATCCGGGAACCATACCGCATGAAGCTTCTTACAATTTTGTGCTTCGTACTCTAATCCATGGTCATTCATATAGTCACATAACTTCCACTTATTTCTTTTTGCCTGAATATATGGGCCGTCATGTTTCATCCGTTTTCCGCTACCATACTGCCAATATCCATTCTCAAATTTAACCTGTCCTGCTTTGGCTTCTAAACATATAATTCCCTTTTTAGGGTGAAAAATGACAAAGTCAGTTTCACTTTCAGTAATTACAGCGCCTTTAATAGAAACCATCTCAAAAGAATGAAAAACATAATAATCCTCAGACAATTCGTTTAGTTCCTCAAACATTATGCCTTCATGACTTCTTGGATCAAATTCTTTCGGTATATCTGGTATCATCTTAGCCATAATCACTCACCTACTTTTTCTAATAATTCATTGATATCAAAGCCTTTCCTTGTGCAATATACATTCCATCCCGTTTTCTTAGCGAGAATATAATCATCATAAGCATCACTTAAAAATAGAATGACTTTTTTCTCAAGCCATATTAAATTTGCAACAAATTCTTCTCCAGTTTCTTCAATCCTAACAGTCTTATTATAATAAGGCCTTGCTATCACCTCGGGTGTGCTTTCCTTTAATCTATTTACTAATGCAATTTCATCATCGTCAAAACAATCATCTAAAAGATCTTCCCATATCTCCGCTGCAGTTTCTGTACCAGGATTTCTTCCATCAGCACCTAATGTAAGCGCCATTTTTTTATTAGATAATGAGACACCACTATTCCAATGCCAACGTTCCTTTTGATATGTTTCAGTTACACCATCTATTTCAAAAAGTAATCGTCTAATTATATTCTTCGCCAATTTCCTCTGAAGTTTATTATGATATGCCTGGTTGTAATAGTTTCTTAAACAATTGTAACAGGATGTATTCTCATCGCAGCAGTTTTTACTTACTTTTTCAAGTGCTGCCTCTAATGACTTAATAATAGATTCCTTATCTAACAACCTCTTTACATGACCAGCTCCACCTGGAACATTATCATACAATAGTATATCATAGCTCTGCATATCCAAATTTAATTCAAGGACACCATCAATATCTGTTCTCTCTATACCAAGTGCAATACTAACCCCCTCCAAAAAAGCATATAAAAATGACAATGCCTGAGGGTAGCCCACTTTATCCATTGAATCTAAAATCGGAACAGTAAATCTTGCCACATCCGTTTCAAACTTATGGCCAAGACGTAAATACACTAATTCATCATTAGTGCAATCGAACTGTTTAAAATTTTTATGCTTCTTTAATCTTATTGGTGCTTTTGGTCCCCTTCTGACAATTTCACTGTATCCACATACAGGACACATGTAGAAACCCGATTTATTCATTACAAGAAGCTCATCATCACTACTTGTTTCTACACCTATTGCATTTCCAATAACAAGCCTCTGCTCATCTGTCTTACCTCCACCTACATATGATACCTCTCCTGCATATGAACGTTTAGGTTTGATACGCGTACTTTCTTTGGTTTCACCACTCTTAAAGCCATAAGAGGGCTCTATATAATACTCCGCAACTTCTGTTGAAATAGGTTGCCCACAGTACTTACACGTTGAATTATCATTCTTGGTTAAAAAGATATTAATTCTTCTACATGTTGGACAAGTAATAAAATAGTTTTTAGGGAACTCTGCTTGTTTCCTAAGAGTGACATACTTTGAAGTATATTTACTTCCGTCAACAATCACTTCCGAATCCGGTGCATACTCGGAAATGGCCACTTTAAGATCTCTATTCAAATTATATTTATCTTCAGTTTTATTAACAGGAACTCCATCTACATAAATCTGCAGATCAACAACATCTACAGGAAATCCATACTTAGGAATAACGCAGTATTTTGAAAGGCTCTTAATTGCATCTGTTTTTTCAAGCGATTTAATTTGTTTTGAATAATACTGTACTTCTGAATAATCTTCAGTTTCCAAGGATCTCTGTTTAGCACTTTCAAATTCTTTATGCATCTCTATGATAGCGTTCGTAAAATGAACTAGTTTTTCACCTTCCCCATCCATTTCATCAATCCACTTGAAGTTTCGATAATCATCGTACTGAGATTCTGGTATAATCTTTCTATTTATGTAATCGTTAAGATCATCTGGGTGTGACGCCATATATTTCTTAAACTCATCTACACCTCCTCCATGGATAACCAGTGCATCCAAGTTCCGAGCGAAATCTGGATGTTTTCTAAAAAAGTATCCCAAACTAGTGGCCATCAAATGTCTAATAATAATCTTCTTATTAAGGACATTAAAATGCGGTGGATTTATTACGCCAGAAATCATTTTCTCCGGTTCCGAGAAATATGTAAAGTCATGGGAACCCATCCCACAATACGTCAAAATATATGCGGCACTATCTTTTCTTCTGCCTGCTCGTCCTGCTCTCTGAACATAATTGGCAGGTGTAGGTGGCACATTTCTCATAAATACTGTTTCGAGGCCACCAATGTCAATCCCCATTTCAAAGGTCGTTGAACAGCTAAGAATATTTATTTTCTTATTTTTAAAATCAATTTGGTACTCTTTCGCTTTCTTTCTATCAAGTTGAGCAGTATGCTCCTTAATAACAATGCTTTCTATCTTCTTCTCCTTGTATTGCCTACGATAGAAATTATTGGCCAACACTTCATCTGGATTCACTTCAAATAAGGTCCCAGTGCACTTGTCCTGATTACATTTTCCCCTTAAATTGTAAGGAGTCAGCCTTCCACACTTATTGCACTGATAGAACTTTGACGTTTTATAATTTTTCAAAACATATCTGCTTGCATCAATCTGGTAAGCATCTTTTTTCTCATGCTTAACCAGTAGCTTTTCAATACCATTTAACCCGCTAGCTTGAACTAATAAACCAAATATTGTTTCAAGAACTTTCTTTGCCGATTCCGAATCGCAGTCAAAGGACTTCTTTACAAAACGTACAACCATATTTTCATTGTCCTTAACTGGCAAAAAGCTTCTAACGCCTGGGATGGCCTTAGGACAGTTTAGCATTACGTAGTTACTAAATCTTCGGTAATCCAACACGTCCCGTTTTTCTTCCTGCGTGAGCGTTGATTTCACATAACTAATTGCCGGAGTAACCTTAAATACCCCAAGTACAATTTGCATCAATGTGAGCAATTCTTCTTTGTTCATCCTGCAATTATATGCTGCAAAAGCCTCTTCTATTTCTTCATTGCTAAATGAATCGATAATTTCATGTATATCAAGATCAAAATAGTATAATCCGAGCCCCTCACCATCATATGCGCCATCTACCCGCAGCAGATCAACAAGTATGGCTGCCCAGGCATTTTTCTGAGCTCCCATATCGTTATGGAATAAATCTTTCGTTCTAATCATTTCTGTGAGATAAGAAGCCAATTCGTCAACGTATAAATTACTGTATCCATGCTCCTTAATCGTTTCCCATATCAGTCGCTTTCTAAGCATCCTTACATGATTAGAGTCAAAAAACACTGCTGCAAAACTTGCCTGCTGTCTACTATCTGAAAAAGCTAAATATTGTTTTACCTTTTCTCCCTTTAATCGTGAATCATTTTCTCCCATTGGCTTAAGCAAGATTTTTTTAGTAGTCAGAACTTCCTGATCGCCCTCATCTATTGCTTCATAAAGCATTTGCGCCACAAGAGCAGTACCTTCATCCTTGCCAATATTTAAAGCCTTTACGACACCTGACTTGCCTTTATGCCCGCAGCAAGGACATTGCACAATATTATTGTAAATAGAATCTTCATTATCTTTCTTGCTTTGTTCAATCTTATATACTGTAAAGCGAAATGATTCACCGCAGTTGCATTTTAGGGCATTCAAATTCCCGGCTGCATGAATCTCTCCGCACTTAGCGCATACTTCATAAGGTTCAAGAATATCTTTATCTATTTCTTCTTCATTAACAGAATTCTCAAGAAGAAAATAATCGATTTTTACAAATTCTTCATTCCCATAATTCTCGTAAATATCAATCTCTTTATTTTGAAACAGATAATCCATTTGTTCATCTTCTCTACGTTGTATCTTTCCAATAATATAAGGTGAATTGCAAAATCTACAATTCCCAACTTCAAAAGCCTTCATTCCATCGATCTCATTTGTTTTAGTGAGGCTAAGTTTAGGCTCTTTTCCATAAGTAATATACGCCCCCGAAAGTGGACGCACAAAAGAATGGTATTTAAGATCAAATAGACCTACGCCATCTTTTTCAACTCTATTAATAATATCAATTAAGTCAATTAGTTCTTCTTTGCTTAAAAACTCATGCAACTCATTATATATAACTATAAAATCTTTGCTTCCCGATTTAAGGATACTGCTCAATGCATGAACATTCTCATCTCTGGATAATAGATCATATAGCATCTCATTCACACTTGATGCATTTATCTTATAATACTGTTTTGCGATCTTTTCTACTGCGTCCAGTGAAGTAATAGACTCTTTTATTGCTGTATAATCTGACCCGACAACTCTATACTCTGCCTCGTTTTGTAATGTGATGCGCTTAGCAAAAATAATGTCACTTACATCAAACTCTGCCGAAGTTAGATTCTTTGCAAATTTAACTATGTCGTTTTCCGACTTGCATTGCTCCCCTAGTGTTGCACTTGTTAGAATAAATTGTGGTCTCTTTGGTGCTAGTCCTGAAAGTCTTCTAAGAAGCAGCGAAAGCTCGATTCCGAGGGATCCATTATATGAATGAGCTTCATCAAGCACAACATATTTCCAGTTACGCAATCTTTGTTCCTCAAAGATTGCATAATCATTTGGTCTAATTAACAAATATTCCAGCATTGAATAATTGGTAAACAAAAGGTGCGGTGGATTTTCACGAATTTCTTCCCTAGATACTAATTCATTATCAGGAATAATCACATCATTTTTTTCTCCCAATTTTTTTCTTGTATTTGCATTTGCCTTCTCTGGTGTTTCACCTGTAAAAAAGCCAAAAGTAATATCCGGGCAATTACAGAGTATCTTTCTTATTCTATCAATCTGATCATTAACCAATGCATTCATTGGATATAAAAATATCGCTCTTACACCTACATCAGTTTTTCCCTTTTCAACATCGCTAAGCAACTCATTAAGAATTGGATATATAAAGCATTCAGTTTTTCCAGAGCCAGTACCCGTTGTAATAATAGCACTATGGCCCTTACCAATAAGCCGGATTGCTTCTTCTTGATGAGAATATAGTGGTCTCACGAAGTCAATATCATTCAATTTGTGAAATGACTCACATACAACGCCTTCTTCAATCAAAGATTCAAGACTTTTCCCTCGTTCAAAAGGAAAGCTTAAATCAACATAAGGGCCCTTAAATAGTTGCTCCTTATCAAGTTGTTCAATGAATAGCTTCTGTAAATTGTTTTTCCCAAACTCAAAGGAGGATTTCAAATAATCCTTATACTTATTATTAATGTATTCTGATCTTTCAATTGGATTTAACTTTTTCACGTCACTTACTCTCCCTTCAGGTTTATTGTGTATATGAAAATATCCGGTGCTGTAGGATCATCCAAGGAATTAAGCACCCCTCTTTTCTCATAATCAAATAGCAGCCCGTCCCCTTGGTTTGTCATATATATATCCATTGTTTCCTCTACCACCTCGCTGCAAATTTCTACATCTACTGGGTTAATCTTATCAAGCTCCCACTCTCCTCGAATCGTCTTCACAAATACTTTTCCTACAAATGTTCCTTGTTCTAAATCAATAATATCTGTAATACGAACAAACAATTTGTTGAAGAAACAGTGTTTTTCTGTAAACTCACCATGTACATATTGATTAAAGTATGCTTCATCAATTTTAAAAGTATGTCCCACAAAATCTTGCCTTGAATAAAATCTAGTACTTAACTCCAATAGCAAGGAGTTTTTCCTAAGCTGCAGTACATTTGTTTTTTCATGAAATCTAATAGTGTATTCTCTAAAAGACTCAAAGTCCTCAATAATCTCCGTCTGTCCACTGCTAAGAAGCTTACTCATATATATTTTTTCTTCTGCAGTATTGAACAACTCACAAAACACCTTATTCCTACCATGAAAATATGGTGTAATAAGGATCTGTTTAGGGTTATCAAGGCAAAGTATTTCTGTCTTTTCCTTATCCATTACAGTTTTGTTGTAACAAGGTATAGCATACTTAGCCTTCCCATCTACAGTAAATACTAGCGTCACAAAGGCATTTCCATTTTTATATGAATTCAAAAATGAAACCCGAACCCATTTACAGTAACCATTATCATGAAGCTCAATATCATCCTCTACCAATGCGCCTGATTCCGTATAAACTAATAATCCATTACATTCCGCATCATAAATCGACAAGACATCTCCAGCATCAATATCATCAATCCATATATCTTCTTCCAAAGCACGCCAATCACAACCCGAAATCTTGTAAAAGCCAAAATCAAATGGAATTAGATAGTTATAGTATTCTCCGTTGTATTCAAATCGAATAAACTCTGGGTCAAAGCCGTCAATTGTAATCTCCGTGTCTATACTTTCGCTGATTATGCCGGAAGTAACCCGAATTCTACATGTATAATCATCCATTGCATCCTTTGAATAATTTAAATCCAAATCATATCCAAATTCTTCACTGAAAATTCGGTTTTTACTGCCTCCTATAAATTGGCTTACTTCAACTAAATATATGCCTGAATTATCAAACTCCAGCTCAACCACATATTTAGATGAGGATGCCTTTTGGGTGACCTTATAATTAAATTCACTTAATTTATATGGCTTTCCATTTATTGAAATGTCGAATTTCGAAGATAAATTATCAGCTTCAAACACAAGTACACAATCACCTTTATACACTTGCATCGATGTTTCTTCGCCAATATGTTTTATTTTGCAGTGAGGATACACTTGTCCAAAAATACCCGGCTTTGCCATCGTTGAGAAATTGAAAATATCATGGCCTATCTCAATAGCATCACCTACTCTTACGAGCATATATCCCAGACAATAGAATTCTCTGATAATAATATTCTTAATTTTAGCCTCATCTTTTTTATAACAAATATAAACCGTACCCTCAAAATCCGTGTTATTGCTTATTTCCTGTCCTTCTTCATTAAACACAATACAATTTCTATACAATTTATCCTTACTGTCATAAATAATCTCATCTCCAGCTACAACCCTATATGTTAGTTTTCCCAATGGTTTCTCAAGAATGATTTTCTCTGTGTTAATTTGATATCCGCCTATTATTTCACGAATATCACATTCATCATTTCTATAAATTTCTTCTCCATCGTTGCTAACTACTACAGCAATATTTCTATAATCATACTGTGATTTAACTCTATGAGCTGGCGGAATGAGGAACACGGTATTATCCTGCACAGCAAACCTAGATTCCCAGCGAGAACGCACATCAGAGATGCTTCTTTTTTGATTACATCTACCTTTTGACGTTTCTTTTAAAGTTTTCTCCCACCCCTCAAATCCTTTTTTAAGATATGGATTGAAAATTTTCACCTCATTTTCCCAAAACCGTTTATCTATCAATTTTACAATAATAATACTCAACTTAATTAGTGCATCCAAGCCATCCTCGTATGCAATTAACTGTTTGGTAGAAGCTATTAATTTATATGTCTTTCTTGTAACATTAATTGAAATATCATCACCATCTGATAACATATTGCTACGCAATCCATCAAATACAAATTTAAAATCTTCATATGGCTCTACTGGCATATCATATTCGAAATTCAATTTGTAAATATCATAAATAAATTCGAAGAACGCCGAAAGGAATGTCTGAGGAACTATAGCATTTTCTAGAGCAACATTAATAATCCTACTACGGCTTCCAGAATCAGTCTGTTTTTTGTATCTACTTAGAATTGATCTTATTAAGCCCTCTACCTTCTGTTCAGAATATTTATCGTACGCATCTGTATAAGTTAGTCGAACGCTCCCATAATAATTACCGTCATAATCAAGCATAGCAATAAGGACCAACGAAATCACAATTATTTCCTGATTAACAATTATACTGCTGCCTGATGAAAGTGCTTTCATTAATTGCGCTTCTGCCATTTTATGAATTTCTTTCATAGCCAACCCATTATCCAAAATATCTATAAGATCAGTTCCAATATTTTTTCTATCTTTTACTTGCTTGCATAGATAATCAAGCTTTGTTTCAAACTGAGAATTGCTGATCCTTTCAGACAACATATTCAGTAAGCTATCCTGTTCTTCTTTTGTTACAATACCATCAACTAGAATATCATTAATAGCTTCAAATAATTCTTCGCTAGGCTTATGTCCTTTAATATTATTTCCATAAACGTCCATCCATTCTTTCAGGCGATATACCTCAGCCTCGTTTACTCTTCCGTCACATACAATTCCCTCAATAATGCCGTTTAACTCATATATTTTAGAAGAATCATCATTATTTGATCTTAAAAATTCTTCTGTGCTTTCAATCATATAATCTCTTTCATCATTTTCAATTATGTGATCCTCTAGTACAGAATCAACCATCTTTATCAATTCAGCCTGATGTGGTTCATATGCAAGGTTTCTATTCTTATCAACCCATGACTGAAGTCGTTCTACTTCCTTTTCATTAATTATTCCGTCAAAATTAATACCCTTTATTATTCCAATTAGTTCGTTAATATTACGCAACCCTATTCCTCCCAAAATCAACATTAATTATTATTCCAGTCAGAATTCATGTACTTTTCTTTCCAGTTCATTGATTATACATACATAAGTTCTTAGAAATAACGACATATCACATTTTTTCTTCAATATAAAGCATACTAAAAGCAAGGCCGACTATGTCAGCCTTGCTTTACTTCTTCATAAGACATTTTTTCTCTAAAGTCCGCACTCATAATTCTCTCTTAGCTCAAATGAATACCCACAAATATAATTATAAATTACAATTCTATTCTGTCAAGTGATAAAGCGAAACTGAGCATGTTATCACTATAGTTTGGCTCACCAGTCTCTCTCCACATTATGCCTTTCCAGTATATCGTAGATTTCCATAAACTCGTCTATGGAAATGACGTTTTCGCACATTGGCCTTGCTATCATTATGCCTGGCATTCCCGGTGCATATATCTTAGAATAGAGATTTACAAAGACCCATGACATACCGAAGTTTCCTTTATGTCCCCAACTTTTGAAACCATGGCTCCGCAGCCATTTGTAAAAATCCGCATCACCGTCTTCCAGTGATCTGTCACTTACAACAACGCATGCCGTGCCACTGCTGATTCTACGTTCTTCATCATCTTCCATAACTTATCTCCTTAATCCTCTCTAATAAAATTCACTGTCATTTTCAAGGTGATCGAGCATCAATTCCAATACCACTTTGAAAAAGCTATAGAAGTCTTCAAAGCCGCACTGGGACCAGTGGGTTATGTCTCGCCATTGTGAAAAGAGCATCGAGCCGAGGGTGGCGTAATCGAGGTCATGAAAGGCTTGTCTAAGCTCGTCTTCGCTGGTCTTCCCCTGCAGGAATTTCGTAGGCAAACCTGTTTCGTTATAGCTGTCAAAGCTGTCCATTTTGTAGCCGAGTTTCCAGCATACCTGGCCAAGGCCGAGATCAAGGAGATCAGGGTCTTCAGGGGCGGCGCCGCTAAAGGCATCGTAGAATGGCTTCAGCTTCTTAATGGCGTACTTGCTGGAGTAGCCGCAGAGGATCCATGGGCCTGGCTCGAAGGGGGCCAGCTCGTATATTTCTTCTACGAGTTCAGTGCCCATCGGCGGTGGGTCGATGGTTCCTTCGATTTTGTGGTCCATATTATCTTCGGTCCGGTATGTGCAGGTCCAGCTGAAACCATCGCAGACCGGGACTTTGTAGCTGGGCTTCCACTCCTGGATATGGTAATGGGAATCGAGGCGGTCAAAGAACTCACTGAGTCCGCCATCGACCTTGTAGTCTTTTGTTCGGGACGGGCCGTCATCCTGCTTACATTCAAATCCGTACTGTTCATGCCTGATCTCGCCATTTTTGTTTATGCTTAGGCACTCTGACGAGATGTCGGCCGGGCCTGTAAAGCCCCAGTTTTCGTTTCTGAAACTTATTTCTGTGATGTTCATGAGGCGCTTCCCTCAGTCGTCAGGATCCGCCTGGCTTCGGCATATTTGTTCAGACGCTCGTGGTCTTCCGAGGTCGGATGCGGGAGCCTGGAAAGGTCCGAGTTGTGCACCAGGTCGGCCAGCTTGACGGTCCTGGCGATTTTGTTGCCCTTTATCATGCGGATGTAATCCATATAAGGCACACTTTTGTCGTGGGTCAAAAGCCGCAGCGCTTCCATCTGCGCCTTTGTAAACCCCGCCTCTTCCAGCGCCGCAAAGGTGACCTCGGTATCTTCAACTACATCGTGAAGTAAGGCAACCACGCAGGTGTCCTCGTCCGGCATGGCGGCGGCCACATGGAGCGGATGCTCTATGTACGGCTGACCAGCTTTGTCCACCTGCCCGCGATGGGCCTCCCGGGCTATCTCCAGAGCTTTTTTTGTTAATGGTGTTTCTGTCATCATGCTTCCCCCTTGCTTATAGTTACATCTTACCACAAGCAACCGACAAGTTGTTCAATTATTTGGACCCCTTCCTGATCCGGGCCATGGCCTCTTCCTTGGTGATTTTGTCGATGCTGTCCAGCAGATCAGTGCTGCCATATCCGTAGGGGTCATCCGCGTCAGCAGTGGTATCAAAACCGTGCAGGCGGTTTGAGATGAGGCGGCGCATGTCTGCCTGCCAGTAGCCGCCGCGATAGATATAATCGTATCCACCGGTGCGCTTGCCAACCAGCTCCAGATCGCTGATCCAGTAGTACTGCGCCTTGCCGAGGGAATAATATGCGTCTAACGCTTCAGCGATCTCGATCAAAGGTTTAGCGGGAATGCCCCCTCCCATATTGTTCATCAATGGATCTAATATTGCCTCGCCGGAACAAAGGTAACCAGCGAATTTTTCACAGTCATTGCGCTTCAGTCGGTCGATCACCAGCGCCCTTGCCATTGGATCCTCGCAGATTTCAGCAAAGGTTTTCTTACTTTGCCAGTCTTTCATATCGTTGTTCTTTTTGTTAGCCATAAATGTCAACTCCCTTCACCTGACTCAAAGTCATTCTTCCAAAACACCAGCTATATCTTCTTCCATTATGCCGATCGTTTCCCAGTCCGGGCCCGGCAGATCCACATCAATAATGTACGCAACGCCCGGTTCACAGACTTCTATCACCGATGCAGTCCGGCCATCCTTCAGCAGAATTTTGTCGTATTGCCTGATGTTCATATCCTCACTCCCCTTTAATCATCGAAATAGTCCGGCGGGTACAAAATCGCCTGCACGCCGCGGTCGTTTTCATACATCTCACTGTCAAACCTGACATCTCCCTTTTCAAACAGCCTCATCATCACCTGATAATATGTGCACATCTTCGGATCGTCCGGATGCGGGTTTGGCCATCCAAAATAAACTGCTGCCGTGACATCGGCTTTATCAAGGATCTCGGTTTCTTCCTCCAGTGTCAGTTTCTCACTGCCAATATCGATTTCTTCCACGGTCCCCTGCTTTCCCGCGAATTCATCCATCGCGGCGGCGGGTGTTTTTCCCTTTTCCATCACG
>Ga0268263_1002069_pt1 | contig 14274 bp, 11 predicted proteins | sample Biomet5_FD_190358 | JGI IMG/M metagenome (GOLD analysis project Ga0268263, IMG submission 190358) | Microbial communities from bioreactor (seeded with sewage sludge) at LBNL, California, USA - Biofuel metagenome 5 (SPAdes) (version 4) | ecosystem: Engineered > Bioreactor > Anaerobic >... | reverse complement strand
GAGAAAATGATGAAAAGTAAAATATTGAAATAACAAACGCCGCCGGTTTACGACCGTTGCGGTGCCGTTGTATAATAGTACCGAAATACGGAACCATATCCCGTGTGAAACCACAGAATACAGTTGTTTTGCTCTCGTTGGAACTGGATGACATCTCCGACCCCTATCCGTAATCTGACCCGATTGTATCACCAATGGCAGGAACAGCGCTGGCTGGAAACAGGTAACTGTGGAGGAACAGAATATGCGGAAACTGAAAAGACTTGCTTTTTGGACCGTTACGGTTATGACGGCGGTTCTTCTTTGCGCCCCCGCGCTGGCGTGGGAATCACCCTGCATCGAACCGCCTTACGGCTGGCAGTATCAGGATGACAACCGCTCGATTGTCATCAATCAGGTGAATGGAAACGGAATCACCTATTTTGTGGCCGACGTGCAGTTAAGCCAGGTATCGGGCTTTCAGACAGCGCTGGATAACAGCGGGAAAACCGTATCCAGCCTGGCAACGGCGGCGGGTGCGGTGCTGGCCATCAACGGGGACGATTGCGGCACACACGATCATGGGATTATTATCCGAAACGGAAAGTTGCTGCGCACTCAAACCACGACGCGCAACCTGCTGACGGTGGACGCGAACGGGGATATGTCCGTGAAAACCGACCGGAAAGGCGAAGATTCCGCCGCGCTGGGCAAACAGCTGACCGACGCGGGTGTGTGGCAGAGCTTCGAATTTGGGCCCGAACTGATACGAAACGGGGAAGCGGCGGAGTTCAACCCGGCGTTTGACCTGATTTCCACCCGGTCGACCCGACTGGAACCGCGTACGGCAATCGGGCAGATCGGGCCGCTGCATTATGTGATCCTCGTGGTGGACGGGCGGCAGGAAGGTTACTCCGAAGGGATTACCCTGTCGGATCTGCAACAACTGTTTATACAGTACGGCGCGGAGACCGCTATGAATCTGGATGGCGGCGGTTCCACCGAGATGTGGTTTCAGGGGCAGATCCTCAACAAACCCAGCGGCGGAGTGGAGCGTACCGTGACCGACATCCTGTGTTTCTGAGCGGAGATCAGGGAAAAAGCAGACTGCGCACCTGCGCCTCCTGTGCGAACAGAGCACAGCCACCGGCGTGGGTGCTTTCCTGTTCGTTGAGCGCCCGAACTTTACGGAAAAACGGTGATTGCAGCACTTCCAGCAGCGTATGATCGCGTACGTTTCCGTCGGTATAGGGGGAGAAGGGGCAGGGTTCCGCGCCGCCTGTGGCGTTGATGTGAAAAAAGCCTCTTCCGGCCGCAAGGCAGCCGCCCATATATTTTTCGTCTCCGGGGAAAGCTAAAAACACCATACCGGGGAACTGCGCGCGCAGGGCCGCTTGCGCCTGTTCCATTCGGGTGCGAGCCGCGTCGTCCGGCGCGAGGGCCTCCGTGCCTGGGGCTACGGGAACATATTCGATATAGAACAGCAACCGGCAGCCCTGATCGTACAAATCCCGGACAAAAGTAGGATCGGTCACTTCCTCCATGTTCTGCGTGGTAACGGTGATGGAAGTGCCAAACAACAGCTTGCGTGCCGACAGGTGGTCAAATGTCTGGCGGATCACCTGATAAGCGCCTTCGCCGCGACGGTTGTCCGTCGCTTCTTTCCCGCCCTCCAGACTGACCACGGGAACGAGGTTGCGGTGCCGGTCCAGCAGTTGTAACGCATCCGGGCCAATTACTGTGCCGTTGGTGAAAATGGGGAAAATAATGCCCTCCTTTTCCGCGGCGGCTTCCAGCACGTCCATCCGCAGGAAGGGTTCGCCTCCCGCCAGCAGGATAAAGGAGATGCCGGCCGCTTCGGCTTGCGAAAATACGCCGGACCATTCCTGTCGGCTGAGGGGCGTGCCTTTCTGCTGGCCGCACTGCCCGTTGGCACGCGCATAACAGCCCTTGCAATAAAGGTTGCAGGCGCTGGTAATGCTGGCGATGAGGAACAGAGGAATATGCAACCCTTCGGCTTCGTGAGCCATCCGGCGCGCTTCCATCCCGGGCTGACAGGAATGATAACGCTGCAGGAACAGGGTTTCTTTGGGGTTGCGAAGCGTGGAACGCAAAATGTCGGCGATCAGGCTTTCCGAACCTTTATTCAGGTATGTGGTCAGGTCGAAAGTTTCTTCCATGAGACGATTCCTTTCCCCGCCTGTCGGACGGGCTGTTTCTTTTCTTCGTTACGACGATATTATGGAAAAAACGATGCCAACCGTCAAGCGTGTAAAGATTAGAAATGGGTGAGGTTTCCGTGAGCTTCGTGCGGGGCGGATGCGGCGCCTGCCGGGTGTGAGCCACAGGGTTGACAGCGCCGGGGCAACCGATTTATAATCAGTACAGTTCTTATTGGAGGTGTGTGTTTGTTATCGGTTCTGTAAAGGGGTACGTGCTTTGAAACACAATCGGTGACCGCATGATCGCCTGTGTTTGGGCATGCTTCATACAGAACTGTGACTGCGCACTCCCGCCGGAGAAGACCGCAGACATAGTGATATCGCTATGTTTTTTGTTTTGTATGGAAAACCCCTGTCTCGCTCATGCGTATTCAATCATGAGGAGAGATGAACTTGGATCGGAATTGGATCATGCTGGAGTTTCCGGCAATATTGGAAAAACTGAAGGAATGTGCCGTTACGCAGGCGGCGAAGAATCAAATCGACGCGCTGGCCCCGATCACCGTGGAGGCGGTATGTCAAAGCCGGATGGCGGAAACGACGGCCGCCAGAAACATGCTGGACGCGTGTGGTGCGCCGCCGCTGGCGGTGATGGACGGGATGAGCGAAACCATTACGCAAAGCGAGATCGGCGCGATGCTTACACCGGAGCAGCTGGCGGGGGTGGCGTTGTTTGCCATGTCCTGCCGGCGGATCGTCGCATACCTGATGCGCGGGGCGGGCGAACACCCGGAGATTGCCAGCTATGCCCACGGGCTTGAAAACCTGGACGATTTGCAGGCGGAGATTGAACGCTGCGTGGAGATTGACCGCGTGCGCGACGAGGCCAGCTCGATGCTTCGCGACCTGCGCCGGAAGATCGCCCTGCACGAAAACAAAATCAAGGAAAAATTGAACCAGATTCTGCAAAGCCGCAGGCAGATGCTCGCGGACGGATACGTTACCCGACGTGGCGGCCACTATGTGCTGCCGGTGCTTCGCCAGTACCAGAAACAGTTCGACGGCGCGGTGATCGACACATCCGCGACGGGCGCGACCCTGTTTATGGAGCCAAGAGCAATTGCGACGCTTCAGGAGGAGATGGCGCAGCTGGAAACTGCGGAGGATGCCGAAACGCGGCGCATTCTGTACACGCTGAGCAGCCTGGTGGCGGAACATGCGGACCGGATCCGCCGGAACCAGAAAACGGCGGTGGCGCTGGACTTTCTGTTCGCCAAAGCCAAATTGAGCGCGGCGATGAAAGCCAATGCCGTGCAGTTGTGCGGCGAGCGCAGAATGACGATCCGCCGGGGCCGGCATCCCCTGCTGGACCCGGAACGCTGCGTGCCGCTGGACTTTGTGATGGAACCGGGCACCAGGGGCGTGGTGGTGACGGGGCCAAATACCGGTGGGAAAACTGTGGCGCTGAAAACGGTCGGGCTGCTGTGCCTGATGGCTCAATGCGGCCTGCACGTACCCTGTGGTGAGGGAAGTATCCTCGCCCTGTTTGATGCGTACTGGTGCGATATCGGCGACAGCCAGAATATCGCCCAAAACCTGTCTACCTTTTCGGGGCATATCACCAATGTAATTCACATCCTGAACCACGCCAGCAAGGACAGCCTTGTGCTGCTGGACGAACTGGGCAGCGGCACCGACCCCGCCGAAGGCATGGGGATTGCCGTTGCGGTGCTGGAGGAGCTGCGCCGCAGGGAATGCCTGTTCCTGGTGACGACGCATTACCCGCAGGTGAAAACCTATGCTGAAAAAACAGATACCGTGATGAGCGCCCGCATGGCGTTCGATCAGGCGACCCTTGCACCCCAGTACCGGCTGGAAATGGGAAAGAGCGGCGAAAGTTGCGCCCTGCAGATTGCGGAACGGCTGGGGATGCCGCCGCACCTGCTGGCGCGCGCCGGGCACGAGGTATACGGCACGCCCCTTACGGCGGAGGAAGCGCGCTCAACAATGAAGGTTCCGCCCAGCCGCCTGCAACGGATGGTGGAACGCAAGCCGGAAAATGACCCTGCCCAGAAATTCCATCTTGGGGACAGCGTGGTGGTGTTGCCGGAAAAAGAAGGCGGGATCGTCTATCGCCCTGCCGACGAAAACGGCGATGTGGTGGTGCAGGTGAAGGGAGAAAAGCGGAAGGTGAAGCATACCCGCCTGCAACTGCGCGTTGCGGCCGCGGAACTGTACCCGCCGGATTATGATTTTTCCATTCTGTTCGATACCGTGGAAAATCGTAAAGCCACCCGAATCCTGAGCAAGCGGTATGACCCGGATGTGAAGATCGTACGGGAGAAAGAGGACTGGGAACAGACGAAATAGGGGATAAAATACCCGGAGGGAGTGAAAACGCCACCCGGCATTTTGAAACGCTTTTTAACAACCTGACAACAGAGGAATACAGGGCAATATAAACGCGCCCTCCTGCCCAAGAATAGGGCAGGAGGGCGCGCTGATAAACGGGGAGCGATCCGATGGGATTGCCTACAAAGAGGGTTGAAAACAACCGTCTTACAGCACTGTCAGTCGGAGAGCCTCTTCGGGCGTTGTCAGCCCGAGATCACGAAGGATCGGCGTTACGCGGCGGTGGAACAGGGTGTGGTCAAACACGCGGAAAGCGCCTGCCATAATATCCACCAGCGCGTCCTGCTGGGCCTCGCCCTCGCGTGTGCTCCCGGTGCATGCGCCGACAGCCAGCAAGCGCAGCAGACCGTACACGGTGCACAGAGCTGCAAATTGCTCAGAAAAATCCCAACGCGCTTCCACAAACGGAAAGCGCGTAAAAAACAGATGATTAACCAGCAGGTTTTCAAAAAAGGAAGCCCCAAGGGGGAACCTTTCTTCTAAACGGGCGGCTGACTGCCTGTAAGCTTCCGGGGCGCAGTCGTCACCCCAAATGGAAACAATATGATCCCGGCATACGCGAAGCCCGGCGCTTCGCTGTGCAAGCGCCGCCAGAATCTGCTGCACGCTTTGAAGTGCCTGCGGCAGATCGCCCTGCACAGGAGCGGGCTGAGGGGACGGGGAGTGCAAAAGGCACTCGATTGCCGCCGTGTCACGGCGGCGAACTGCGGGTTCCAGCGCCCGCATCGTCTGCCACAGCGCGGAGAAACGCTGGGGGAACGCAAGGGAACGGTTTTGCAGTATTCGGATCAAGGCAAGCCGTATCTCCTGCTCGTGATCAACGGATTCAAAAAAAATGGTGCGCTCCGTCTGCCGGGGCAGATCAAAACGCAAAGAACAAGGGACGAACGACAGGGGCGCTTCGTGATTAAGCAATAATTCCACTACGGCTTCACAGCTGTTGGCGCAGGAGCACTCATCGTTCCCTTCACCGCGTACGGCGCGCGGGTACAACCGACAGACATTCGGCAGGGCGTTTTCTCCCAGCTCCGCGTGGATGGCGCAGCGCCCATCCGCCATTCGCAGCGGACAATCCCCATCGAAACGGTGGGCAAGCTCCGCGTACTTCTCTTCCGTGGGTTGAGGGAATGGCTTGAGAGCGCAGTCCAGCTTTGCCCGCAGGCTTTTTTTACAGGGGATGCCGAGCAAATGAAAATAGTCCTGCAGGGAAAGCGATACCGGCCAACCTGTGCAGCAACAGGCACGGCAACGGCCCAGTTTGCAGGAAAACGCTGGATAATAGTCCGGCACCAGATAAACACGGCTTTCCGCCATGGTTTCACCCGCCTCAATCCAAGATTATATGCGGGATGGGCGAGTTTGCAAGAGGGGGAAAGAAGAAAATGCCAAAAAGAAACACAGGCGCTTGTAAACGGGGTTTCGTTGCGGACAGGGGTGCTGCAACACCCGCAACGAAAAAAGGCGGCGGATTTCGCCGCCGCCTGCATGCGGATCAGAACAGTCGGATAATCCAGAAACTGAGCAGCGCGGTAACGCCGCTGACGAAGCTGCCCCACAGCAAATCCAGAACCGTGATCAGGATCGGCCAGTCTTTAATGGTCGCAAGGTTGGTAAGGTCGTAAGTGGCGTACGTGACCAGCCCGAAGAACAGACCGGCCAGCAGTGCCTGCAGCCAGTTGCCGCTTGCCAGCGCGGGCTGGATGACGAACACCATCAGACCGAGAATGAATAACAGGTAGAAGGCCAACGCTGCCAGCAGATTGGCTTTGGGCGCCATCAGATACCCGAGTTTTTCGGCGTACAGCTGTTTGGCGATCACGGTGAGCCAGAGCATGTCGATTGCCAGAAACACCACCAGCGCAATCAGATAATTTCGTACGTCAGCCCAACCGATGGAAAGGTTCATCGTACCTACCTCCTTAGGATATATCGCTACTTTTTAGGAAACCAGGGGAAAAATATACTCGTGCGGCGTGCGTAATCGGCATACCCCGGCCGGTTCTTCATGCTCTTTTCCAGCAGCGGCACCCCGGATACGAACAGCAGCAGGAAGGTGATTGTGATGGGACTGATAACGGCCAGCGGGGAGATGCCCGCGCTGAGCGCAATCAGAAAGATTCCCCACCACATAGTAGCCTCGCCGAAATAATTGGGGTGCCGGGTATACCGCCACAGGCCGCCGGTCATCAATTGGCCCCTGTGTGCGGGATCGGCGATGAAACGGCGCAGCTGAGTGTCGCCCACCGACTCAAACACGAACCCGATAGCGAACACGGTCACTCCCAGCCCGTACCATATCGGTTGAACTGCATGGGAACTGCCCGGAGCGAGAAGCACAGGCAGCGAGATGAGGTACATCAAAGCGCCCTGTAACATGTACACCTGTAGAAACGCCCGCGGCACCAGCCACTTCCCCCATTCGCGCCGGAAATTGGCATAACGGAAATCTTCCGGCTTGCCCAGATTACGGCGGAGGATGTGGGAAAATAACCGAGTGCCCCACAAGGTAATCAGCAGTGTCATGGTAACGCACGCCAGTGTGAACGGGGCATACTGCAACAACATCCACCAGGCAACCAGCACAAAGCCGATACCCCAGCCGACGTCCACGACGCTGTTGTTGCGGCGCACCGTGCCCACCAGAAACAGGACGGTAAAATATGCGAATATCAGGATGGCTGCGGCTGTCATGATTTCCCTCCGTTCTCTTCCGTAAAGCAGACCGCGACGGTGCCGGGGCCGGCATGGAGCGCGACAGCTGCCGACACTTCCGCCACGAATTCCGGCGGTTTACCGATCAGCAGGGTTAACTGTTCGCGGTAGGCATTGGCCAGCGGAAGATTATCGCTGTGTACAATCGCGTAAGCTTCGATTCCGTTACGGCGCATGGCTTTGCGGGTCAGCCGCATAATCCTGCGGGTAAGCCCCGCCTGGCTGAACGCAGCGCCAAAGGCGGCCCCGTGTCCATGCTTATCCAGTGTCATGATGGGACGCAGCCCGATTTTCATGCCCAGCCTGCCAATGGTATCCGGCACTCGGCCGCCGCGCACGGCATAGGCAAGTGTGTTCAGGCACACATAGATGTGTGTGCGGGAAATGCGCCGGGTAACCGCCTCTACAATTTCGTCGTGAGTGCGTCCCTGCGCCAGCAGATCGGCAGCCAGTTTGACCAGTAAACCCTGAGCGCCACTGTTTAAACGGGTATCGATCACCGTGATTTTCTTCTCCGGCGTTTCCAACTGCCGGGCGGCCTGCATAAGCGCCTGATAGGTGCCGCTTAACCGGTCGGCAACGCTTAACACAATCAGCGAATCAAACTGTTCCAGACGGGCGCTGAGCAAAGCATGGATGCGGCCCGGTTCCGGCTGGGAACTGGTGGGATAGGTACCGGGCTGCTCCATCCGGTTCAACAACTGGGGCAGACGAATGGTCGTTTTATCCAGAAAGGCGGTTTCTCCGACGATCACTCCCAACGGTAACATAGAAATACGGTTTTCCAGCAGGAAGGAATCGGGAATGTCCGCGATGCTGTCCGTGATCAGGCCAACCCCTCCGAGGCCCTGCGTGCGCAGACGGTTCTGCAGCGCCATGTCGTCCGCCTTCTGGGCCAGTAGGGTGCCGAATGCTGCCAGCCGTTCCATCACCAATTCCGGCGTATTGGTGTGGATATGCACCTTCAGCTTCCCGTTGCGCGCTGTGGCAATCAGCGAATCGCCAAACGGATCCAGTACCTGCCGAACCTGACCCTCCAGCGCGTCGACGTCTGCCACATCGGGCAAGCGTACCAGCGCTTCGGTGCAATAACGGTAAGCAATGGACTCTTCCTCGGGAACAAGGAAGGGAACTTCTTCCTCGGTGAGGGTCGCTGTTTGCTTTCCCTCGGCAAACACGCGGTTGATTCCTTCTAAAAAGCGAACGAAACCTGCCGCGCCTGAATCCACTACGCTGTTTTTTCGTAGAACTGCCAGTTGTGTTTTGGTTTTTTCCAGCGAAACCAGCGCCGCGTGGTACGCATCGGCGAACAGTTCGGCAAATCCCTGATATTGTTCGTTATTATGTTGCAGGTAAGACGCCCAGTCGCGGATGACGCTCATCAGCGTACCTTCCTGAGGATGTTCTACCGCCTGATACAGATGACGAACCGCACCGTAAGCCACTTTGGCGAACTCCCGTACCCCAACCCGTTCATACGGGCGGCTTTCCTGTGCAAGACCGCTTACATAGGATGCAAAAATGAGGCCGGAGTTTCCTCTTGCGCTTTCAAGGCCCGCCTGTGAAAGCCCCTGCAGCATCTGCGAAAAGGACGGATCACGCGCGGGGGTTTCCACCATGGCCCTCAGCGTGGTTGCCATGTTGGTGCCCGTATCGCCGTCCGCGACCGGGAAAACATTGATGAGGTTGAGATACCGGATATGCGCCGCGACCTCGCTTGCGCCGGAAGAAAACCAGTCGAGTATGTCGATGCCGTTTGCACTTTGGATATTCAACCGATTCTCCATAACCATCCCTCCGTAGTATGGGCGTTGGGGGGTACGTATTTTTCCAATGATCTGGATAGATATATTATACCAGATGAGAATGGAAGCGAAACCGCACAGTTGGGAATTTCTTATAAAACGGATGCGGATGAATCTGATGTCGGCAGGCGGGAGCGAATTGAGAATGAGAACAAGTCTGTCATCGGGAACGTGGCAGTACGGAATCGTCTGCACGGGAGGTTGCATACGAAAAGAAGAGTTGAGAAGAGGAGAGCGGGATTTGATCACACTGAAGAAGGTGTAATAAGAATATGCACAGCGTTGTTGTGCATTATATGTCTCTGCGTTATAATACGCTGGAAAAGTGTAGTGATTGGGCCTGTTTCATGGCTTTTTGGGTTTCTGGCGGTGGACATCCTGCTGCCTGATGGAAAGAGAGAATCTGTTTATGGAGATTACACATATTGCCCCTTGTAACCAACACACCGGAAGGTATGTTCTTTTCGGAGCTGATGGGTTTCTCTACCAGGCACAGGCCGGAGAAGCGCCAACTGTGATTGTGCCGCTTCCCTATATCAGCATCGCCGGGGAGATAAAACTTTATGTGTGCGAACCTTGGGTCTGTGTAACCGAACGTTTTGGTACGCACGCCGCTTTAGTCAATCTGGATACCGCCACCGTGCGTGAATTGAGCCGGGAGGATTATTGCGCTGAGGTCTCCAGTTACTCCATCGGTTTTTTAATTCGTCATGGGCGCGTGCTGCTCATTCACCAGACGGATTGGAACCGCCTTGATATTATGGATGTTGAAACCGGCTGCAACCTGACCGATCGGGAAGTGTATCTACGGGAGGAGACACCGGAGAACACAGACAAAACGAACACTCAGCCGGTATATAAGGAGAAGAATTATATCGACTATTTTCACAGTCTGCTTCACGTTTCGCCGGATGGCTCCTTCTTTGTGTCCAACGGATGGCTGTGGCATCCGCTAGGGCGTTTGCTCTGTTTTCGTACCGATGATTTTTTACAGCAATACGAACTTTCGGGAACATACCTTCAATACTGCCGCGTTGATAACTGGGATCGACCCTGCGCCTTCATTAGTAATGACCGGTTGGTGACCGTTACGGACGCTCCGGGGGAGGATGAGGACGATTCGCCGGAAGATAACGATTCGCCGGAAGATGATGATTTTATACCCTGCGAGCATGAAAAATTGCAGATCTATGACCTGAATGCAACGGCTCAGGAGCGAACGTATGGTGAACATATTCTGCAAAAGGAAAGCGAAGTGGACTGCGACGTTTTTATTCCGAACAAAGAAGGCAATATTTTCGGTACCTTAGTTTGGGACCCGCAGTATAGCTGTCTCGTTGCTGTCACATCCAATGGTGCGTTTGCATTCAACCTGTGTGGAGAAGTGCTGGCATCACGGCTTGAATGCTGTTGCAGCAAAGACAGCTTACACTCTTATATGAACGCTGAACCCGACTGGTGTTATCATCCGGAGAATCATTCGCTTTATCATTGGTTACAGGAAACCGGGATCGTGGAGGAAAGGCAGTTCGCTCTACGAAGCGATCACCCGATACCATGTAAAGAGTCCGTGTGATATTCGGTTTTGTTGTTTTCTGCAATTGGCTTAAAACATGGATTGAGAACGTTTAAAATACGGCAGGCATGTATGGCTATACGAAGTATTTCAAATAGATGAGGGAGTTCCACCCGGTAAAAGCTGGCTCGAGCGTGCAGGAAACGGTGATTCATTCCAATCATTGTCTACACTGAAGTAAACGTATCATTCGGGAGTAGCATCGGAACATTGAGCATTGCTCTGTCGATTAAGGATGATTCCGATGAAGAGGGCAGAGATCATCCCGAGAATGCCGCCGAACAGAAAAGGAGCATCCGAACTGACCGTATCCCATAAAAACCCGGCGATAACAGAGGCCAATAACAACCCGATTCCCTGTAACATACCGTATATCCCGAGAACAGTTCCTTTTAATCCTGACGGAGCGGTTTCGACAATAAACGCTCTTTCTGCGCCGCTGATCAATGCGTTATATGCCCCATACGCGATAAAAAGGATCAGAATCGCAGGCTTTTGGGATAGGAACGCAAAACCCAGATAGACAAAGCCATAGAGAAAGTATCCGGGTACAAGGACTCTACTCCTCCCGAATTTGTCGGATAGTTTTCCTGACGGAATGGCAAGGAGAGAAGCGGATACATTGAAAATGAAATACAACAGCATAACCTGCGATGTCGAAAAACCCTGCTCCTGAGCTTTTAAGAGCAGAAACGTATTTGACGAATTGCCGATACAGAACACGAATATTACCGCAAGGTACATTTTCAGCGTTCTGTCAAGGCGAACGCCCTTCAGTGCAAACTTTTTGCTTACGGCAGTGTTGCTTTTATCTTCTCTGACGGCGGGTATGATGAGAATCCCAATAACCGCAGGGATAATGGACAGCAGAAAGGCTTGATGGAAACCCACGTTTGCTGAAATGAAAAGGTAAGCAATCAGCGCGCCAAGAGAGGAACCCGCCATATCCAGCATCTTATGCAAACCGAACGACCCGCCGAGATTTTTCCCATCGCTGGACTGCGCAACAAGAGCATCGCGCGGCGCGGTTCGGATGCCTTTTCCCGTCCTGTCAATCACTCTTGCAACCAATACACCCGGCCACGATGTAGCAAGAAGCAGGAATGTTTTATAAATCACGGAGGCTGAATAACCAATAAAGGTAAGACGCTTTTTATGATGATACACATCCCCGATGTAACCGCTGAACACTTTGAGAAGCGATGCAATGCTCTCGGCGATCCCTTCAATGATCCCAACAATTGCGGGCGATGCCCCAAGCGTGGCTGTAAGAAAGATTGGAATCAAAGGATAAACCATTTCTGTACTCATATCGATAAACAGGCTGACAAGGCCGATCAACACAATGTTGGATACAATTTTTCTCTTTTTCATGTTAATCACCCTGGTTTAGGCTGGTAAACCTATATACCATATCGCAAAATTTCTCAAAAACCTCCGCGCATTTGAATAGTGCTGTTCTGGACTTCTCTTTTAGGGGCGCTCCAAAGGCGTCTCGGTTTTCAATGATCATGTACCATTGCTTTAGCTTATCCAGTTCTTCTTCGTTTTCTTCGATTTCCGCAAAGGTGAAATTTTCACGGGCAATTTCCTTGTCGATTTCTTTGAAGTAATCTTCGCATTGCTCAAGAAACTCCCCGTATTCCTCATCTCTTGCGGAGTTAAACCGTTCTTCAACTGCTTTTTGCCCGTCTTCTTCCAGAGAGGCCTTCATTACAAACGCTTCCCCATGGTTCTGTGAAATTTCGTCCTTGATTTCGCTGAACAGCCGGTAATGTTCATCCGTCATGGGCAGAATCCACATGGATTGTTGAATGTTGATCGCGCCAACTTTTTTCAGCTTGCGCCATAAGGAAACGCGCACTCTTGAGGGTTCTCTTGGCAGCGTGTAATTAATAACGACCCAATCAGTCTGTGCCATAATAATCACCCCAACAATGTAATACTGATTACATTGCTAGTATAATGCATAGTAATACTGGTTACAATATGAATATTGAAACAAACGCTTATATTCGATAGAACAGGATTCTGCTTATTGCATATCGTTTTGCACATCGCGTATGTCGTATTGATGCAAATAGGTCACAATCATCACATGCCGATGGATAAACAGAACCCCTTGCAAATCGTTGATTTACAAGGGGTTTCAGTGGTACGCCCGGTGCGGTTCGAACGCATGGCCTTCAGAGTCGGAGTCTGAAATGATTATTCGAAAAAGCATTGTAATTACTATATTTTAGAAGCGAGCTGTTGAAATTGCACCCCGTTTTGCACCCCATCTCAGATGATAGTGTCAAGGCATGTTCGCAAAATCGAAGTACTCCACCAATGAGTTAAGCTGCTTGGGGCAACAGGGTACGAATGGATTCCTCGCTGAGATAGGCTCTGGAAACCGACCAATCTTCGGCATATTCCATGAGAAACGTGGTGACCAGGCGCAGATACGAGTCTGGATTCGGGAAGATACCGACAACCCTTGTTCGCCGCCGAATCTCCTCGTTGAGCCGCTCTAACATGTTGGTCGAGGCGATCTTGCGAGAATCCAACTTAGGGAAGGCAAAGAAAGAAAGGGAGTCCTCCAGCCCGTCCTCCAGCGTTTCAATGGCTTTGGGATATTTGGCTGCATACTTCTCACCCAGCGCCGTAGCGCGCGCCCTTGCCCCCTCCGCGGAGGGGGCAAGCCAAATCTCCTTGAGCTGCCCGGCAAATTCCGCCTTGTCACGGTGCGGGATATGGGCAAGGATATTTCGCATGAAATGCACCTTGCACCGTTGCCATGATGCGCCGACAAAGCTCGTCCGAATGGCTGCAATCAACCCTTTATGCGCGTCCGAAACGACCAGCGAAGGTGTCTGCAGACCCCGTGTCTTCAAGCCGTCAAACAGCTGTTTATAGGTGTCTTTGGATTCTTCCAGCATGGGTTCGACCGCCAGCACTTCGCGCCGTCCCTGAGCGTTCACACCGCATACGATCTGGATGGCCATACTGACAACATGGCCTCCATAGCGCACCTTCTCATACAGCGCGTCGACCCAGAGCACGGGATACGGCTCTCCCGCCAATGGCCGTTCCCTGAACGATTGAACCTGCTCGTTGAGTCCTTTGGTCATGTCGCTTACCTGACTGCGGGAGAGGTTTTCAATGCCTAAGCTCTTTGCGAGTTTATCCATCTTGCGCGTTGATACCCCTTGCACGAAAGCTTCCTGCACCACTTGAATCAATGCCGCCTCGCTACGCTTGCGCTCGGTTACGAAGAAGGGGATGTAGCCGCCGTTTCTGACTTTGGGAATCAGCAGGTACATGGTACCCATCCGCGTATCGTAGCGGCGTGGACGATACCCACTCCGACTGCTGGTTCGATCGTTACAGTGCTCATTTTTCTCTGCCCCCAATTTGCCTGAAACCTCCGCTTCCATCAATTGAGCGCAGAGCCATTCCAGCATGCTGAGCATTGGATCCGCTTCTCCCATACACCGCAGTAGCAATTCCGTGAGATTTGTGGTATCGTTTTTCTTGGCCATTGGTGTGCTCCTCCTCTTTGAATGCCTAGACATCATTCATTCTAGCGAAGTACCAATGGCTTTGCCATTACTTTATGAAATTGCGAACTCTATTGTATTCCACC
>Ga0268263_1002052_pt1 | contig 14359 bp, 8 predicted proteins | sample Biomet5_FD_190358 | JGI IMG/M metagenome (GOLD analysis project Ga0268263, IMG submission 190358) | Microbial communities from bioreactor (seeded with sewage sludge) at LBNL, California, USA - Biofuel metagenome 5 (SPAdes) (version 4) | ecosystem: Engineered > Bioreactor > Anaerobic >... | reverse complement strand
GGCAAAACGTTGAGCTATCCGCTCTGAAAACGCCTGACTTTTCAAGCCCCAGTCGGGTGCAATCAGTAATGACTTAGGCGACTGTGATACAAAGCGTTCTATTGCAATCGCCGGATTCAAACGTTCTATAAAATCAATCAAAAGGTCTATATACTCATCAATTGTAAACAAACTGAACGCCTCTTTCATCTCTTTAAATTCGCAGGCCATCCGAGTTCCGCGAATCACTTGCAACTGATGGATTTTCAACGTATCGACAGGCAACGTCGACAAAACATCAGCATGATGAAGCATCTCCTCCCTGCTCTCGCCCGGGAGTCCTAATATCAGATGCGCACCAACAAAAATACCACATTCGCCTGTCCGACGAATAGCCTCTTCAGTCTGTGCCTCCGTATGACAACGATTCACCCTCATCAGTGTGCGATCCAGTGTGCTTTCTATACCATATTCAATCAATACAAAACAACGTTTTCCCAACTGTTCGAAATAATGCAGCAAATCTTCATTCATGCAATCGGGACGTGTACTCACCACCAACCCTGCTACATCAGGGCAGGCCAATGCTTCTTCATACTTTTGTATCAATGACTCAACAGAGCCATACGTGTTTGTATAAGCCTGGAAATAAGCCAGATATTTCATGTGTGCATATTTGCGGGCAAAAAAACGGATACCGGCCTTCATCTGTTCGCTGACGGACTTTACGCGGCGACAATAATCGGGACTGAATGTCCGGTTATTACAGTAAGTACAGCCTCCCATTCCTTTTGTTCCATCCCGGTTTGGACAGCTGCAACCCGCGTCGATAGACACCTTTTGCACCTTCCCATCCGCGAAGAATTCTTGCAAAAAATCACTATAACTGCGATAAGGATGATTCGATGCCGAGAATTTAATCTGATGATGATCCATTGCCTGCTTCGTTTACTATTGTTGGGACGAAGATAGAAAAAACTATCCAATACGGGACAAATCATAAGGCATATCAATAGCGGGTCCCTGAGAATATTATGCATCGTCAATTTTACCCCTGGTCCTATTGAAAAACAGGATCGAATATATTTTCCATTTTTAACTGAATGTAAAAACACATACATTCGAATGCAGCAAGTGTTTCATCCGAATGAAAAAAAATTTCTTTCGAATATAATGGTTCACGCCTTCGAATGAATCTCGTGCACATAGCGGTTCACAAATTCTTAACCTACGGAATCACCGTATACTGCAAACAACAATATATCAACTTATTAATTGTGACGCTACGTTTAGTCCGTAAAACATTAGCGTCATCGACATTTTAGTAATTGATTTATTTTTAATCCATAAGCTCGGTGACGCTAAAATTGTCAGCATCACATACCCACTTATCTGCAAATATCATATTATTATTCTATATATCAATACATTAAGCTGAATATCTACGGTGACGCCGTATATATAAAAAGATTCGAGAGAACTAAAATGACTCAACACAAGGGATGCTTACGACGCCCTTCCAAAAAAGTATATACTCTTACTATACGAAAGTATATACTTTGAGAGTATGAAAGTATATACTTTTAACTTCAAAAGTATATACTATTAAATTCAAAATGATGTATACTGAATTTCGTTGACAGTATTGTTATTTAATACTATGTAGGTTGACAGTCCATCCGGCTTAGGGCGAAAAAAAGTTGTCATCCCGTTGTTAAGTGCAAAAATAATTACTTTTTTGTCATCTATCCAAAAATACTTATTCAACAAATTCAAAACATCTTCTTAATTTTATAAGAAAAATTTTGATAACATAAAAACAAGTACTATTTTTATGAATTTATAATACAGATAAAATAGAACTCTATTTTATTACGACCAAAGTTAAGAACTAAAATCTATTGTCATGATAATATCACATATAAAACATATTGAATCAGACAATAATACATGGAAGATACAGTCTGATGATGATCATAATAGAGGTGTTGCAGAACTTGCATCAAATTTTGCGTCTTCTTTTGGCTTCGCTGGATTTGGCTCTGTTTTAGGTCTATTACATGATAAAGGGAAAGAGCAAGTTGGATTTCAAAAATACATCAAGGGTATTACCGGTTATTGTCCTGAGTTAGTATCCTCACCAAGAACGCCTCATGCTTTTGTAGGCGCATTGTTAGCTCGCCGATTTTATCCTCAGTTATATCCATTGCTAAGTTATTGTATAATAGGGCACCATGCAGGATTACCCGACTATGGAGATTTTGAAGAAACAATGAAAAAGGCTATTCCTTCTGAAATAAAAATAGAATTTCCGGGTGTTAACCCGATTATCCCAGCTAATTTTAAACTGGGAAAAGAAGATTTTCATCATTTGATACGTTTGTTGTATTCCTGTTTGGTAGATGCAGATTTTTTGGATACGGAATCTTTTATGGATGAAAACAATGCAAGGTTACGGTTAAAAAAAGCATCTCTTAGTGATTTGAATTTTAAACTTGAATCCTTCTTATCAAATTTAAAACGGAATACTCAATCTTCAGAAGTTAATAATATTCGTAATGAGGTCAAGGAATTATGTATAAAATCAGCTGAAGATTCGCCTGGCTTCTATAGTTTAACAGTTCCAACAGGTGGAGGTAAAACAATATCTTCTATAGTTTGGGCTATTAAGCATGCCATCAAATATAGTAAGAAGCGGATAATTATTGCTATTCCCTACACGAGTATTATTACACAAACAGCTCATGTTCTAAGAAGTATATTTGGTGAAGAAAATGTATTGGAACATCACTCAAATTCAGATCTTCATCAGATACAAAATAAGCAGTTAGCACTTAAAATGAAACTTGCAACAGAAAATTGGGATTATCCGATAGTTGTTACTACAAATGTGCAGTTGTTTGAATCAATGTTTTCTAATAAACCGTCGTCATGTCGTAAACTTCATAATATATGTAATAGCGTTTTGATTCTTGATGAGGTTCAGACTCTGCCTTTACAATATATCCAACCTATAATAGACAGTTTAAAATCATATCAGCGAATATTTGGAACAACCGTTCTGTTTACCACAGCAAGTTTGCCTGCTTTACAAGGTGAGATTCGATATGGAAAAACACCAGATGCTTTATTGAAGGGCATTGCAGAAATTAAGGAGATAATGCCACCTTCGGCTAAACTGCATGAACGATTACGAAGAGTAAACATTCATTTTGATGAATTTCGAAGTAGCTATGATGAGATTGTAAGTCGCATACATAAGCATGATAGAGTTTTATGTATTGTAAATACTCGTAAGGATGCTCAAGAAATTTACACACGTTTACCTAAAGAAGGATTGACATTGCATCTATCTCGTATGATGTGCTCTGCGCATATTCTTAAAACCATCAATAAGCTAAAGGAATCTCTTGCGGATGATCGCAACAAAATAATTAGAGTTATATCTACTCAACTTATAGAAGCAGGTGTTGATATAGACTTTCCAATTGTTTTCAGACAAGAAGCAGGTCTGGATTCCATACTTCAAGCTGCTGGTCGTTGTAATCGTGAGGGGAAGCTTGGAATCAGTGATTCGTACGTATTCCGTTTGGAAAAGCCTTTGCCTAAAGGTTATATTTCGAATGCAGCAGATGCGCAAAAGACTTTAGATAAGGACTCTGATTGGTTTGACCCTAAAACAATGGTCAATTATTTTGTACAGTTATATAGTCGTACTTTGACTTTTGATAAAGCCAATATTAAAGATTACTTGTACAAACCGTTGAATTTTAGCTTTGAAACTGCTGCAAAAGAATTCAAATTAATAGAAGAAAATAGTCAAAGCGTTATTGTCAATTATGGTAACAGTGTTGATTTGATATCCAAGTTGCAAAAAGAGGGACCAAATTATAATCTAATGAAAGAGTTAGGTCAATATTCAGTGAATGTACGTGATGCAGATTTTATGTTGCTAAAAAAATTTGGTCTTGTTGAAACAGTTATTGAAGATGTTTATTTTGTATCAGAAAGGGAACAATACTCGGATGATATAGGACTGACAATAGGCAGTCATTGGTTAGAAGAAATATTAATAAAATAATAATATATGGAATACACTGATAAAGAATTTTGTTTGGAAGTGTGGGGTGACATGGCTTGCTTCACACGTCCAGAACTGAAAGTGGAACGAGTGAGTTATGATGTTATTACGCCATCTGCTGCCCGTGCTATATTCGATGCAATCTTTTGGAAACCGGCTATAAAATGGGAAGTTACAAAAATTGAGGTCCTTAATCCTATAAAATGGACGTCGATAAGGCGCAACGAAATTGGAGCAGTAGGAAGTATGCGTTCTTCCTCAATTTATATTGAAGAAAAACGTCAACAACGCAATAGTCTCTTATTAAAAGATGTTCGTTATCGGATTTATGCAAAACTTGTGTTTATTCCGTTTGATAAACGCCAAAATAATAAACACGAAAAAACTGTCGATGAAAATCCCGGTAAATACAATGCGATGTTTGAACGTAGAGCAAGTAAGGGGCAATGTTTTAATCAACCTTATTTAGGGACAAGAGAATTCTCTGCTTCTTTTAGGCTGATTACAGATGCCGATAAATTAATTCAGCCTATTCCAGAAGATAAAGATTTAGGGTTGATGCTCTATGATATGGATTTTAGTGATGAAAATAACACTACTGCCATGTTTTTTCGCGCGAATATGAAACAGGGAGTTATTACAGTGCCACCATTAAATAGTGAGGAGATATTACGATGATACTAAAAGCATTATATGATTATTACCATCGCTGTGGTAATTTAGCTTCTACAGGTTATGAAAAGAAAGAGATTCCTTTTGTAATCGTTATTGATAAAGAAGGCAATTTTGTCACTGTTGAAGATAGAAGAATTGATTCCAAAAACAGCCAAAAATTCTTGGTTATTAAGGATTCAAGGACAAGCGCTCCGAAGCCATATTTGTTTTATGATAACACAGAATATGTACTAAATTACACAAAAGATAGCGAGCCTCTAAATGAATCAGATAGCCAAGATGAAATGAAGGCATCAGCACGAAAGAAAAAGATTGAAAAATCTCAGGAGAAGCACGACTTGTTTGTTCATAAATGCCAAGAAGTATCATTGAAATATCCCGAGTCTGAAGAGTTTAAAGCGGTGACTTTATTCTACAAAAATCAGGGTGTAGAAAAAGTTAAAAACCATCCGCTATGGAGCGAGATAACAAAAAAAGATGGGACTAACCTGTCTTTTATGTTAAAGGGCAATTTACATATTGTAGCTGAAGACGATGAACTTCTAAATGAAATAGAGGGAGAGAAAGTCGATTCAGAGGCCTCTTTGCCTTATTGTTTGATAACCGGGGAAAAAGCTATTCCTGTTGAAACAACATCTGCAACGATGATACCGGGAAGCCAAGCGATGGCAAAGCTTGTGGCTTTTCAAGTTAATTCAGGATACGATTCTTATGGAAAATCCAAAGGACTTAACGCCCCAATATCGAAAGAAGCAGAATTTTCATATACGACTGCTTTAAACAAATTACTGGAGAAAGGCTCTCGAAATAAATTTTTAATTGGTAACAGAACCTTTTTGTTTTGGGCTTCATCAAACAGTGATGCATCAAGACAGGCAGAAGAAAGTCTATTTAATTTATTGGGTTATGTCGATGATGTGAAAGATGATCCGAATCGTAGAATTGAACAGGTCCGAAAGGTTTTTAATTCTATCTATTCTGGATCTATTCATACTAATACTGACGATAAATTTTATTTTCTCGGTTTAGCGCCAAATGCCGCTAGAATTGCTGTCGTCTATTGGAATGAAAGTTCGCTTAAAGAATTTGCAGGACGTATTCTTGCTCATTTTAAAGATATGGAAATCGTAGATACGCGGACTGACAAAAAACCTTATACAGGTCTTTTTCAAATAGTCAGTTCGGTCGCATTGCGTGGAAAGCAGTCTGATATACAACCGAATATACCCGAAGCCATTGTAAAAAGTATTATTCAAGATATTCCGTATCCTTATTCTTTATTCTCTGCCTGTATAGAAAGAATAAGGGCAGAACAGGAGATTAGGATTACGCGTGCAGCAATAATAAAAGCATATTTAAACAGGATAAATGATAATAATCAAAAAATTAAATTTATGATTGACAAAACAAACACAAATCAGGGATACGTTTGTGGAAGGCTTTTTGCCACATTGGAGTATCTTCAGGAACGAAGTAGTAATGGTTCGAATGCTTCTATTCGCAGTCGTTACATGAATGCAGCATCAGCTACTCCGGCAGCAGTTTTTGCTACAATTATTAATCTTTCTATTCATCATGAGGAAAAGTTAGACAAGGGGAGTCAAATATTCTTTGAACAGTTGAAATCGGAAATTTTGGATAAAATATCATCTAAGGGATTCCCTTCTCATCTTAGTTTGCAAGATCAAGGTCGTTTTATGGTTGGTTATTATCATCAACGGCAAGAGTTCTATACAAAAAAGGACAAAATAGAAGTAATTAATGTTGAACAATAAATATAATAGTTATGTCAGAATTAAAGAATCGTATTGATTTTGTATATCTGTTTGATGTACAAGATGGAAATCCAAATGGAGATCCTGATGCTGGCAATCTGCCACGTGTAGATGCTGAAACCGGTATGGGATTGGTTACAGACGTATGCCTAAAACGTAAAGTACGCAATTATGTACAAATTAGTAAGAAATTAGCTCCCGGCTTTGATATTTTCATTAAAGAAAAAGCTATCTTAAATAACTTGATAGACAAATCTTATGAAGAAGACACTGTCAAAAATGCTAAAAGCGATGGTGAAAAAAGAGAGGAAGCACGAAATATAATGTGTAATAAATATTATGACGTTCGAACATTTGGTGCTGTAATGACTACCGGGAAAAATGCAGGACAGGTTAGAGGACCAATACAACTAACATTTGCCCGTTCAGTTGAACCTATAATGAGTTCCGAGCATTCAATAACACGTGTTGCTGTAACAACAGATAAGGAATCACAAAGCCAATCGGGAGATAACCATACCATGGGCCGTAAGTCGACTGTCCCGTATGGATTATATGTTTGTCATGGCTTTATTTCAGCAAATTTAGCTTGTCAAACAGGTTTCTCTGAAGATGATTTACAATTGTTCTGGTCAGCGCTTATAAACATGTTTGATGCAGACCGTTCAGCTTCCAGAGGGTTAATGAGTGCACGTAAGTTGATAACCTTTAATCATAGTACGGAGTTAGGTAATGCTCCTGCAGATAAACTATTTGATTTGGTAAAGATTGAAAAAGTTGGAGAAAATGTAGCTCGCTCTTTTTCTGATTATAAAGTTATAATTGATAGGGATAATTTGCCTGAAAATATTACTATAAAAGAGTTTCTTTAATGGAATACGAAGAGGACAATATGCTCATGTTATCGGGGATACAACATTATATGTTTTGTCCCCGACAATGGGCCTTAGTTCATATTGAACAGCAGTGGCTTGACAATAAGCTCACAGTTGAAGGAGAACTTTTACATAAAAATGTTGATGATCCTTTTTATCGTCAGAAAAATGGAAATGCATTAACGCTACGATCTGTGCCCATAGCATCCAAAAAATTGGGTTTATATGGACTAACTGATGCAGTGGAACTTATACCGTCTATGGCGGCTGAAAATTCCATCACTCACACTAATTATCCTGGTTATTGGAAACCTTTCCCTATTGAGTATAAACGAGGCCATAGCAAGCCGGATAAATATGACGAAGTTCAGTTAGCGGCACAAGTAATATGTTTAGAAGAGATGTATCAAATAAAAATAGATTCTGCTGCATTATATTATAATGAGATTAGGCATAGAGAATACATTTTTATCACAAGTTTATTGCGTGATTTAACATATAAATGCGCCTCAGAAATGCATGAGATATATAAATCAGGTATTACGCCTAAAGCAATTAATAAACCATGTTGTAAAAATTGTTCTCTGGCTGATCTTTGCTTGCCAGAATTGAATAGCTGCCAACCGGCATCAATTTATCTTAATAAGAATTTGTATGAGAAAACTTCTTAATACCTTATATGTAACTACACCTGAATCTTATTTAAGTAAAGACGGGATGAATATAGTTATTTCGATAAATCAGAAAGAAGTTTTTCGAATTCCAATAATAAATCTTGAAGGAATTGTTACTTTTGGATATATGGGTTCCAGTCCGGGTGTGATGAAATTATGTGTAGACAATGGCGTATCGTTAACATTCCTATCTCCAAGTGGACGATTTGTCAGCCGGATTCAAGGTCCAACTAAAGGTAATGTTTTATTGAGAAAAAAACAATATACCCTTTCTGAAGATCCAAACTTCGTAATTCATTTAAGTAAATTATTTATTGCAGGTAAAATTCATAATTATCGAAATGTATTACAACGTTATAATCGCGATTATGAAATAAATAAAGATATAGAAAAAGCTGCCAATATTTTAGATACACATAAAAGTGATTCTATATTGGCAAAGGATCCAAATCAATTAAGAGGTATAGAAGGTGATGCCGCCAATGCTTATTTCAGTGTGTTTAATACATTGATACTAAATCAGAAGAATGATTTTGTTTTTAACAATAGAAGCAGACGTCCCCCAAAAGATGCAGTAAACGCAATGCTTTCGTTTGTATATACATTATTAACGAATGAAACAGCCTCTGCATTAGAAACAGTGGGATTGGATCCATACGTCGGTTTTTTTCATACTTTAAGACCAGGAAGAACTTCATTAGCATTAGATCTTATTGAAGAATTACGAGCGTATATGGGAGATAGACTAGTATTGTCACTTATTAATCGTAAACAAATAAACATTCGTGATTTTATATCTCAAGCAGAAGATGGTATCGCAATGACAGAATCTGGACGAAAAATCATACTAAGCGCTTGGCAAAATAGAAAAAAAGAGATAATATTACACCCTTTTTTAAACGAGAAAATTCCAATTGGACTTTTACCATATGTTCAATCTATGCTTTTAGCTAGATATTTACGTGGCGATATTGATGATTATCCTGTATTTTTAATTCGATAATTTTATGATGGTATTAATAACGTATGATGTAGAAACAGTATCTGAAACAGGAAAAAAACGTCTCAGAAAAGTCGCAAAAGAATGTATCAATTACGGTCAACGTGTCCAAAATTCTGTGTTTGAATGTGTTTTATCTGAAGCTCAGTTTATTCTTTTAAAGTCAAAGTTGAAAACAATAATTGATGGTGAATTAGACAGCATTCGTTTTTATTTTTTGGGTAATAATTGGCAAAGAAGAATTGAAACTATCGGAAAAGTTACATCATTTGATATTTCCTCTGATCTTATCATATAGCGCGAATGATAAGTGTTGCAAAAAATAGGGATTTATCGCAGATGCTGAGAATCAGTGATTTTTTATTTCATTTTATTGATAGAGTAAAAAATGGCTAGATAAAAGAAAGTACTTTCGCGATAGTGTACTCTCTGCATATTAAATATCAATATGAAATTGATAGCCTGTCGCACTCTTCGTGAGTGCGTGGATTGAAACGGCAACATATTGGAAACAATTAAATTAATGAATCGTCGCACTCTTCGTGAGTGCGTGGATTGAAACGCATCTGTTATTTGTCTTTAACCCTTCGCTATAAGTCGCACTCTTCGTGAGTGCGTGGATTGAAACAAATTAACACGTTAATAAATAAACACATAAAATAGTCGCACTCTTCGTGAGTGCGTGGATTGAAACGACTATGGGTCGAACAATTAAGTACATTGTCATGCATGTCGCACTCTTCGTGAGTGCGTGGATTGAAACACTTTTTTCCTCTGCCGTTTCGCGTTGTGCCTCGTCGCACTCTTCGTGAGTGCGTGGATTGAAACCGATATTGTCGCGGTAATTATAGAGGCTGACAATTGTCGCACTCTTCGTGAGTGCGTGGATTGAAACATAGCTGACCGAAAACGGAGAGCAAAGCACGAGGTCGCACTCTTCGTGAGTGCGTGGATTGAAACCGACGATGGCCGAGTTGAAAGAAGAAATAATGGAAAGTCGCACTCTTCGTGAGTGCGTGGATTGAAACACGCCCTAGCATGAATGATCGCTTTTGGTACGAGGTCGCACTCTTCGTGAGTGCGTGGATTGAAACGTAGACAATCCTAAGTCTTCGATCATTTTGTAAAAGTCGCACTCTTCGTGAGTGCGTGGATTGAAACAGCAAATGTGACTAATTATAATAATTTGATGCAAGGTCGCACTCTTCGTGAGTGCGTGGATTGAAACACTGTCTGCCGTTGCTGAAATACTTAGGACAGATGGTCGCACTCTTCGTGAGTGCGTGGATTGAAACTTTCCGTGTCTGATCAAACAGCGACGCAAAAGGGTCGCACTCTTCGTGAGTGCGTGGATTGAAACTGCAGCAAGGTAATATCTGTTTGTGTCAAGTCCTTGTCGCACTCTTCGTGAGTGCGTGGATTGAAACGAATTATATCTCCCTGCAATTTGAGATACCGAAGGTCGCACTCTTCGTGAGTGCGTGGATTGAAACACCTCTTTATCCATTGCACAGCAAAATTAAGACTGTGTCGCACTCTTCGTGAGTGCGTGGATTGAAACAAGAATGAGATAAAAATCATTCCCGAGCTGAAAACAAGTCGCACTCTTCGTGAGTGCGTGGATTGAAACGCACTAAGCACGGCGATCAGTTATCCGGTTATGGAGTCGCACTCTTCGTGAGTGCGTGGATTGAAACCGATTGCAGCCGTCCCCCAGCCGCTTTCCAATGCGTCGCACTCTTCGTGAGTGCGTGGATTGAAACACCTCTTTATCCATTGCACAGCAAAATTAAGACCGGTCGCACTCTTCGTGAGTGCGTGGATTGAAACATATCCTATTACATTTTTTAACCTTACATCCGAGGTCGCACTCTTCGTGAGTGCGTGGATTGAAACCACTGTAATATTACATCCGATCCTTGCAGATAACAGTCGCACTCTTCGTGAGTGCGTGGATTGAAACATCATCATGCGTGTTTGTAGCATATTGAAACATGGTCGCACTCTTCGTGAGTGCGTGGATTGAAACTTAACTAGCTCATATACTATCCGTTGCGTCGTTTTGTCGCACTCTTCGTGAGTGCGTGGATTGAAACGTTTTATGTAATTTAAGTACAATTTTTAATTTAGTCGCACTCTTCGTGAGTGCGTGGATTGAAACACCATAGAGATGTTGCAACAACGGCAAATGAATTGTCGCACTCTTCGTGAGTGCGTGGATTGAAACTGAAAAATCCCTTGAAGATCAGGTGAAGGATTTGAGTCGCACTCTTCGTGAGTGCGTGGATTGAAACCAAAAACTGAAGACATAGGAAGTGTTATAACTGTGTCGCACTCTTCGTGAGTGCGTGGATTGAAACAAGATTTGCATAAGGAACCGTATATTGTGCTGCTGTGTCGCACTCTTCGTGAGTGCGTGGATTGAAACAAAAATGCTCTTGAAATCGTCAAGAGCGACGTTAATGTCGCACTCTTCGTGAGTGCGTGGATTGAAACTTATATGTATCTGATACAGTAAGCGTTTCTTCGTCGTCGCACTCTTCGTGAGTGCGTGGATTGAAACGTTTGACACTCATACGACCGCATATATCCTTATTATGGTCGCACTCTTCGTGAGTGCGTGGATTGAAACCTCAAATTCTACGCCTTCGTAATTGTCAGCCTCTAGTCGCACTCTTCGTGAGTGCGTGGATTGAAACACCTCTTTATCCATTGCACAGCAAAATTAAGACTGGTCGCACTCTTCGTGAGTGCGTGGATTGAAACATTTTTAAATCTACGTAGTACATAAGATCAAATCGTCGCACTCTTCGTGAGTGCGTGGATTGAAACTCGGTCAGCTATGAAAAGGTGACTAACAGATACACTAGTCGCACTCTTCGTGAGTGCGTGGATTGAAACCCCGGCCAGCCAATCATACAAAAGATTAGACCTCGTCGCACTCTTCGTGAGTGCGTGGATTGAAACCGTATTTTGTCCGCATGTTTGCTGCAAACTCCCCGTCGCACTCTTCGTGAGTGCGTGGATTGAAACCGTCAAAAATTTTGCCGGTTATGCCTTCATAGAGTCGCACTCTTCGTGAGTGCGTGGATTGAAACTGGATTGCGGCATCACGCTGCAAAACGGCACCAAGTCGCACTCTTCGTGAGTGCGTGGATTGAAACCAGCTGAAAACATCCAACGGTTCAAAATCCTCTGGTCGCACTCTTCGTGAGTGCGTGGATTGAAACGTATTATATCCTCGACAATCATGTTATAATCAAGTCGCACTCTTCGTGAGTGCGTGGATTGAAACGCACATGTTTTGATCGGATAGTAGGACTGACTGGCGTCGCACTCTTCGTGAGTGCGTGGATTGAAACCTGAGGCGGCTCTGAAGGATCATCCTAACGAGGAGTCGCACTCTTCGTGAGTGCGTGGATTGAAACTTCAATTTCGTGTATGAATTTTGACATATATTTAGTCGCACTCTTCGTGAGTGCGTGGATTGAAACTAAAACGTAGTAACTACCTGATATTGATGTAGGTGTCGCACTCTTCGTGAGTGCGTGGATTGAAACGCCGCTCGAAAAGGGTTTGATCTTAGACAAAATCGGTCGCACTCTTCGTGAGTGCGTGGATTGAAACGCCGCATGACAACTGCGAGACAATCCCGCGCAATGGCGTCGCACTCTTCGTGAGTGCGTGGATTGAAACAGGTTTATTATCCTGTAGTATTAAAAAAACGAATGAGTCGCACTCTTCGTGAGTGCGTGGATTGAAACGTTGTCAGCCACGCATTTAACTGCGTAGCGCAATGGTCGCACTCTTCGTGAGTGCGTGGATTGAAACATTTGACTTTCCTATAAACTTGGTTATGAGAACGGCGTCGCACTCTTCGTGAGTGCGTGGATTGAAACACGACCATCTATGAAAATAGGGGCCGTTACATTAGTCGCACTCTTCGTGAGTGCGTGGATTGAAACGCCCAATCCGCTAATAAAAGGCCTGTTGCTATGCGTCGCACTCTTCGTGAGTGCGTGGATTGAAACCTGATTATTGGTGGGATGGCTCGGTAAAACAGAAAGTCGCACTCTTCGTGAGTGCGTGGATTGAAACATCTCCTAATAAAACTTGCATAGTTTTTACTGCAAGTCGCACTCTTCGTGAGTGCGTGGATTGAAACATTTATAAGAGAATTATCAAGATGCAACAAAACAGTCGCACTCTTCGTGAGTGCGTGGATTGAAACCACTCTGGTAGGATTATATACGATAGGTTATAACGGTCGCACTCTTCGTGAGTGCGTGGATTGAAACAGATTTATCCAAAAACAATATATATAAACAAAACGTCGCACTCTTCGTGAGTGCGTGGATTGAAACAAATGTACTATTCATCGAAGAACCATGGACGGCGGGTCGCACTCTTCGTGAGTGCGTGGATTGAAACCCCTCCATTTTTTTATAAAAATTTGGATCAAAATCGGTCGCACTCTTCGTGAGTGCGTGGATTGAAACCATGTCTGTTATTCCCAATAAACTTTTTTTGTAAATGTCGCACTCTTCGTGAGTGCGTGGATTGAAACTGCGAGAGCACTGCATTCCGCTTTGCCCTTACGTCGCACTCTTCGTGAGTGCGTGGATTGAAACTGTCGCCGACACAGGCACACCCTTGCCATATTTAAGTCGCACTCTTCGTGAGTGCGTGGATTGAAACTGCAGGTATTTCTCCAAATTGCCAGCCAATGTTGTCGCACTCTTCGTGAGTGCGTGGATTGAAACAATCTTCATTTTGTATGCATTAAGAGCCTCATTAAAGTCGCACTCTTCGTGAGTGCGTGGATTGAAACACTTTACACCATTGAACCCTTATTTGAATTACTAAAAATAATATGATAGTTAAGCAACTTATTCCCGGATTGAATACAACAGAAGCATATATTTAGCAAATAGCAAGTAAATTACACTCACAAAACTTGAAAATTAAGTGTTCCATGTTTTGTTCTAAATCTTTTTACTCAATCTTTATCCGGATGATTGTAAAAGAGTTGGCGGGAAGCTCATGGGTGAACTTGTTTGCCACTTGACAGGTCCTATATCTCGGTTTTATATTTGTGCTATCCAACAGCCCGGAAAGAATAATCTCTTTTGCTTTATTCTCTTTGATTCGGATTTTGTCCAAATCAATGGTGGCTATTGTGGCTGTTGGCATAATATTGATGAGTTTTAATATCAGATCTCCGCTTTGACTGTCTTTGACGGCGGAAGTAACGATACGTCTACGCACTGCTTCTGAGGAGTTGGCAAGATTGACAAAAG
>Ga0268263_1002051_pt1 | contig 14362 bp, 12 predicted proteins | sample Biomet5_FD_190358 | JGI IMG/M metagenome (GOLD analysis project Ga0268263, IMG submission 190358) | Microbial communities from bioreactor (seeded with sewage sludge) at LBNL, California, USA - Biofuel metagenome 5 (SPAdes) (version 4) | ecosystem: Engineered > Bioreactor > Anaerobic >... | reverse complement strand
GGTTGCCCAGTCCTACTTCGCCGATGGCACCGTCAGCTTGGCGATTCCGCCGCTGCGTGCGCTGCTGGAGATCATGGCTCACGGCGCCTCTGCGGAAGGCTGGACTTTGGAGTCGCCGCAGTTCCGGGCCCTGTTCGATGCCGACGGCATTCGCAACTCCGACTGGTATGCAGCCCGGCTGGACGCCAAGCAGGCTGCGGCTGCTTCGCGCGCGGAGGCGGGGCTGGCTGCGATCCGCAAGTTCGTGTCCACTCCGGGCAATGAGGAGCCGAGCGAGCGGCTGGACATGCCCGGACGGATCCGCACCGCCGAGGCCGAGTACGCCAAATTCTCCAGTGCCGAGTATCGGGCCGGCATCGTCGGGACGGTCGGTCGCCAACCCCTCTGACGCCGGGCGCCCCCCGTTCCTGTCTGGGTGCCCCTGTTTTCGGGCGCGGCGGGCGGTTCTGGGCCGGAACTGGGGCACAATCCACACTGGGGACGCAATTGCGCAGGTCCCGAGGGGTTTTTCCGGTCCGGTCCGGGTGCCCCGGCTGTCGAAACGGGCCAGAGGTGGCAACATTTGTGCTGGCGCCATTCGGCGTTGCGATCAGGATGGAGAACCAATGAGGGCTGACCTTTCAACCCGCTACTTGGGTTTGGAGCTGGCAAACCCGGTAGTTGTCTCGTCCACGCCCGCCACGGGTCGCAGGGAGAGCCTGCTGGAGGTTGCCGCCTCCGGAGCCGGCGCAGTCGTACTGCCGTCGCTGTTCGAGGAGGAGTTCCTCTCCGGCGACGCCCACTTGGACGGCACCGGAGACCATGTCGCTCTGCTCCGCTGGGCCAAGCAGGAACTCGATATTCCGGTGATCGGCAGCCTCAACGCCACCAAGCCTGGCTCCTGGCAGCGGATCGCCAATGAGCTGGTCGACGCCGGTGCGGACGCCCTGGAGCTGAACCTGTACACGTTCACCGCCAACCCGCTGACCACGTCGGCGGAGATCGAGCTGGAGCATTTGGCGGCGATCGAGGCGGTCCGGATCGTCACCGACATTCCGTTGGCCATCAAGCTCTCGCCCTACTACTCGGCGATCTCCCACTTCGCCAACCAGGCTGTCGATGCCGGTGCGGACGGCTTGGTGCTGTTCAACCGCTTCTACGCCCCCGATATCAACCTCGACACCCTTGAGGTGTTCGCCGACGCCGACTACTCCACCGCGTCCGCCCAGCGCCTCGCCCTGCGCTGGATCGGTATCTTGCGCGGGCAGTTGCCGGGCACATCGTTTGCGGCCACCTCCGGCGTGCACAGCGGCACCGAAGTCATCAAGTCGGCTTTGGTCGGCGCAGACGTCTCCTACGTGGCTTCTGCGGTGATGACCCGCGGCCCGCAGGCCATCGGTCAGATCCTTGCTGAGACCGATGCCTGGCTGGTCGACAATGACTACCCGACTCTCGCTGAGATCCGCGGCAAGGTCAGTGCCGCTGCGGTCAAGGACGCGTCCGCCTACGAGCGCGCCCAGTACATCTCGGTGCTCAAGTCGGCTTGGTGAGCCGCTATTGACACAGCGCCGAGCGGTGCTGTTGAATCCTCCACGGAACCGCGTGGTTCCCAGGGGTGTCACTCGCAAGAGGCAAAACCTGAGCTTGTTGCCTGCGCTTCGGCGCGGCGGCGAAGCTCAGGTTTTTTTGTTGCCCGCACCCTGGTGTCAGGTTCAAGGGAGAGCAGATGCCCAGTCTGGATTACCGGTCGCTGGCCGGTGACATCCTCGCCAAGGTCGGGGGCGAGACAAATGTGGGGTCGGTGGCGCACTGCGCGACCCGGCTTCGCTTTACGCTGAAGGACGCCGGAAAGGCCGACAAGGCTGCGGTTGAGAAGCTGCCCGGCGTCATCGCCGTGATGGAGGCCGGTGGCCAGTTCCAGGTCGTCATCGGCAACAATGTCCCGCTGCTCTACGCCGAGCTCGGACGCATCTCGCAGCTCACCGGCGACAGCGATTCCGGCGAGGCGGAGAAGGGCAACGTGTTCAACCGCTTCGTCGCGCTGATCTCATCGATCTTCCTGCCCTTCCTGTGGACGTTGGCCGGTGCCGCCCTGCTGAAGGCCTTCGTCGGCGCCGCCGCCTACGTCGGCTGGTTGGACGCAACGTCCAGCACCTACGCGGTGCTCAATGCCACCGGTGACGCTGTGCTGAAGTTCCTGCCGGTGTTGCTGGCGATCACCGCAGCCAAGCGGTTCAGGGCCAACCAGTTCACCTCGGTGGTCCTGGCCGGCGCCCTGATGTACCTCGAGATCACCGCGTGGACCGGTCTGGAGGCCAGTCCGTCGGAGTTCTTCGGCCTCCCGATCGTGACGGTGAGCTATGTCGGCTCGGTGATCCCGATCATCGTCGCGGTGTGGCTGCAGGGCTATGTCGAGCGCTGGCTGAACAAGGTGTTGCCGGCGGTCGTGCGCAACTTCGGAACCCCTTTGATCACCTTGCTGGTCATGGTTCCGGTGACGATCTTCACTGTCGGTCCGGCAACCACCTACCTCGGTAAGGGCCTGTCCTGGGTGATCATGACGATCTGGGCCTATGTGCCATGGCTGGCCGGCGCGTTGATGGGCGGCCTCTGGCAGGTGTTCGTGATCTTCGGCGTCCACTGGGCCTTTGTCCCGATCATCATGGTGGACCTGCAGAACCAGGGTTATTCGGTGATCAGTGGCGCCATGCTCGCCCCGGTGCTGGCCCAGGCCGGTGCCGCGACGGCGGTCTTCTTCCGGTCCAAGAGCGCCAAGAGGCGTGAGCTCGCCGGGCCCGGCGCGGTGTCGGGCTTCCTGGCCGGTATCACCGAGCCGATCATCTACGGCGTCAATCTGCCGCTGAAGAGGCCGTTCATCTTCGGCTGCGTCGGTGGCGCGATCGGTGGCGCCATCGGCGCCCAAGCCGGCTCGGCCATGAGCGGCTTCGCCTTGCCGTCGATGCTGGCCATCCCGACCTACCTGCCGCAGGGCCCCATCACCTATGACTCCTTCCTGTGGCAGATGGTCGGTACGGGGTTGGCCGTGGTGATCGCCTTCGTGCTGACCTTCCTTTTCGGTGTCAAGGACTCTCCGGACGAGGCGGAGGCCACGGCGGTGGTCAGCGGCGCCAGCGAGCTTGGTGCCCCGATGAGCGGTGAGCTGATCGGGCTGTCCCAGGTCAAGGACAAGGTCTTCGCGTCCGGAGCGCTGGGCAAGGGCGTTGCTGTGGTGCCGACCTCCGGCGAGGTCTACGCGCCAGTTGCCGGCACGGTGGTCAGTGCCTTCCCGACCGGCCATGCCTTCGGGATCAAGACCGACGATGGCGTCGAGGTGCTGGTGCACATCGGGATCGATACTGTGGCGCTCAACGGCAAGGGCTTCACCTCCACGGTGACCCAGGGCCAGAAGGTGGCGACCGGCGACCTGCTGGCCAGTGTCGATCTGGAGTTGGTGAAGGCCGCGGGCTACGACCCGACCACGGTGATGGTGATCACAAACTCGGCGAAGTTCGCCGCAGTCCTGCCGGCGGAGGGTCACAGCGTGGCTCACGGTCAGACCGCGATCGTCGTCGAGCGTTGAGCGAGGAATCATGCAGTATCGAGAGCTGAAGGCCTTCCCGGCCGACTTTTTGTGGGGTGCGTCCTCCTCTGCATATCAGGTGGAGGGCGCCTGGAACGAGGACGGCAAGGGCCCGTCGGTGATTGACGCGCGGGGGCACTACCCGCCGGGAACGTCTGACTACACCGTGGCGTCGGATCACTATCACCGGTTCGCCGAGGATGTCGCGCTGTTCGCCGAGCTGGGGCTGAAGGCCTATCGGTTCTCGATCGCCTGGACGCGGATCATTCCCGACGGTGACGGGGAGGTGAACCCGGCCGGCGTCGCCTTCTATCACCGGCTGATCGACGCGCTGGTGGCGGCCGGGATCACACCGATCGCGACCATGTACCACTTCGATCTGCCGGCTGCCCTTGATGGCAAGGGCGGTTGGCAGGACCGGACCTGTGTCGACGCCTTCGCCAGGTTCGCCGAAGTGATCTTCCGCGAGTACGGCGACAAGGTGAAGCACTGGCTGACCATCAATGAGCAGAACATGATGGTGCTGTACGGCGAGGCGATCGGGACGGTCAAGCCCGGCCAGCCGAAGTCGGCGCTCTACCAGGCCAACCACCACATGATGCTGGCTCAGGCGAAGGCGAACCTGCTCTGCCACGAGTTGGTGCCCGACGGCCTGATCGGGCCGGCACCGAACATCGCACTGTGCTACCCGGAGACATGTCACCCGTCGGATGTCTTGGCGGCGGACGACTTCAATGCGATCCGCAACTGGCTCTATCTCGATATGGCGGTCGAGGGCCGCTACAACTCGGTGGCCTGGGCCTACCTGGAGGAGACCGGCGCGGCTCCGCAGGTCGCCGAGGAGGATCTGGAGTTGCTGGCTTCCGTGCGTCCGGATTTCATCGCCTTCAACTACTACGCGACGCACACGGTGGCTCGTCCGCGTGAGGACGGCAGTGATGTCGCTGCCGGAGGCGACCAGCAGATCGCGGTGGGGGAGAAGGGGATTTACGCGGGCGCGGCCAATCCCTATCTGCCGAAGACGGAGTTCGGCTGGGAGATCGACCCGATCGGCTTCCGAAACACCTTCCGGGCACTCTGGGATCGGTATCACCTGCCGTTGCTGGTCACCGAGAACGGACTCGGCGCCTTCGACAAGCTCGAGGACGGTCAGGTGCACGACGGGTACCGGATCGACTACCTGCGCGACCACATCGAGCAGATCCAGCTGGCGATCACCGACGGCGTCGGGGTGCTGGGCTACTGCCCGTGGTCGGCGATCGATCTGGTGTCCACTCATCAAGGTGTCTCGAAGCGCTACGGATTCATCTACGTCCGCCGTGATGAGTTCGATCTGCTCGATCTGGCTCGGTTCAAGAAGGACTCCTTCCACTGGTACGCCAAGGTGATCGCCACCTCTGGCGCCGACCTTTCCTGACTGGTCCTGCGGGGCTCCGGCGGCTAATCTCAGCCATCGGAGCCCGGCAGTCCCGACCGCTGACAAGGAGATCAGCTGTGGTCGTGGTGAAAGCGATCAACAACAACGTTGTCTTGGTGCGCGAAGCCAGTGGACGCGAGGTGATCTGGTCGGGCCGCGGCATCGGCTATGGGGCCCAGCCAGGGTCGGAGGTCGACTCGGCCCGAGTTCAGCAGGTCTTCGTTCCCGACGCCGCGCATGGCATCGACGAGCTGACCACCTACCTTGCGGAGATCGCTCCGGAGTACTTGCTCCTGGCGGCGGAGATCCTCGCTCAGGCGCAGGCTGAGCTCGGGACCGCCTTCGGGCAGTCGATGGTCTTGCCGCTGGCCGATCACATCAGCTTCGCGGTCAAGCGGGTCCGCACCCAGATTCCGGTGGAGTATCCGCTCCGGGCCGAGGTCGCCCACCTCTACCCGGCCGAGCTGCGGGTGGCGCGCGCAGCGGTGGAACTGATCAGCCAGCGGTTCGGCATCGAGTTGCCGTGCGACGAGGCGGTGCCGATCGCGCTGCACTTCGTCAACGCCGCCTTCGCCAGCGACAACTTGGCGCGCACCTTCGAGATGACCGAGCTCTTCCGACAGGTGTTCGAGGTTCTCGAGGTGGCCTACCAGCGCACCTTCGACAGCGACAGCCTGGACGCGGCTCGCTTCGTCACCCACCTGCGCTACTTCTTCGTGCGGCTCGACTCCGACCGTCAGCTCGAAGAGAACCCGGCCAGCTTCACCGACGCGATCCGCACCTCCTTCCCGGAGGCCTACCAATGTGCCGAGCGGGTGAAGGTCCTCCTCGAGCTGCGCCTCGGCAAGCCGATCACCGCCGATGAGGTCGTCTACCTCACTTTGCATATCGGCCGGCTGGCCAACAACAAGTAGCTTGCCGCACACGGTTCTATGGCCGCCGATCGGTGTGGTGGCCCGCGGTTGTGCTGGCCGGTCGGGGCAGGCAGTCTGTCGAGGATGAGTGGCCGCAGGGGATGGTTGCCGAGCTGGTTGGTGGTTCGGACGGCTGGTGTCGCGAGGGCAGGGGCCCTGTCGGTGAGGTTGCCTGGCCGACTCGGTGACCTGCCGAGGTGGCCCGGCTGTCGTTTCCTTGCACGGCCACAGCGTCTTGCGGCCCGTGGGGTGCGCCGTGTGCGGCCCATTCCCGGCGCGCGCCTAGACTCGCAAGCGATGACCACGCACTCCAGCCCACGTTCGATGCCGGCGCCGGCGCAGGCCGACGCCAGGCTTGCCGCTTCGCAGGTGCCCGCAGCACAGTCCGACCTCATCGAGGCGTCGCCGCACCCCACCCGGTCGGCTGATCGCTCCCGTCGGTTGTTCGGCGCCGCCGCGGTGGCGACTGCGCTCTCGCTGGGCCTGGCCGGCTGCGCGATCCCTGATGGTCCGGTCACCGCGGGGGACCGTCCCCATCGTCCGGCGGCTTCGGCCACGGCCAGCGTCAACCCCGAAACTGACCCGGCCAAGCTCACGATCCCGCTCTCGCAGGTTCCCGCCTACCGAGTGCCGACGGTCGGTGCCGACGGCTGGAAGTCGTCGCCGATGACCGACGCCGACGGCGACCTCAGTTGGCGGGTGCTGGACGGCGACAACAAGGTGATCTCCGACTATCACCCTACTGACACCGTGGCCTTCGGCGACCCGGCGAACTACACCACGGTCCCCGGCGTGCTGACCTTCCGTGGCAACAATGCCCGCACGGCTCCGGCCTACGGCACCGCCGACGTCACACAGCGCAAGTTGCAGGTCGTCTGGACCCAGGAGACCGGCGAGGTGCGTGGGGACGGTTCCTACTGGCCGGGCGCGGGCTGGACCGGCCAGCCGCTGCTTGTCCATTGGCCCGAGGAGTCGCGCAAGGCGATGGGCTACGCTCCCGAGTTCGCCGGTGACCCCAACTTCACCGAGGTGATCTACCCGACTTTCTCCGGGGTGATCTACCGGCTTGATCTCGCCACGGGTAAGCAGACTCGCGATCCGATCGATACCGGCTGCGGCTACAAGGGGACGGGCTCGATCGACCCGCGCGGCTATCCACTGCTGTACTCCGGCCAGGGTCTGGACGACATGAACGGCAAGAACTGCCCGTTCCAGTACCGGATCTTCGACCTGATCCAGAACAAGCAGGTCTCGGGCTGGGACGGCCACGACGACGGTGCGCCGCGCACGGGCTGGGGCGCCTTCGACTCGTCCGCCCTGGTCAATGCTGCTTCGGACACCCTGTTCGAGCCTGCGGAGAACGGCCTGGTGTACAAGGTGAAGCTGAACGCGAAGTTCGACCCGTCCGCCAAGTCGGTTTCGGTGTCGCCGCAGCTGACCAAGCTCACCTATCAGACGCCGGTGAGCGAGAAGCACGGCATCGAATCCTCTGCGGTGGCCTACCGGAACCTGATGTACGCCGCCGACAACGACGGCAACCTTGTCTGCTGGGATGCGAACACTCTCCAGGTGATCTGGGCTCGCGAGCTCGGCGACGACACCGACGCCTCGCTCGTCCTCGATCAGTCGCCGGACGGTGTGTTCCTCTACACCGGTAATGAGGTGGACGCTCGCACCGACCCGAGCCAGTTCATCACCAACCTGCGCAAGATCGATGCCCTCACCGGCAAGCTGGTCTGGCAGTACGACGTCCCCGCCGTCCGTGAGGAGCCGAACAACGGTGGACTCCTCGCCACCCCGCTGCTCGGTACTGGTCCGATCTCGGATCTGGTCATCTTCAATGTCGCCAAGACCACCAACCACACCGAAGGTGACATGATCGCGCTCGATCGCACGACCGGCAAGCTGGTCTGGAAGCGGCACCTCAAGCGCTACTCCTGGAGTTCGCCGGTGCAGATCAACTCCACAGACGGCACGGCCTACGCTGTGGTGACCGACTCCGGCGGCACGATGCACCTCTTCGACCCGAGCACGGGCATCGACCTCGACACCCTCAGCCTCGGCAAGAACACCGAGGCCAGCCCCGCCGTCTACGGCAACATGCTGGTGGTCGCCTCCTATGCCAAGCGGATCTGGGGCATCAAGCTCACCTGACCTGCCGTCGTCGCCCACCCTCAGCCGCCGTTGGGCCGCTCGCCGTGCCTGCCTGCCTGCCGGTCCTCCTGGGGTGCCACGGCTTCGTTGTCACCTCGGCTCTGGTCGTGGCTTCGTCGTCGCGTCGGCTCTGGTGATGGCTTCGTCGTCACCTCGGCTCTGGCCATGGCTCCGCCGCTCTGCTTCGGGTCACGGCTCCGCTACGGAGTTGGCGCTTGGCCATGGCTCCGCCGCCGGTTCGCCCCGGCTCCGGCGCTCCACCGTCACCTCGCCCCGGCTCCGGCGCTCCACCGCGACGTTGGCACTCGAGTTCCGCCGTGGTCTCGCCACTCACACTCCGCCCTCACTCTCGTCACCCGGCCTCCCTCAGCGGGGTCAAGCGGCCATGGCGCAGTGGTGCCCGGTGGGTGTCGTAGCGTTTGGGTGGAACCACCTCTGGCAAGCCATCTCGGGCGAGCCGGATCTCCCACTGATCGCGCAACGCATGCTTCGCGGGTTCGACCAGGCCGTGATGGTGGTGGCACAACAGTGCGAGATTCGAAAGTGCTGTCGCTCCGCCGTCCCACCACGGTGTGAGGTGGTGAGCTTCGCAGCTCGCTGGCCGGGTGTCGCAGCCCGGGAACACGCAGCCTCCATCGCGGAGCGTGAGCGCCTGCCGGATCGCGGGGGTCACTAGCCGATGCGCTCGCCCGACATCCAGCACTTCGGACTCGCTGCCCAGAACCGCGGGCAACAACTCGGCGTCACAGCACAAGCGGCGCAGGTCGCCTGTGCTCAGCTGCGTGTCGCCCAACAGCCCAGCCCCGGCAGCTCGCGCCACCAAAGCCTCGTAGCCGACGGTCACCACGACCCGCGGACGGTCTCCGCCCACCGACGGAGCCTGCCGCGCGCTCTGATGCGCCGCCACCATCGCGATCAGTGCATCGGCGTAGCGCTGCCCCCGCGACGGCGTGGAGCTCAGCGGGTCTCGTGCCTCCGCGAGGTTTCGCCGTTGCGACTCGAGATAGGCGTCGAGGACCGCCATCCAGGCCTCGCACTCGGTCGTCGGCAGGCTCCCGCGGAAGCTCGTCGAGCCGTTACGCAAGTTCGTGAACATCAGCGACCGGCTCCGGTGCGCGGACTCGGCCTGGCGCTGCAGCGTGGCCTCCAGGAGTTCGTCGGCGGCGGCCGGAGCCACGTCAGCGAGGACTGCGGCACCGGAGCGGGCCAGCTGCTCCGAATCGAGCCGGCCGGCCAGCCCGACCAGCAGTTCCTCCGCCTGGGCGGTTTGCGCCTGATCAAGCTGTGGGGCGATCGCCTCGATCACCTTGGCGATGGCACGGACCTGGCCAACGCCGACCCGGCCGGCAACCGCTGCTTCGCCGAGCACTGGGCGTTCGGCGAGTGCCTTCGCGTCGAACAGCAACCCTGCCGACTCCCGCTTGGACAGCGTGCCGTCGATCGCCAGCCATGACGACATCGGCGTCCCCGTGGTGGCCATGGACGCCTCATGGGCGTCAGCCTCGCCGACGAGGACCTGGGCGAGTGCCTGAACCCGATCCGAGGCGCGCCGTGCCTGGCGGGCAATCTCGAGCCGTTCGACCGGGCTCAGTCGCGCACGATCTTGGTCAATCGCGTCGAGCGCGGCATGAACGCGAGCCAGCGCCTCCGCTGTCCCGATGAGCTGCCTGGTCTCGTCCACACATCAAGTCTGGCATCGCAGCTCCACAGAATCGAGCACGCGTTCGAATCTGTGGGCAACGAAATGGACCATCCACAGATTGCCCAAAGGGTGGCGCGATCGACACTTCTTGCCATATCGCGCATGCCCGCGTGCCCGCGGTGAGAACAGTCGCCGTCCGTCGGTCTCACCAGTGCTGGCGAATCGCCTCGGCAACCTCCTCGAAGCGAGAGCTGTCCAGCCGCGCCGCGATCCGGCGCACCGCCCGCGGATCGACCCGGACGATCCGGTCGACGCGGACCTCGCTCGGACGTCCGGCGCTATCCCATGGACCACTGCCCAGGTCGTGCCAGAACCGCCCCTCGGACGCCTCCTGGCGAGCATCGCGGTCGTGGTCCTTGCTGGTCATCGGCACTGCCAGCAGCCAGGGGCCGTCCTGTCCCACGATCAGCACCGGACGGTCCTTGCCCTTGTCGAAGTCCTCCTGGAAGGGCACCCATGTCCAAACGACTTCGCCGGGATCGGCCACCCCGTCCTGGTGAGGCGCGTAGCGCAGCGCGGCCGGTCCGATGAAGTCGCCGGGGTATTCGCGACCGGTGACGCCGTGCGTTCCGCCGGGCCCCGCACCAGCGGCCGTCCTCTGCGGCATTCCAGCCCCACGAGTCCGGCCAGGCCGAGGGCGACCTCCAGCCCTCACTTCAGAGCGACGACTCCCGGCGGTCGCTCGCCGTAGAGTCTGTAGCATCCGCGCCACCCGGACGATCAGTTCCCCGCCTGTCATGAGCGCAACCGTAGCCGGCTCAGCGGTAGCGCTCCAGCGGTCCGTAGACCACGTCGCGGGTCGGTGGCGCGTACTCCACCGACGGGTGCCGCAGCCGCTGCCAGGCGTCGAAGTAGCGCCTGGATGCTGGCAGCCAGAGCAATCCGGCGCCGACGAATGCCAGTGGAATGGCTACCCAGCCGAGTCGTCCGCCGAGCAGCAATGCCACGCTCAACCCGGCTCCGATCAGGCCCGCGACTCGGCTCCAGCGGTAGCCGGTCCACGCGTAGAAGCCGACGATGATGTTCGCGATCATCGCCAGCAGCACGGCAATGGTGAGCCCGACGGCCAGCCCCACTCTCAGTAGCTCGCCCGGCGCAGTCGGGAACTGCCCGAATAGCCATGAGGCGCCCGCGAAGTTGTATACGGCCACCCAGTACGTCCACACCAAGGATGCCGCGGACGCCGCCACCGACAGCCAGCTGAGCGCGGCTCCGACCCCCACGGCGATCGGACGGACCGGCTCACCGGTCGCGGGATCGAGCTCCTGCGCCTCGGGATTGGTCGGCGGCGCGATCACGGTCGCGATCTCGGCGACTTGCTCGGCCGGCTCGAGCTGCGCACCACGTCTGGTCAGCCCAGCCTGTTCCATCAGCTCAACCTGCTCAACCAGGTCAGGCCCCGGCGCAGAGACGGGTGCAGCCGCAGCAGGAGCCTCGACTCCCTGCTCAGTGCTCATCACGCCCCCGTTCGTCCGGTGGCCAAGCCTACCCAGCCGCCAGCGATCGCAGGATATGCGGGCAGGTGCTCAACCCCGGCCACTGTGAGGCGGTGAGGCCATTGCGCAGTCACTCTGGCCCCGACAGCAGGCAGCACCCCGTCCCCGCCGACAGGCAGGACCCGCTGCCGACGGACAGGGGCCAGGGTGGAGAGGCGGAGGCCCCGCCGGCGGACAGGTCGTTACCGGCACCATCAGTAGCCCGCGTCCCCTGCCGCCGCCGAGGCTCACTCCCAGGAGTCGACCAGGTAGTGCTGCATCGGGACTGCGAGCGCAGCGACGAGCTGCGGTTTGCGAGCCTTCGTCAGCGCCGGCAGTTTCAGGACGTCTCGTCCCAGCGAGAACGCCAGGATCACGCTCACTGCGAGCTGTGCCCGCAACTTGGCGTCGGCATGGCCGTGCGCTTCGGCGACCTTGACGAACACCTCGCGAGCCAGGAACTCGCTGAGCGGACGATGCTCGCCGGACTTGGTCACCGCGGCGCGCAGCATCGCAGTGAAGCGGTCGCGAGCGCCAGGGACTTCCCAGGCATCCAGAAAAGCCGTCATCATGCGCATGCCGGTCTGGTCGGCCGGGCCGTCCATGATCTTGGCGACCAACTGCTCGGCATCGTCGAGAGGAAGGTCCAACACCGCCTTTTCGAACAGATCTGCCTTGTCATCGAAGTAGTGGTGGATCAGTGCGGGATCTACCTCTGCCTCGCGGGCAATGGCGCGGAGCGACACTTTTTCGTAGCCGACCTCAGAGAACAGCTTGAGTGCGGCGGCGAGAATTTCGCTCCTGGTTTCTGTCCGACCGGGTCGGCGGCCCCGTGGTCGGTTGGTGGGCAAGTTTGTTCCTTCCTGCTTACTTCGTCGTATCCTCGCGGACATGTCTGCGTCGCGATGGTCCTATGTTCTTTTCGACCTCGACGGGACGGTGGTCAACACGATCCCACTCATTATTGCCTCATATGACTACGCGGTGCGGCAGGTGCTGGGTGAGCGCGTTGACCCCGAAGAGGCCCGAGGGTGGATTGGGCAGACTCTAGCCGACACCTTCCACCGCAAGTACCCCGATCATGTGGACGCCCTCATCAGCTCCTACGTCGAATTCAACCTGACAAGGATGGATGAGCTGTTGGAGCAGTATTCGGGGATGCGTGAATTGCTCACCGATTTGGTGAGCGCCGGTATCAGAATCGGAGTAGCCACGTCGAAGCGGCGATCCTCCGCTGAGCGCACGCTGGCGCTGTCCGGGTTGTCGGATGTGATCCCGGTCACGGTCGCGATGGACGACACCGCGGCACACAAGCCACGGCCCGAGCCGCTGCTGTTGGCGATGGAGCGGTTGGGCGCGCCGGTCGCTGAGGCGGTCTACATCGGGGACGCCGTGGTGGACGTCCAGGCCGCCCACGCCGCCGGTTTGCCGGCCATCTCGGTGAGTTGGGGTGCCGTGGGCGCCGATGTGCTGGCCGCCGCCGAGCCGGAGTTCCTGGTCAGCGAGATGGACGAGCTGCGCCGCCTGCTGCTGGGCTGATCTCCAGGGCCAACCACAGGGCCTGGCTGCGAGGGCTGGTCTTCGTCGTCGGCACGCGGGCGGCGCAATACGTCCACCACTCGTGAGCCGGATCGGTTGACCGGCGAACAAGTCTCGGCCGGCAGCTCGACGGGCCGGACGCTCAGGCGTCGTCCATCTGCCGCAGCGACCCGGGTCCGGCGAGCCGGTGGGTGGCGGCATAGGTTCGTCGGATCGCGTTCATCGACTGGTCGAAGTTGGCCTTGGCCACGCCGATGAACAGGCAGTCCACCACCATCAGCTGAGCGATCCGGCTGCCCAGGGCTCCGGAGCGGAAGCCGGTCTCGCGGGCTGCGGTGGCCAGCACGACATCGGCGTGGGCGGTCAGCGGTGAGCGGGTGTGGTTGGTGATGGCGATCGTTGCTGCGCCGCGGCTACGGGCCAGGGCGAGGAACTCGACGGTGTCGGAGGTGGCGCCACCGTGTGAGATTGCGATCGCCACGCCGCGACTGTTCAAGGTCGCCGCTGAGGTCCAGGCCGAGTGGGTGCTGGTCCAGTTCAGAGCCGCACGGCCGATCCGAATCAGCTTCTGTTGCAGGTCCTCGCCGACGAATGAGCTCGCTCCGACCCCGAAGATGTCCACCCGGTCGGATCCGGACACGATCTCGACGGCTCTCTCCAGGGCCGCGATCTCCAGAGTCTTCGCGGTATCGGCGATCGACATCGTCTCGGCGAGGGAGACTTTCGCCACGACGTCGGCGAGGGTGTCGCTCTGGTCGATGTCGCCGGAGGCTTCGGGCAGGCCCGCGGTTTCGATCGACTCCCGGGTGACCTCACGTAGGACGTCCATCCGCAGGTCCCGGAAGTGCTGGTAGCCCAGGGTGCGGCAGAACCGGATCACCGAGGTGGTCGAGGTGGAACAGCGGTCGGCGACCTCGTGGATCGAGAGCTCTGCGGCCGCGGCCGGGTCAGCGATGAAGAGCTCGGCGATCCGACGCTCGCTGGGACGCAGCTCCGGCAGGATGGCCCGAATGCTCACGAGAGCATGCTGGCCCACGGGGGTCCATGGGACGGGGTGGGGCATGTCGGCTCCTGGTCGTGGTCGGTGCTGCGGGACCTCGTTGCAATTGTGTAACGAGTCTAAGGAAGATAGTTACACGTGGACAGCCATCTGTGTACTTTTATGACGTCAACCACCGAGTGCCCTATCCGGCTCCACTTCAGGGCACCTTGCATTGAGGAGTATGCCCATGATTCTTGGCAGCCACGCACGGCGTGGATTGACCGCATCAGCCGGCTTGGCGTTGGCATTTGCCCTCGTCGTATCCGGCTGCTCGACGGCACCGACGCCGTCGGACTCGGCATCCACATCTGCCTCCGCACCTGCAGCCGCTGGAGGGACGTTGGTTGTTGGCGTGACCAGTGATCCCGACACCCTGTTCCCCTGGAAGGCGACCCAGTTCCAGGCGGTGAACGTCCTGCAGACCATCTACGGGACCCTGACCGAGTTCGATAAGGACCTCAACGTCGTCCCGGGCCTGGCTGAGTCTTGGGACACCTCCACCGACGGTCTGACCGTCACCCTGCACCTGCGCAAGGGCGTCACCTTCGACGACGGCAGCG
>Ga0268263_1002046_pt1 | contig 14390 bp, 17 predicted proteins | sample Biomet5_FD_190358 | JGI IMG/M metagenome (GOLD analysis project Ga0268263, IMG submission 190358) | Microbial communities from bioreactor (seeded with sewage sludge) at LBNL, California, USA - Biofuel metagenome 5 (SPAdes) (version 4) | ecosystem: Engineered > Bioreactor > Anaerobic >... | reverse complement strand
CCCGCCGTAGCCGGTCTCCAGCGCCGCCGCGTAGGGCGCGCCGCCATTCAGCGAGACCACAATCCGCGCCCCGTTCACCTCCGCTCTCCCCTCGATGGCGCCCCTCGCGCGGCCGGTTCGGTCGGTCCAAGGATGGTGCGCCCGGGCTTCGGCCTCCATCCGCGCGGCCAGCCCCCGGGCGGCCTCCGCCGCGGCCCCGAAGCGGCGCTCCTTCTCATCCGCCAGCGCGCGAACGGCCGGCCCGATGTCCAGGTTCATTCCGCTCATGGAATTTCCTCCAGCCGGTAGGTCTGGTACGCGCCGCGGTCGATGGCGCTGACGATCCGGTAGCGCCCGCCGGGCAGCGCCAGCTCGTCGCCCGGCAGCGCCTCGGGCAGCTCGTCCGGGTACAGCGCCATCAGGTAGCGCCCGTCCGGCTGGTCGTAGAGCTGTCCGGGCAGTTGGGCGGAGTACACGCCGCCCCGCTTTTCGTAGTAGAATCCGCCCGCCTCGCCGACCACCGTCCCCTCCGGGGGCCGGAGGACCTGCCCGTCCAGGCGGGTCCTCCGGGCGGTGGCGCGGCGCAGCCTCGTTCGCAGCACGCGCTCATAGGGTTCCAACCGGCTCATCCTCCCGTCCTCAGGATCGCGCCGCCCCGGTTGGGCCGGTAAGCGGCGGCCATTCCCAGCCAGTACGCCCGGTCCGATGGCAGGCTAGTGCCGTCGGGCAGCGTGGCGGCGTCCATGCGCGCCTTCGCCAGCGCGCCCAGGTAGATCGCCCCGGATACGTCGCCGCCCGCCTGCTCAAAAAAGGCCTCAAGCTGCTCGTCCGTCAGCGCCCGGCTTTCCCCGGCCTCGTCCAGCACGGTTAAGATCAGGTTCAACTGCTCCTGGGTCATGCGCCGATCACGACCGTCACCGGCTGGGACGCGGCCACCGCCCTGCCGGAATCGTCGCTGGCGGCCACCACCAGCTTGTGCCCGGCGGCGGAGGCGATCTCAGCGGCGCCGTCCACCAGCGTCAGCTGCGTCCAAGTGGAGAGATCGTCGCCCAGCGCCGGGGCGGTCTGGCCGGACGCCGCCTTGTAGACCAGCGTGCCGATTGGCGTACCGTCGTCGTAGGCGGCGCCGGACACGGTGGCGATCGTCTTGCCGGAAGACCCGGCCGCGCAGAGAAGCGTCAGCGGCGAAAGCTGGGTCCTCAGCGCGTAGAGAGCGCCGCGCTTATTCGAAAGCACAAAGGCGTCGTAGTAGACGCGGCCCTCGCACAGCGTGCCGTTGATGCCCGGCGGGTTGTCGTGCAGCTTGTACTCGGCCAACTTCTGCGGCGCGGTGGTGGCCTTCGGGTGGGCCAACAGCAGCTCGATACCGGCGGGCAGGTAGCTGGAGGGCACGGCCACGATGGGCGTCATGTCCGCCTCGCCCACCTGGCCGCGGATGCGGGTGGCGGGGTCGATGGTGGCGGCGGCGGTGAAGTTGGGATCCAGCTGCAGCTTGACGCGCATGGGGTGGCTGATGAACAGCACGCGGCCCTCGCGGGGCACCAGCATCTCGTCCAGATGCTGGTTGGCGGCCAGGATGCGCTCGTAGGGCTTGACGCCGCCCGCGTAGTCGCCCAATTCGACGCGGCCGGCGAACGCCGTCATGCGGTGCAGGCGGTAGCGGTCGATCTCCGGGGTGATGACCTCGTCCTGCTGCCGCCGAAGCGCCAGCCCCGCGTTCAGGCTGCCGGCGGATTCGTCGTCCGAGGCGCGGTCGACGGTGAACGTGAACGCGCGGTCCCTCGCCATCGCCATCTCCTGGGTGGTGTTGTCCAGCTCCGCGGGGGTGCCGTAGCGGTTCTGCCCGGTGCGCTGGTAGTCGCGCATGGCCGCGGTGGCGGTGGAGAACACCTTCACCGTCTGCGCGCCGACGAAGTCGTAGTCGTGGTTGACCGCCGCCTCGGTCAGCGACTGGGCCGAGAACCGTTCGTCGATGATGTCGGAATACTTCGTGACCAGATTCTGCGCCATAATTTAAACCCTCCTCGTTTGTTGTGTGCCGTCAGTCCCCCATGAATCCCCGTTCAAAAGCGTCGCGGCGGAACCTCCGCGCGCCGCGGTTCTGGCCGGTGCCCGCGCCGCCGCGCAGTTCCGGCACGTCCGTCAATACCCTTTGAACCGCCGCCGCGATCGCCTCCCTGGCGCCCGGCTGCTCCGGATCGATGTCCGCCGCGTTCGCCAGCCTCGCCGCGTAGTCCAGCCGGTTCTCCGGCACCCCCAGCGCCGCGGCGGCGGCCCGCGCCTCGGAAAACGCCGCCTTTGCCGCATACGCTTCCAGCCGCCGCCGCCACTCCGCCTCGCGCGCGGCGGCCTCGTCCTCCGCGCCGTGGGTATCTTCTGCCGGGACAGCCGCCGCGGCCTCGTCCACCTTCTCCGCCGCCTGTTCCGGTTCGCCCGCCTGTTCCCATACCTCCCCGGCGGCCTCCCCCGCCGCGCCCGGCCGCTCCGCCATCGGTTCCCGCTTGTCCATTTGAACCTCTCCTTTCAACTCCAATTCTTCCAGCCGCCGCCTATGCGCCGAACAGCCCCCGCTCCAGCCCGATCTGCCTCAGTTCGCCGTCGGCGTCGGCGCCCGGCTGCCACTTCCGGATGTAGCTCAAATGGCTTCGCGCGCCGCCCGACACCTCGGCGAGATCCCGCGCCCGCTCGTCCTCCTCATCGTCCGGGATCGGGTACAGGTGCTCGACCTTGACTTCGAACCGAACCTCCGGCAGCTCCTCCACGCCGTAGATCCCGGCCATCTCCACCAGCTTTTTCGCCATCCACCGGAGCGCGTCGTCCCACTCGGCCCACTTTTCCTCGCACCGGCACATCAGCCCCCAGTACACGGCGCGCATCGCCTTGCCGCTGGCGGCGAAGCCCTTCAGCGCCTCGACGCTCACCTCGGGCACCGACATCAGGTCGTGCATGTCGCCGCGGATGCGAGCGATGGCGTGCTCATAGCGCTGGTCGTAGCCGAACTCAGGCTCCAATACGCTGGCGGAGGCCTGCCCCGAACCGGCGCGGGACGGGTCGGTGGCCAGGTCGATCAGCGCGCCGGGGGCGATCACCACGTGCTCCACCGACGCCTGGGACGCGTCCACCAGCACCTTCTGCGGGAACATGTTGAACCTCAGCGCATCGATGTCGTCGCTCCTCAGCCGGTCGTAGGCGCGCTGGTTCCCGGCCAGCTCGCGGGCGTCGCTTTCGCCAAAAAGATCCCCTGTCAGCCCGTCGTTGACGATCACATAGGCGGGCACAAAGGAGAGCCCCGTGTCCTCGCCCTGGCGCCTCGCCTCCACCAGCCGCCCATAGCCGTCGTACACGCCCTCGTCGATCCGGCACCGGCCGCTGTCCATCCATAGCTTCCTGCGGTAGACCCGCTGGCGCGCCCGTTCCGCGAAGTCGTTGAGCCCGTAGAATGTGATCAGCTTCGCCAGCGCCCCGCCCTCGTCCAGCTCGTATACGAACTCGGTGGCCGGCACGAACCGGACGGACAGCGCCTGCCCCGGCCCGCCGTCCAAACACAGCGCCACCCGCCCGCCGACAAAGCAGTCCCTGACGCCGTGCAACAGCTTCTTCTGCCACCGGTTCTCCCCGAGCGTCCGCGCGAGGAAATCCTCGATCGCCCCCGCCGCCCGGGCGTCCTCCGCCGCCGCCTCAACGCGCAGTTCCGGCGCGCGCCCGGCCATGAAGCGGCTCTCCTCCTTAATCAGCTTCTTAATCAGGTTGGTGGTCAGGCGGGCGTCCTCCTCGCCCTCCACTTCCCCGTCGTACAGCCGGTACAGCTGGTTGAGCTCCGTCAGCTCCCTTTGCACCTCCCCGCCGTACAGCGCTCCCAGCTCCAGCTTGATCCACTCCATGTTGGTCATCGGCATCCCCTCCCGCTGACAAAGTGGTCGCGGCCCATCAGGCCCTCGTTCATTCGCTCCGCCAGCCCCGTGGTGGCGTCGGGCGCGTCATCGTGCAGGTTCGCGCCCTTTCGCATGTAGCCCGCCATCGCGCGCTGGTACTCCGGCCAGCGCCTGGCCCAGTCGGACGGGAACAGCACGTTGTTCATCACAGTGGGCGCGGCCACCAGGATGCGCGCCTCCTTGTTCTCCCGCTGCGCCCGGGGGATCACGCGGGTGCCCCGCCAGAGGGATCTCGAAAACATCAGCGCCTCGACGTTCCTGGCGAATCCCCTGCCGCCGTTGTTGCTCTCGATCCAGGCCTCGTGCACGCCGTTTCGCGCCAGCATGTCGGCCATCAGCGGCTCCGTGATCTCCATGCCCCGATCCGAGTAGAGCACGTCGATCACCCAAAGCCGTCCCTCCAGCTGGCCCGCGACCACCGCGCACAGGTAGTCCCTTCCGGTGTCGGCGGTGTCCGCGTAGCAGAGCACCTTCTCGAACGCCGCCTCCCCGCCCGGCCCCCTGGGCAACTCCTCGTAGGTGGTGAAGTGGTCGTACAGCCGCCCGGTGATGTCGATGGGCTGCTGCTGGTAGTTGGCCAGCGCGATCTCCGGGCTGGTGGTCTTTAGGATCTGCCGCCAGCGCGCCCAACTGAGCAGTTCTCCGCACAGCATCTCATGGCGCTGCTCGTCCAGGCACGCGGGCAGGCGGATCACGTGCCAGCCCTCCGGCTCCCGCTCGGTCAGCCGCCCGGCGAGGTCCCCGGTCGCCCAGCGGGTCATCACCACGATCTGAACCGCCCCCTCCTCGAGCCTTGAGAAGAAGGTGTCGTTGTACCAGGCGAACTGCGCCTCCAGCGCGGCTTCGTTCAGCGCTTCCAGGTGGTTTTTGACCGGGTCGTCGATGATGCCGATGGAGCAGCCCACGCCGGTGATGGTGCCGCCGAACCCGGCGGCCAAAAAACTCATCGGCTGGCCCTCCAGCGCCCAGAGCGTGGCGGACGCATCGCCCTTTTGCAGCCGCACACCCGGGAACACGTCGCTAAAGATGCGCCCGCTTCCACTTACCCGGGTGGCCGCGATCCCGCTCCGAACCGACCTGGAGAACCGCTCCGCCAGCCTCTCGTTGTAGCTGACCGCGATGATTCGCTCCGACGGATTCCTGCCCAGCGCCCATTGGCCAAACAGCGCCAGCGTGTAGCTCTTGCCCATCCGGGGCGGCAGGTTGACGATCAGCTTCCGGCAAACCCTTCCGTCCGGCCCCGGCAGCCTCCCCTCGACCAGCGCCTGAAGCGCCTCCGCCAGCCGCCTCAAGTGCGGCCTGTCCTCCCGGAAGAACTTCGGGTTGACCGCCCGGCAATAGGCCCAAAAACTGCGCCTCGCCTCCACCAGCGCGCCCGTCCCCGCAATCTCCCGCAGGATGTCCCGCTTCCCGCCCAACGCCCGCTCCTTTCCGCCATTCCGCCCGGCCGACGCGCCGTCCCTGTCGCGCTGCGCGCTTCTCCCCGGGTGCGCCTCGTGACCAGGATGCGCAGCCGCTTCCATCCCCCCGCGATCTTCCTGCATCGAATGATCGCCCGCGCCATTCGGGTCGTCACGTTTCCCCGGCCGCCAGCTTTTCGATCCGCTCCCACAGTTCCGGCTCCCGCATCAATGCCTCGCGGAGTTCCCGCACCGCCTCCTCGCGGGCCTGAACGCGCAGCCGCTTCCGGTCCCCCGCCATCTTCTCATACTGGATGGCGACCCGCGCCGCCTGGATCAGCCCGGCCGCGGCCTTTTCGGCGGGCATCTTGTCGAACAGCCCCGCCTCGTCCCCAATCCTGCGGCCCAGCTTTCCGATCACCAGCTTCAGCGCCGCGCCCGCCGCGTCGAAACCGGACTGCTTCTCGATCAACCGGCCCAGCGCGTCCAGCTGCCTTTCGAACAGCCGCTCCATACGCTCGTCCGCGGCCCTCCCGGCCTCCCGCCGCCCCACCGCGCCCTTCGTGACGGAAAACCCCGCCTTCGCCAGTTCGTCCACGATGCGCTGATAGGTGCAGCCCCCATCCGAGAGCATCCGGTCGATCGCTTCCCGCGCCTCGTCCGGCAGCTCCTCCACCTTCGCCGATGTGCGGGGCACCGTTTTGCCGCCTTGCCGCTCCCGGGCGCCGGGCGCAGCCTCCCGCGCGCCTCCGGCCGGCTCCTTCTTTTTCCTGCCGCGAGCCTTCGGTTCGCCCGCCGCCCCCACGCCCTTTTCCCCAATGGAACGGGCCCGCCCCGAAATCAGGCGGGTTTCCGCTGCCGCGCCGCCGCGTGCAACGTCCGCTTCCTGCGCGCTCCCCCGCGCCGCGGCCTCAAGCGCGCCGTCCATCCCCGAAGATCACGCCGGGGTCGTCGATGTCTCCCTCGGCCAGGTTGCAGCCCGCGGCGGTGAGCTGCACCAGCGCGCCGCGCAGCGGCGTGAGTTCCGGCTCGGACCCTTCCTTGTAGCCGATGGTCACAAAGCCCTTCTTCGGGTCGGCCAGGTAGAATAGCTGCGCGGGCACCTCGGTCTCGGCGGCGGGGTGCTCGCTCATCAGCGCAAACACCAGCGTCTTAACCGGCATCGGGGGGTGCCCGAAGTCCCTGTACAGCATGGTCACGATGTCGCCGCGCAGTTGCTTGCGCTTGACCAGATCGGTATTGGTCGCCATCAAATGCCCTCCTTTTCTCGGAAGCCGTTTACGATCAGCTCCCGGATCTGACTGAGCTGCGCCTCGATGTTCTGGGTCATGCGGATCAGGTCGTCGCGCAGCGCGTACTTTTCGGGCAGCTGCGTCAACAGCATGTCGTAGCGGTCCTCCTGACGGCTCATCCGCTTTTCCAGCGCGTCCATCCGCTCGCCGGTGACCTTCTCGCTGCGTTCGATCTTGCTTTCCAATTCCGCGATCAGCCGCCGGATGAACCACGCCAGCGCCGCGACCATCAGGCCCACCGCGGTCGTCACGACCCAGTACGCGTACCGCGCCTCCATCCCCTCACCCCTCTCCGATCCGGAATAAAAAATTCCGGGAGTGTTTCCACTGCCGGAATCATATCCGATTGCCGCGAAAAACGCCGCGCGAAGCGGTTCGCAGTTTTGCTTCGCATCCCCGCCGGTTTCTTTTCCCGTCACCGCGCCCCGGACAGGATCGCCTGCACCGTGCGCATAGAAACCCCGTAGCGCCGGGCCAATTGCGCGGTATTCATTCCGTCGTACTCAGTGCGAATCTGCCGGGCGCGCCGGGCGGCCGCCAATGCGTCCAGTTTGGGGATGTAGAGCGGCGCGCCCCCGTAAACCTCGCACAGCCGGAGCATCGCCTCCAGCCCGATGACCTCCGCCAGCCTCCGATGCGCCTCGGGCAGCATGTCCCGGGTGATCCCCTCCATGACTTCCACTCCTTCCGCGCGAGGCGACCCCGCCGATCCCGCAGGTACCCCTCTCACCCAGCCTCCGGTCACGCTCCCTCGCGCAATGCAGGCTCTTGTCCCCGCTGCTCCCGCAACGCGCGTTCCTCCTCCTGCCGCGCCCGCGCCTCCTCCCTGCGCCGCGCCACCGTCCTCGCGCAGGTGAGCGCCCTCACCTCCGTCCGGCTCAGCCCCAGCACCCTGCCGATCCGCCGCGCCAATTCCGGCGCGGTGACGCTCCCGCATTCCAGGTGCCACATCAGCTTCACTCCAACCCGGCAAGCGTGAGCGGCCTCCTCGGTTGAGGAAAACCGCTCCGCCCGGGCGCGCTCAAACCACCCCGGCGGCAGCGCCGCAAGGCCCTGCCCCGCGCGAAACCCCCGCGCCCGCAATTCCTCCCCTGTAAACAACGGCTCCATGCCCCCCTCCATTTCCCAAGCTCCGGCTTTACAACCCGTTTCCCCTGTGCTATACTGAAACCGAACACATTTTCGTATCCAGATTATATCTTATAAAACTAAGATTGTCAATATAAATCTTAGTAATATAATTCCGCTGGAGAGGAGGGTTCCGCCGTGTTCTACGCCCGCCTGGAGAAGCTCTGCAAGGAAGCCGGCACGTCGGTCGCCGCGGTGGCGGAGGACGTATTGCACGTCTCGAGCGGCGCGCCGACCGGCTGGAAGAAGGGCGTCTCCCCGAAGGCGTCGATCGTGGCCATCGCGGCCCGTCACTTCGGCGTCTCCGCGGACTACCTGCTGGGCCTGACCACGGACAAGCGCGCGCTGGACGGCGCCCGCGCGCTGGACGAGGGCGAATCCCGCCTGGTGGACGCGCTGCGCTCCGCGCCGGAGCCGGTTCGCCGGACGGTGCTGCGCATGGCGGCCTCGGCGCTGGATTCACCGCTGCTGCCCGCCGCGCCCGTCGCAACGCCCGCCGCGCCGGAAACTTCTGTTTCAGAGAGTCCGCGCCCGCGGCTCCGCGCGCTGCCCCGCGCAAAGGACAGCCCGGATAAGCGCCCAAGCGCCTGGAAGGGCGTGGAGGGCAAAGCCGCGGCAGGCCCGCCGATCACGGCGGTGCCGGAGGACGAGCGCCGCATCTTGGTGCCGGTCAAGTACACCGGCGAGCAGTATTTCATTGTGCAGGCCGAGGGCGACTCGATGACTGGCCTCGTCGAGGACGGAGACTACTGCGTGTTCAACAAGCGGGGGATATTTGACAACGGCCATGTCGCGCTGGTGCAGGTGGATGGCCCCACCGACCAGCCGGACGCGACGATCAAGCGGGTCTACCGCCGTCCGGGCGGCAAGGTGGAACTGCGCTCGGAGAACCCGAAATACCTGCCGATGCTCTACCCCGCCGATGAGGTGGTGCTGATGGGCGAACTGGTGGCGGTGCTGCCCCAGAGCGCCGGCCAGCCATAATCCCCATCAAGCTCTGCCACCCTTTCCCCTATATGAAAAACTGCCGTGCCAGGATAAATCCCGGCGCGGCAGTCTTTTTGGTATACAAAAAAATTGAACCGTTACGCGTTGTACGAAACCCTTTGGATGATCTGATCCTGATACCCCTTGTCCAGCTGCACAAAGTGCCCGCTCCAGCCCCACACGCGCACAATCAGGTTGCGGTGCGCGTCCGGGTGCTGCTGCGCGTCCAGCATCTGCTCGCGGGAGACGGCGTTCAATTGCAGCTGGTGCCCGCCCATCGCGATGTAGGCCTTGACCAGCTGGGCCACCTTCGTGACGCCCTCCGGGTGCTTGAACACGGTGTCGTGCAGTTCCAGCGTCAGCGGGCCGCCGTTCATGACGCGCTTGAGCCCCGGCCTCGCCATCGCGGAGATCACCGACAGCGGCCCCGCGTCCCGAAGCGTCAAGGACGGCGAGAAGTTCGCGGACAGCGGCTCGCCGGCCCTTCTCCCGTCGGCGGTGGCGCCCAGGTTCTTCGAGTGCCACAGATAGTACATGGCGGATCCGGTGCCGGGGCGCACGCGCCCGCCGCGCTCGTTCCGAAGCGGCGACAGTGCGTCCGCGAAGTTTTCCAGCAGCCGGTCGGCGATGGGCACGCACTCCTCGTCCCGTCCCAGCTTGGGCGCGTCCTCCCGGAGCATCCGCCCGAGGCCGGGGTTCTGCTCGAAGTCGGAGTCCAGCGCCTCCTTCAGCGTCTGGGGTGTGACGGTCCTCTCGTCGAACACATACCGCTTGACGGCGGCCAATTGATCGACCGCGGTGGCGAAGCCGGTGCCGTGGAAGCCGTAGTTGTTGTACTTCGCGCCTTCGCTCACGTCGTGAGTCACATCGCTCATCAAGACCGTCTGGTAGGGCGCGGGCTCGAGGAACAGCGGCGCCAGCCCATGACAGGTGTTCTCCGCGTCCGCCGCGATGGCCCCGCGCACCTTGGCCTCCAATTCCTCGTAGGCCTTGCAGGACGCCAGCTCATCCCGGATCACACCCGCCACCACGCCGGCCAGCGACACCGCGCCGATGTTGGGGATGTCCATCGCCACGCCGGGGATGATGAACTCCCAGCAGGCGGCGACCACGTAGTTCCGCGCGTCCTCGAGCGCATAGCCCATATCCACCAGCGCCGGGATGATCACATCGTCGTTGGCGTACTGCGGGAAGCCCAGGCCCTGGCGGGTCAGCTGCGTCCCCAGCTCGTACAGCTCCAGCGGCGTGTTTTTGTCCACGCGCAGGTTGATCTTGGGGTCGATCCGGCGGTTGTGGAGGCTCGCCTTGAGGCAAATCTCCGTCAGCGGGTTGACGGCGCTCTTCCCGTCCCGGTCGCAGCCGCCCAGCATCAGGCTCTGGCCGTTGTCGCCCTGCTGCATGCCGATGTACAGATCGCTGTCCCGGTTGAAGGACAGGAAAAACTCCTCCGTGAGCGAAAGCGCCTCGTCATAGGTCAGCCCCTTCTCCCTGTCAGCCTTGAGGAACGGTTCCATATACTGGTCGAACCGGCCGACGGTGTTGTGGTACACGTTCGAGGCCCACAGCGCGAAGTGCAGGATGCGGAACATGTTCAGCGCTTCCAGATACCCCTTCGCGCCGCACCGGATCGCGCGGGACAGCGCTTCGTCCTCATACCGGTCGGCGTAGGCGATTACGGCGTCGATGGCCGTCCGCCCCTCCGGCGTGGTTTTCTCGCGCCGGGGCAGAAGCCCGCCGTTCAGCACGCCCTCCCAATTGGAGGAGATGTTGCACACCCGGCCCTGCTCGTGCACGTAGCGGCCCGCCGTGAGCTTCTCCCGCTCGCCGGGCGCGTAGATGTCCGGGAACGACCGGATCGTCCGCCACGCGTAAATGCGCTCGCCGGGGTGCTTCACGATTTGCTCATGCTCCAGAAACAACTTGAGCCGCAGCGCCGCGCGCTGGGCGAGGGGCTGCGCCGGGTCCTGAATCTGCCGCTCGACGGATGCTCTTTCCTCCTGGGTCAAATCCCTTCGATGCTCGTTCATAGCGTGACGACCTCCATGCCGCGTTCAATAAAGGGTTCGGTGTACCGGTTGGGCGCCTGGTCTTCCGGAAATCCGGGCGCGTAGGTCAGGCCAAGCTGCCCATACTTGGCCCCGGCGGCCCGGTTGTAGCCGAGCAGTTCCACCCGCTCCAGCGCCTTCGCGCCCTCCAGCAGCCGCGCGGTGGCGGTGAGGTTCTCCCGGGTATCGTTGACCCCCGGGATCAGTGGCACGCGGGCGCGGAACGGGATTCCCATCTCGATCAGCCGGGCGAGGTTTTGAAGGATCAGCCGGTTGTCCGCGCCGGTCCACGTTTTATGCGCGGCGCCGTCCGCCAGCTTCACGTCCATCATCACCAGATCCATCGCCTTTACAACGCGCTCGAACACCGCCGCATCGGCGTAGCCGGACGTTTCAATGGCCGCGTGAAGGCCAGAAAGCAGCCCCCGCGTCTCCACCACAAAGTCGGGCTGCATCAGCGCCTCGCCGCCGGAGAAGGTCACGCCGCCGCCGCTCAGCTTCAGCGCCTGCGCGTTTTTCAAAATGCGCGCCGCGGCCTCGCCGCTCGTCATCTCCCGCCCGGCAATGCGCAGCGCCCCCCGCGGGCACGCCTTCACGCATTCCCCGCAGGCAACGCACTTCTCCCCGGCCTCCCAGCCGCACCCTAAAGGGCACGCGGCGATGCACGCGCCGCACTGAACGCACAGGTCGCGGCTCTTCAGCCGTTGGGGGGCCTTGATAAAACCCTCCGGGTTGTGGCACCAGGCGCAGCGCAGCGGGCACCCCTTCAGGAAGATCACGCTCCGTATGCCCGGCCCGTCGTAGACGGCGAATTCCTCGATGTCGAACACAATCCCCTTGGTCATTTCGTCATCCCGCGTTCTCTCCAGTGGCGTATTTCAGGTGGATCCGCATCCCGGCGGCCCACGTCGATGCCGCGGATGGAATGCGCTCTCCCCGCGCAAATCCCGGTTCCGCTCCTCGGCGGAGTTCCCGGTTCACCGCGAGTATAGCATAATATTATCGATAATTCAATAGGATTCTCAAAATGATCTTGGCGGTTTCAACCGTTTCCCGCGCATAATTTAAACATACTAATAGGAACGTTCGCCGGTGCCCGTTCTGTTTGACAAACGCGCAAATCCGGTTATAATCAGGTGTATAGTAAAAAAGCTCGCGCCCGGAAGGAGCTGGCTTCTTCAACATGGCACGGCCCAAAGAAAAAAGCGGCATGCCCACCCTCAAGAGCATCGCGGAGCGCACCGGTTACACGGCCAACACGGTCTCCCAGGCGCTCCGGAACTCCCCCTCCGTCGCCCAGGAAACTCGCAACCAGATCCACAAAGTCGCCCGGGAGATGGGCTATGTGCACAACGTGGTGGCCAGTTCGCTCCGCTCGGGGCGGACGCACACGGTGGCGCTGGTGTTCGGCGACGTGTCCAACATGCTCTTCGCCATCAAAATCCGCGAACTGGAAGAGGAATTCCGCAAGCGCGGCTACCAGGTGCTGATCCTGAATACCGACGAGGACCCAGAACTGGAGCGCCGCGCGATCCACACCGCCATCTCCCGCCAGGTGGACGGCGTGGTGCTCTGCCCCTGCCAGAAGGGGCGGGAGGGGCTGACGCTGATGGAGCGGCACCGCGTGCCCTACGTGCTCTCCGGCCGGTACTTTGAGGACGAGGCGTGCGACTCGGTGGTCTGGGCGGACTACAAGGGCGGGCTGATCGCCACCCAGCACCTGATCGCGCGGGGCTGCCGCCGGATCCTGTTTCTGAACGGCCCGGAGATGATCTCCTCCGCCCGGGAGCGGGGCCGCGGCTACCGGGACGCACTGCAGGCTTCGGGCCTTACGCCGGTGGAGCGCAGCGTGCCCTCGTCGATGGCGGGCGGCGTGCGGTGCGCGCTGGACGATCTGGATCGCCAGGGGCTGCGCTACGACGGCATATTCGCCTTCAGCGATTTGATGGCGCTCGAGGCCGCTTGCTGGCTGATGGAGCATGGCAAGCGGATCCCGGAGGATGTGCGCATGGCTGGGTTTGACGACATCCTGTCGCATATGTGCATCCCCTTCGGCCTCACTTCGATCGCCGCCGACAAGCGGCAGGAGACCCTTTACGCGGTGGAACTGCTGCTGGGCCGCGTCGAGGGGCAATCCCAGCGCCCCGCCGAGCGCCGCACGATGGACGTGGAACTGGTCGCCCGAGCCAGCAGCTAATGCCTCGTTTCGGCTCATCGCTGCGAAATACAGAAAAGGCTGTCTCCCCGGCTCGCCCGGCGAAACAGCCTTTTTGGCGAATCTCTATACTTCAAGGAATGCGGCGGTTTCCCGGCGTTATTCGGGGCGCGGAGGCTCGGGGCGCGGGGGCCGCGTCTCCTCTTTGGACTCCGCGGGCGGCCCGCCCCCGTTGTACCCGTGCCGGATCTTCAGCAATTTCCTGAGGCCCACCGAAAGGAAGTTCATGTCGGAGAAATTCATGCAAATCCCACCTTCGGGAAATAGCATTCCCCGCGCCGCCGGAAAACTTCCATGATGCCGGAGAGGCATATTGACAAACCCCGCCGCGCTTTCCAATCATTCCCGCCGACCCGCGCGGCGGGAATGCGTTTATCCCACCAGCGCCGCCGCGTTGGTAGAACAAACAAACCGTTCAATCAGCGCGCCGCCCTGGTCTGATTGAGGCCATTATACGGCGTCGCCCGCTCGGATGCATGTAAAAATCCGCTCTCGATTCCCTGGATCCTGTCGTACAGCATCCGGTTGACCGGGCAATCGATCCCGTGCTTTCCGCCCAGTTCCAGCACCGTCCCGGCGAACAGCTCCACCTCGCTGAACCGGCCCGCCTCCAGGTCCTGCCGCATGGACGGCTTGCCGCCGGGGTCCAGCGTATCCAGAATCCTCAGCCAGTAACCCAGGTCGTCCTCGCCCAGCGGGGCGCCCTCCGCCCGCGCCAGCGCCATCGCCTCCCGCATGGCGGCGATCATCGCGTCCCGGGCGGCCCCCTCCCGCTGCACGGTGCCGTAGTCGCCCTCGAACACCGCCACCGCCTGGTTGACGCCCACGTTCAGCATGAATTTGCCCCACATCCGCCGCGTCATGTCGCCCGCCACCTCGTGAGGGATTCCGGTTTTCTCAAAGAACCGCCTCACGGACTCCACCGCGTCCCGGCCGTTTCTGTCCGGCCAGTCTCCAAAGCAGATGATGCCCCTATGGGCGCAGGTCAGGCGGTTCCCCACCTTGACGGCGTCCATGCCCTGGGCGACGGCGGGCAGCACCTTTCCCACGCCCAGCGCCCTTTCGATGATGCCCTCGCTCACCACCCCGTTCAGCAGCGACAGGATTACCGTATCCGGCCCCACCTGGCCCCTCGCGGCCTCGACGGCCCCGTTCAAATCCCGGAACTTGACCGCGAAAAGCACCAGATCCGCGGGCAATGTCATTAAGATAACAGGACGAGGAAAGAGCAGAGTATTTAAAAAGGTACGCCTGCTCTTTTTTTATGCGGAATTTAACGCAGGGAAGGGTTGACAAAACGGGCAAAAAATGCGGCGGAGCCTCTTGAAAAAACACTTTTCAGGAGGCGCGCCGGATGGGAACACCATACGAGGCAATCAAAGGGAAGCTCATATCGATCATCAAAGAGATGT
>Ga0268263_1002041_pt1 | contig 14422 bp, 6 predicted proteins | sample Biomet5_FD_190358 | JGI IMG/M metagenome (GOLD analysis project Ga0268263, IMG submission 190358) | Microbial communities from bioreactor (seeded with sewage sludge) at LBNL, California, USA - Biofuel metagenome 5 (SPAdes) (version 4) | ecosystem: Engineered > Bioreactor > Anaerobic >... | reverse complement strand
TTTCGATAAAATAAAAAGCCCGTTGGATAATTTAGATATTTAAAATTTATTACTTTTGTATTTGAAAATAAAAAAGAAGAATAACCAATTACGAAATAACCGCCATAATGGGGGTTATACAGACGTTACCGTTCATTGTAAAAAGACAGAAACCAACGACTGAATGACAAAGGAATTTTTGCTGCATAAAGACAAAAAAAGAAAAGAAATTCCACCGCACATTCAGGCACATTTGGCTTTGCCCGACACAAAAGCCAACGCTTCGCAAAGCCAAAAGAGCCTTCATTTTGCCGACACACCAACAGACTGTTGACTATTCAAACACTTTTTATATTGAAAAACGAGATATTGAAAATTATTTATTATTTTAGCGGTTTAATTATTCTGAGAAAATGAATAGAATAAAAGAGGTACTTGAAGAGAAAGGAATAAAGCAAACTTGGTTGGCTGAACAACTGGGTAAAAGCTATAATATGGTGAATGGGTATGTACAAAACAGGCAACAACCACGAATTGAAGTGCTTTATGAAATTGCTGAAATTCTCGGAGTGAGTGTAAAGGAATTATTAATTGACAAAGAAACTAAAAAGGACAAATAATGAGCAAGGAGCAAAAAATAACCAACGACATAAAAGTGCCGAACAAGGATTTGGAAGCATTGAGATTGAACTTCCCACATTGCTTTGATAAAGATGGAAATTTTCAATTGGAGAAATTTAAAAACATCTTGACTGAAAAGGAAATCAACTTTTCTACAGAGAGTTATGGTTTAGATTGGTTGGGAAAAAGTTACGCAAGGCTTTTGGCAAGCGACCCTGCAACAACTTTGTTAAAAGCAGACGAAACACACAACACAAAACCCGAAAATACCAGCTCGGAAAACTTACTCATAAAAGGCGATAACTTAGAAGTATTGAAACATCTTGCTAATTCATACTATGAACAAGTGAAAATGATTTACATTGACCCACCATACAACACAGGAAGCGATGGTTTTACTTATCAAGACGACCGCAAGTTTACCGTTAAAGAATTACAGCAGTTAATTGGCGTGGATGTTGAAAAAGCAAAACGCATTTTAGACTTTACTCAAAGTAAAAGCAACAGCCATTCAGCTTGGCTTACTTTTATGTATCCTCGTTTATATATAGCAAAACAATTACTTAAAGACGATGGCGTAATTTTCGTTTCCATAGATGAAAGTGAGGTGGCACAACTACAAATATTATTAGATGAAGTATTTGGTGAAGAAAATTTTGTTGCATTAGCACCTAGAAAAACAGGTGCAGGATCAGCAGCTACTCGTTCGGATTCCGAACTTAGAAAACTAAACGACTACGTGTTTATTTATCAAAAAAACAATTTGGTTTTTAAACAGAAAAACATGGGAGAAAAAGTATTCCCTTATTCAGATGAAAATGGAGAATATATGTTAGGTCAATACCAAGCATCAGGTTCAGACGCAACACGTTCAGCTCGAAAAAATATGTATTATCCAATTTATGTTTTAGACGATGATACATTAACTACCATAAAGCCTGAAACATACAAAGAAGAAATTTTGCCAAATAAAGTTAAAGGAGAAGATGGCAGATGGCTATGGTTACCCACAAAATTTGAAAAAGACAAGAAATTTATTCATTACGATGGCAGTAAACTTCAAAGAAAAATTTATTATGACCCTGAAAAAGACAATACTATTTATCAAGTAGAAAAAGCATGGCTTGATCAGTTTACTAATGCTTCAGGGACAAAGAGTTTTAATGAACTATTTGAGCCACATAAAGGAATTTTCAGTAACCCTAAACCAACTGATTTAATAAAGCATTTAATTAACCTTATAAATGTAGGAGATAATGAAAGCATAATAATTTTAGACTTTTTTGCTGGTAGTGGAACAACAGGTGATGCAGTTATGCAACTTAATGAAGAAGATTGTGGCTTTCGTAATTATATTTTGGTTCAAATACCAGAAGATATAGACCCAAAGAAAAACAAAGTAGCTTATGATTTTGTCAAAGACGAACTAAAAGCAGAACCGACAATTTTTGAAATTACCAAAGAGCGTTTAAATAGGGCTGCTAAAAAGACTCGGAATAAGATTATTGCTAAAATTAACGATAAAGAAAATGAAATTCAAGTTTTAGAAGGCAAGCTAGACTTTGAAGGGAAGTATGAGAATATGAACCAACTAAGAGCCGAGATAAAATCTTTAAATAATCAAGATTTAGGTTTTAAGATTTTTGAAACAACACCTATTTGGGAAGATTATAATTTTGAAGCAGAACAGTTTGACAGCTCTCAAACCTTGTTTGATGCAGGTAAACTAACCGAAGAAGATTTAAAAGCATTGCTTGTTACTTGGAAAACATATGACGGCATTGCATTAACACAAGATTTGGAAAGTATTGATTTAAGCGGTTACACAGCATATTACTGTAATAGTAAACTGTATTTGATGCACAAAGGTTTTAGTACCGACAACCTAAAATCATTATTGGAAAAGATTGATACCGACAAGAAATTTAATCCAACTTCAATAATCTGTTTTGGCTATCACTTTGTAAGCAAGAATTTGAGAGAACTATCTGAAAATGTGAAATCATACTCTAACAAGAAAAATATTGATATAGACTTTATAACAAGGTACTAATATGAAGGGATTTAATTTTGAGAAGAACCTAAGCCACCAATCACATGCAGTAGATAGCACTATTGCGGTGTTTGAAAATATTAGCCTTTTACAGCCAACAGAAGTGGATAAAAATTACATTAATTCCGCATTTGATTTTTCAACCGACAGGGCTTATCCACAGAATATAAGAACTGTTCAAGAAAGTAATGGGATTGATGAAAAGATAAAGCGAAACAGCAACATCATTGATATAATGATGGAAACTGGAACGGGCAAAACTTACACTTATGCTAAAACAATTTTTGAACTCAATAAAAATTACGGCATTTTCAAATTCATTGTTGTCGTGCCCACTTTATCCATTAAGGCGGGTACAATTGATTTTCTTAAATCGGATAGTAGTCGCGAGCATTTCAAAGAGCAATACGGCAAAACACTTCACTTACATATTGTTGAAAGCCAGAAAAACGGTAAAAGTAAAAAATCATACATTCCACCCGCAGTAAGTAGTTTTGTAAATGCCGGAAACTTTGAGAAAAACAGCATTCAGGTTATGATTATAAATGCCGGTATGATAAACTCTGAAACAATGCAAAAGAGTTTTGACAAAGGACTGTTTGATAAATACACCGTGCCTTTTGATGCTATTGGAGCAACAAATCCTTTTATGATTATTGATGAACCACACAAATTTGCTCAAGGCAATAAGACTTGGGAGAATATTCAAAAAATGAAGCCCCAATTTATTTTGCGTTATGGTGCAACTTTTCAAGGATATGAAAATCTTATTTACACATTAACAGCAGTTGATTCATTTAATAGAAATTTGGTTAAAGGTGTAATCGGACACATAACTGAATTTGAAAGCGGTAAAAATGCAATTGTGAAATTTATTGATTCTGATGGTATAGAAGCAAGTTTTGAATTAATTGAAAACGAAAAACGCAAAACTGTAACCGTTTCCAAAAAGGAAAGTCTCAAAAAGGTTCACCCAGAAATGACCGATTTAGGAATTGAAAATTTGAATAAAAGCACTGTTGTTTTATCAAACGGTTTGGAAATGAAAAAGGGCGACAAAATCAACCCTTATTCGTATGCTGAAAAGTTGCAGGAAACAATGATTCAAAAAGCAATAAAGCATCATTTTGAAATTGAAAAGACTTTGCTGACAAGAGATGTAAAAATAAAACCGCTGTCCCTTTTCTTTATTGACAACATTGACGAATACCGAAACAAAGATGGTTATATTCGCAAAACTGTTGAACAATATATTGTTGCTGAAGTTAATGAGCTTTTGAAAACTGAAAAGGATGTTTTTTACAAATCATACCTTGAAAAAACGTTAATTGATGTATCTGTAACACACGCAGGTTATTTCTCAAAAGATAATACCGAAAAAGACGAAGCCATTGAAAAAGAGATAAACGAAATTTTGCACGACAAACAAGCAATGCTTGATTTAGAAAATCCAAGACGTTTTATTTTCTCAAAATGGACTTTACGTGAAGGTTGGGATAATCCTAATGTATTTCAAATTTGTAAACTACGAAGTAGTGGAAGTGAAATTTCAAAATTGCAGGAAGTTGGTCGTGGCTTGCGTTTACCAGTAAATGAATATGGTAATCGTGTAAAAGACGAACAGTTTTATCTGAATTACTTTGTAGATTTTACGGAAAACGATTTTGTAGATAAACTAGTAAATGAAATTAATCAAAAATCAGGTGCTGTTTCAATTGAAGTAATTCCTGAAATGCTTACAGATGAAATGGTAAAGCAAATTATTGAAAAGTATGAATTTGAGGATGCGAATGTACTTTTGCAAAAGTTTATAATGGAAGATAAAATAATTGACTTCTCACGGAAATTTTTAGAAGGAGGTTTTGATTTTATTAAACAAAATTATCCTCGAATCTTTGAAGGAGTTAATTCAAATAAAGTTCGTAAAGCCACAGACCCAAAAAAGAAGATTGCAGTAAGAACTGAAAAATATCAAGAATTAAAAGATCTTTGGGAAAAACTGAACGAAAAAGTAATTTTAGAATATAAGTTTGACAGTGAAGAAGTGTTTAAAAGTCTTTTTACAGAATTTCTCAAAGCACAAAAAGACAATTTCAAATCAGATGGCATTAACGAGAGAATTTCAAAAATTGAAATAAAAGACAACAAGGCGGTTACAAACGAGCCCGAATCAATTTACAACCGAAAAACTGCGACAATTTCAATTATGAAATACAGCGATTTTCTGAAAGAATTATCAAAAATTCTAAATATCAACATCAATACACTTCATCAATCCATAATTGATTCAGGAACAGACATAAACAAATATCTTAATCAAACAACTTTACGAGTAATCAAACAAAACTTTGATTATTTCTTAATGGCAAATGCCATTGACAAATTCAGCATTGAATATAAAAAGGTCTCAAACAATATTCACCCAACCAAATTGACTAATGAGAAAGGTGATTTATTAACCGAAATTTCTGCAACTGACATTGGTGTTTTACATTCAGACGAAGAAGTAGCAAAAAGCTATTTTTTTGATGAATTATACTATGATTCAGAATTAGAAAAAGCAAATATAAAAACCGAAATTAAGGAAGTTATTGTTTTTACAAAGATTCCTAAGAACTCAATAAAAATTCCAGTTGCAGGTGGAAAAAGCTATTCTCCCGACTTTGCATATGTTTTAAAATTTAAAGACGGAGAGCAAAAACTCCATTTCATAGTTGAAACTAAAGATGTTAACAGTAAAGACGGACTTCGGGACGAAGAAAAATATAAAATTAAACACGCTGAAAAATTCTTTGATGGTAAAGTAAAAATTGAATTTAAGACACAGTTCACTAATAATAAAATAGTTGATTTGATAAAAGAAATTGCAATTATTGAATAGCCCACGCTTCGTAGTCAAGCACATTTGCAGGTCGCACCAGCCAACGCTAAGACCAAAACCTGCAAAAGAGCTTGCCTACCCTAACGCACGGCAGACAGAAAAGATGCAGCAAAAATGAAAGAAAATTAACGAGAAAATGAACAACGAAACGGTAACAAAGGCTATATGCAATAAGGGTTTCAGTGGTAATTCAAGCATTCTGCCCCGCATAAAATTTTGTGTCGGTGGACAGGAAAGTAGCCCGCAATCCCTTACTGCACATAGCCTCAGCCGTTGTATGCAACCCTAAAAGACGACACCATCGGCAATATAATGAAAAGTGAAATGAAAGATAAAATGCCAACGCTTCAGCAAAATCAAAAGAGCTGCAACCCAACGCTCATTGCCGACTCAATGCAGCACATTTGCTTTTCCCCTAACGCACGACGTAAGTAAGGTCTGAATTTTTAAGGATGTATATGGAAATTTTGAACAAGGAATATTTAAACAACTTAATTGAGCATAGCAAACAATCGCTCAATCAGACTTTCTATTTCCACAAATGCAATTTTTCCAAATTTGACACGGTTAATTTTTACCTGATTGACAAAGTTCTGAATAACGACAGAACGAACATTCTCATAACAACTCCTACAAAAGATAGACTAAATGACTTTCTATTGCCGACAATTCTAACAACGTCATTGCATTGCCAAAGAAAAAATAGTGATGAAGTTACTACATTTGAATTGGCAGAAATTTTACTTTCAAAACAAGACGGCATTGTATCAACAGTAAGAGAAGTAAGCGAAACACAAGTTCGCATTTTGCCTTTGGGAAAAGCTAAAAGAATTGAACTTGACAGTCCAGAAAACTATATTTCCATTTCCGTTAAATTTAGTTCCAAAATAAGGGAAATAGCAAGTAGAGAAACTCTTATTCAAAGAAACAAAGGATTTGAAAATCTTAGAAAAAAAGTATTTGCCGAATATGAAACTTACAAGGGCATTATTTCCTATTTCAATTCAAAAGACATTCAACTGCCATTAAAGAACAAAAACAAAGTCGTAATTGTAGCTTCAAAAAACGAAATTCTTCCAAAAATCCCAAGTTGTATTCCATTTCAGTATGTAAACAAAAGTGGTGAAGTATATCCCGACACGCCTTTTGACCCTTTATTGATTGTGGTAAATGATTTCAATACAGCAAAAGAATTTTTCATTGAAAAAGACATTCCAATTGACACAATCGTTTTCATTGGCGACACTAAATATCAGCAGTCTATTTCTGCGATTTCCAAGAGTTACAGACAACATAAGTTCAATCGTTGCATTTTTATCGGGACACAAGACATTGAAACAGGCGAAAATTTTGAGGTGCTGAAATGGAATTGGACTTTACCCGAAATAAAATTCTTTAACCAACAGCAATATCAAAATCTAACACCTGAAATTATAAGCAATGCAGACCTAAGCCAAGCAACTTTACAATTCACGAATTTCATTGACGAAACAGAACAGCGTTACGAAAACCTGATAAACCTGAAAAGGCTTTTAAAGTTTATTCGCAAAATATATCCAATTACTGCAATCAGCAACGAAAACAGAATCCGAGAAAGAGCTAATGAAATTTACGCAAGTTTTGAAAGCGAAGCAGAAGAAGTTTTTCAAGATGAATATTACAACATAGACACAGACTACAAGGAGGATTTAGAACAATTAAAGTCAATAACTCAAAACATCATTAACCAAATTAAAAATGCAAATGCAAAAGACAATTGGCTCAAAAATGCAACAGGTATTGACTATCTCGTTGTTCCAAAATCTATAAAGAAAAATTGCGAAAAGGAAATTCAAAATTGTTTTACAAGCAAGCAAAAAGGAATAACATTAAACAGTTTGGGAGACATTGCCGAACTATTGAAACAACCCGAACAAAGTGTAAGCGGTGATTACGCAGGATTGAAAGATACGAAAATCATTACCATTTCAGAGTTTTTCAGAAAAGAACTTGACAAAAAAACACATTTGTTTCTTTCGCTTTACAGCAATGGAATTTACACGGATATCCTTTTACAGAAAATACTTTTGGGTAATCACAAAACAAAAATTCTTTGCTATTCGGAAGAAGCCAAAGTAATGCAAATGTATTTGCACGGTTTTCAAAAAGAAGATGAAACAGAGCTTCGCTCTGCTCACAGGGAACAACTTTGCGGAATAAAGTATCCTGAAACGCCAAACATCAACACTGAAAATATTGACGAATGGATTACGCATTTGATTGGTCTTGATGAAAAGAAATACACAAGAGCCGATGAACATAGATACGAGATTGTGTTTGATGATGAAAGCAAAACAGTAGAGAGAGAATCCAAGAAAGTGTTTGTTGATGAATATGAAGAATTATACAAAGAGATAAACCAATTAAAGAAAGGCGACAGAGTCAGGATTTATCACAATCCTGATAAAGAAACGCTACACGACATCATCAAAATGACCGATGAAAAAGACCTTTTCACAAGAGTGGATACTTTTTCTTCGCTATGGAAAAACGCTTTGAGAAGTCATTTTTCAAACAAGGGTGCAGATTACCATTTTGAAATGTTTTTTGAAGAACTGAAAGAAAACGGTTTGTCGGTTGATAAACCAAGATTGGAATATTGGTTAAAAGAAGATTGCAAAACAAAATTCCCAATGAAAAAGCGGGATTTACTTGCCATAATCAAAACAACAAACCATTCTGAATTGAACAGTAATATTCAGAATATTTTTGCTCTCAAAACAACCTATTCAGGCAGGTTGGTTAAAGCAGGTGTTGAATTCAGCGAAGAAATCAACACTTACATTTTAACCAAAGAAAAAGGCAAAATGTTGGATTGGCTTTCTGATGAACATATTGAGCAAATTGTGTCCAATGGAGCACCTTTGAGAACAATTAAAGCTATTCAAATAATTGACGAAGAAATTACAGACTAATGAGCAGTAAACACAGAGACACATTTCAGGAACGCCTTTTAAAAGGGTTAATCGGTGTAGGTTCGGATAGTTTCGGGTTGCCTGATGAAGAAGAAATTTTATCGGATTACCCGTTGCAACGGTATTTTTCGGCAGTAATATTTCCCGAAAAGAAATTTTCGGCAACTGAAAGCGAAGAAGATGAGTTAGAACTTCAAACAGAAACGGAAGAAACCAATAACCTTACGCCAGAAAAAGTTGTTGCAGAAATCGAAAACGATGTAACCACAGAACCTAAAAAAGAAGAAAGTACAGAAGATGAAAATAAAGCCAATCAAAATCATTTTCACCCGAACAATTTCGGTTTGACTTTTTGTATTGAGCCAAATGTTGAAACTATTGAAGTAGAATTTAGCGGAGGTTTTTATTACACACCCGAAAAGCAATCCGAAATAAAAATAAAAATTTCGGAAGCAGGCTTTCAGGCTTTTATTGATGAAAAATTGGGATTTCCTTTCAAAGATATTTTAGTCTATAAAAACGGCTATTTATCACTTTCAAGGGAATTAAAAGGCGATAAAGGCGGAAAAAATCAACGTAGTGGCGAATACTTGCAGTTTGACGATTTTAAAAAAACAGATAGCTACAAAGACAGTTCGGCAAAATATTACATTGAGTATTTTCAAAAACTCATCGGACGTATTTGGAAACGAAAACCGTTTTCATATTCAATAAACATTAAAGTTGAAGATACGCAACAGCCGATTAAAATTCCGATTGCAGACAAAACCCACAATGAAACCAAATTAGGTTACAATGTGAAAACCTACTCTGCAAAAGGAAACAAGTATGTGAAAATTCAGTTGGTCAATATTTCAAAAGAACAATCATCAAAACGATTTACGCCAAAAACACCTGAACTGAACTCAAAATGCTTGTTCCAAGCAGAAATAAAAGTAAAGTCGGATAAAATTCTGCCTTACAAATCTAATCAGGAATTAAATCCATTTGACCCCGAAGCGGAAGAACTGAATTTTCTTTATCGTGAAATGAAAAATTATGGCATCGGGCATAATTGTTCCGTTACTTGGAACACCGAAGGAAACATACTTCAAACTACGTTTCTGCCTGAATTTAATGTAAAAGATACAAAGAATGATTTTAATGAAAACGATTTTGAAAATCCTGATGATTTTAAATTGCTCAATCAATCGCTTGATATAAAAAAGCTGTCATTGTTCGGCAATGTTGATAAAACGGAAACCATTAAGCGTTTGCAAATCTTCGTAGAACTTTATGGAAGATGGATTCACGAGCAGAAAGCCAAAAACGAAGCAGGAACAGCAATAGAAAAGGAAATCGGGCAACGAATTACTAACCGACTTGATTACAACTACAATCGTTTAAAAGGAAACATTGAATGCCTTAATGATGATAATGTATTTCGCGCCTTTCAGTTGACAAATACAGCAATGCTAATTCAAATCATTATTTCAAACGACAAAAATTTTACCAAACAAGAAAAGGAAATTTCAGAAATCAACACAGGAATTCCATACAATGATTTGAATTTTTTCAAGGAATATGATTTTTCAAGTTTAGGATTTGAACCGAAATACAGACCGTTTCAATTAGCGTTTCTCTTGTTGAGCATAAAAGGAATTACCGAACTACAATCAGACGACAGAAAAAATGTTGTGGACTTAATTTGGTTTCCAACAGGTGGAGGAAAAACAGAAGCGTATTTAGCAGTAACCGCATTTACCATTATTTGGAGGCGAATGATGAATAGTGAAAACGCATCGCAAGGAGTTTCCGTAATTATGCGTTACACTCTGCGTTTGCTAACGGCACAACAGTTTGAAAGAGCATCAAAATTGATTACATCATTAGAATTTTTGAGAAAGAATTTTACCGATGAATTAAAGAAAGAAACTATCAGCATTGGATTGTGGGTAGGAAATCAATTAACACCCGGCAAAATATCGGAAGCAAAAGAAATTGTTGATGAAATAGAACGAGAGTGCAGAAAACAAAACGGAAAACCTGAAACAAAAAATACGTTTCAAATTTCATCTTGTCCTTGGTGTGGAACAAAATTGGTTTCCGAAGGCGATTATGGTTTTGATGTGGAAACAAGAAGTTTCAAAATAAAATGCCTTAATTCAAAATGCACTTATCACAACCAAATTCCTGTTCAGGTTGTAGATGAAATGCTTTTTTCGCAACCACCTACCCTTTTATTTGCAACGGTTGATAAATTCGCTCAATTAGCTTGGAAAGGCGAAGCACACAAGTTTTTCAATAGTTTAGACGATGATAAACTTCCGCCTGATTTAATCATTCAGGACGAATTGCACTTATTGAGTGGTCCGTTAGGCTCTATTGTCGGACTTTTTGAAAGTGCTGTTGAAAAACTTTGCACAAAAGAAAATCAAAATCTTACACCGAAAATTATTGCTTCAACAGCGACAACAAGAAATACAACCCAACAAATCCAGCAACTTTATGGTGGCAGAAGTGTAAATATCTTTCCGCCATCAGGATTAAGTTACAGCGATAGTTTCTTTGCCAAAGAATCAAAAGAAAAAAGCAGAAGAAAATACATCGGTTTTATGCCTGTTGGCAAAACGGCTATTGATACGCAACTTCAAGTAATTGCCCATTTGTTGGAAGCAAGAATTGAAAACAAAGAACCAATCAATGATAATTATTGGACGGTTGTTTCTTACTACAATTCATTGAAAGATGTTGGGAAAATCAGGAACAAAGTAGGAGATGAAATCATAGTAAACACAGCTACTTTGCAATCAAGATTGTTTGGAAGAAACAATGCTTGGACATACAATCATTTCGGATTAGAGGACAGAACTGAAGAATTAACCGCAAGAGTAGAAAGCAGTAAAATAAAAACTGTTTTGAAGCAGTTGGAAAACAGTGTTGAATTGATTGAGAGAGTTTCAGATAAAGACGTAGCGTATAAAGCCGTAAAATCTGATGTAATTGATTTGGTGCTTGCAACTAATATGTTTTCTGTAGGAATTGATATTGGCAGATTAAACCTAATGCTGATAAACGGAATGCCTAAAAACATTGCGGAATATATTCAGGCATCAAGCCGTGTAGGGCGAAAAGTCGAGGGCTTGGTAGTTACATTCTTAAATCCAAATCAAGCAAGAGATAAATCCTACTTTGAACATTATATTCCTTTTCATCAGGCATTTTACAAAAGCATTGAACCATTAAGCGTAACGCCTTTTACGGAAAATACGATTGACAAAATGCTTACAACTTTAATGGTAACGTTTGTGCGACATAAAATTTCGGGATTGAACCAGAACAATGACGCACAATATTTCCAAAAAGAACACATAGACGAATTAAAACAGTTTTTGAAAGAACGTTTTAAAGACAATGCAGCAGAGTATGAATTTTTTGAAAACCGAATTAACTTTTTAGCTACTGATTGGGAAGAAAGAGTTCAGAATATCGGTTTGAAAAAATATGACGAATTATTGAAACGACCAACACAGGTTGGCGTTTCTGATGTTGATGATTGGATTGTAATGCAGTCAATGCGAGAAGTTGATGACGATACATTCATTCAAATCAAAGAATCATTTGCGTTTAACCCAAGATAAAATCACTATGCCAAAATATATTCAGTCGCAAACCCGAAAAATGCTTACCGCCTACGGTGGTGTAGGTTCAATTTTAGAAACTTCAAAAGGTGCTTTAATTGTAGAGGAATTTGATAAATGGAAATTCTTTTCAGACGGTTCAAGAATTTTTGACCAAGACGAATTTATAATTGAAGATAATCGTTTGCTGAAACGCTTGCAGGTTCATTTCAAGGAACTGCAAAAATTTATTCGTGTTCCAACTAACATTGCTAATCCGTATATCCAAAATGATTCTGTTCCTTTGGAAACAAAGAGAATTGCAAGTGCAAAATATTTTCCTGAATGGATGTATTGCCCGAATTGCGAACGTTTTAAACACATTAAAGATTGGTGGCGAGGCTGGAATCAAACTTTGCAAAAATTGAAAGAACCAAATGCAGGTGAGAAATTTATTAAACCAAAGTGCTACCATTGTTTTGAGGAAGCAAAAACTAAAAACAAAAAGAAACGGTATTATGAATTGGAACAGGTTCGTTTCATAATGACTGCACCTAATGGTGATATAAGAGATTTGCCTTGGGACTTTTGGAATCGTGCAGACAAGAATGTGAAAGAAGAAGACGCAGACGGTGGAAATATCCGCATTGATTGGGCTGAAAAATGTTGCGATAATCAGGACTTACGATACTTACGTTCTGAAACCTTTGCCGACTTGGCAGGTATTCGTGTAAAGTGTATGAACAAAGATTGTAAAGCAAAAGGCAGAGAAGTTACACTTGCAGGTTTGTTTGGTTTGAGAATTGGAAAAGATAAGGACAAACAACTTAAACCTGTCATCAGAACGAGCAACAGTGTTTACTATCCGCTTTGCATTAACAGTATTTATTTGCCAAAGAAAAATCAGGAAATAAAACAGGACGATAAAGCCATAATCAGAAATTTATTGGCAAGCGGAGTAAGTAAAGCAATCATTTACACAACATTTCAAAACCGTTACGATAAGCAAACGATTGATGATTTTGTTGATGAAAAAGATGAAGTAGCGTTTGAAGCAGAAATTCAATATCGCTTGAAAGAGTATAATTTCATTTTGGAACACCCGAATTACAAAGAAGAACAAAACAGTAATCTGACTTACGAAAATCAGGACACAAGTACGCTTTCTGAATTTGGAATTTCCACGCTCATAAAAGTAAAACGATTAAAACTTACTACTGTTCAGACCGCATTTACAAGACAAGAGCCGTTTGATAAAGATTTGTTTATTCGTGAAGGCGATAATCAAACGCCTGTCAAAATAAAATACACTTCATCACAAGCTGTAAATACCAATTATCTTTTGGCAACCGAAAGTTTTGGAGAGGGAATTTTTATTGACCTTGATAAAGCAAAAGTTGATGAATGGTTTTATAAGCATTACAACAATACACCTGCATTTAAAGAACGCATTGACATTTTGCAGGACAGAATTTCACAATCGGAAATTATTCAGAAAACCAAATTTTCTGACAACAGACATTTGGTAAAATTTGTTTTGGTTCATACGCTTTCGCATTTGCTTGTAAAAGAATTGGAATTTCTTTGCGGTTATGCAGCTACTTCGTTGAATGAAAGATTATTTGTTGATAGTGAAAATATGCAAGGACTTTTATTATATACCGTTGCAGGTTCAGAAGGCAGTTATGGCGGTATCATCACACAATCCGACCCGACATCTTTCAAAAAAATTTTGGAATCAGCATTATTCCGAAGCAACGATTGTGCTTCTGACCCTGTTTGTTATCACTCAGACGGGCAAGGAATTGGTGGAATGAATTTAGCGGCTTGCTATTCTTGTTCGCTTCTCCCAGAGACCTCTTGCGAAGAATTCAATAGCTTTTTAGACAGGGCACTACTGATTGATGAAAAATACGGATTTTTTAAAAGACAAATTGATGAATGAATATTCAACGCTTTTGATGGCACATTTGCAATTCGCATAAGCTCACGCTAAACCAAAAATTGCAAAAGAGCCACCAAGCCAACACACGACAAAACCTACAATAAATGACTGACATACAGACGATAAAAACAGAAGGGCAGCACACAACAAAGTGTATATGCCATAAGGGTTTCAGTGGGTATTCAAGCATTGTAGCCCGCTCAAACTTTCGTGTCGGTGGACAGGAAACTACTCCGCAATCCCTTACGGCACATACACTCGACCGTTGGCGGTAATTATAAAAAGACGAGTACGAATAACATAACAAGAGAAAAAATGAAGAAAAAATTATTACTTATTTCAGTCGTTATTAACATTGTATTCCTTCTATTTGGTGGATATGTCATTCAT
>Ga0268263_1002040_pt1 | contig 14434 bp, 12 predicted proteins | sample Biomet5_FD_190358 | JGI IMG/M metagenome (GOLD analysis project Ga0268263, IMG submission 190358) | Microbial communities from bioreactor (seeded with sewage sludge) at LBNL, California, USA - Biofuel metagenome 5 (SPAdes) (version 4) | ecosystem: Engineered > Bioreactor > Anaerobic >... | reverse complement strand
CTCCTCGCTGGAACAGGAACCGCCCTTGTGGCCCAGATACACAGCGGCGTGCACCGCCACCAGAAATTCGGCTGTCATCTTCCACCTCCATAATTGTAACTGCAATGGTTACTTTTAATTGTAATTATACAGATTACAATTCATTTGTCAAGAGGGAAAATGAATACGCTTTCCAGCGAGCCCGCTCCGCAGCGGGAGAGCAGGGGAACGGGCTGCGTGAAGCGCGAAAAGAGCGGGCTCCCGCAGAAATCTGCGGGAGCCCGCTCCGATAAGAAGAACAAAGGGACTGAATGGCTCAGGAAGGGGCGTCTATTTTCCCAGCGCCTTCGTCTTTTCGTAAGCCGCAATGACCGCGTCCATTACGGCGCTGCGAAAGCCGGCCCTTTCGAGCGTGCGGACGCCCTGAATCGTCGTACCGCCGGGAGAGCAGACGGCATCCTTCAGAACGGCCGGGTGTTTTCCGGATTCCAGCGCAAGTCTGGCGGAGCCCAGGGTCATCTGCGCGGCAAACTGCAGGGCCTGCGCGCGGGGAAGTCCGCAGGCCACGGCGCCGTCGGCCAGCGCTTCCAGAAAGAGGTCGACATAGGCAGGACCGCAGCCGGAGACTGCGCTGCCGGCATCGATCAGGGATTCCGGCAACTTGGAAAAGAGGCCGGAGCCGGCCATGGCAGTCAGAAATTCCCGTTCTTCAGAAGCATTTACACCGGAAGAAGTGTAAAGGATCATTCCTTCCCCGACGGACACCGGAGTATTGGGCATAATGCGGATCACCGGATAAGATCCGCCCGCCATGGCGCGGACATTGTCAATGGACAGCCCGGCGGCCATTGTCACCAGCACGAAACGAGACGTCCTCTTTTGCAGAGCGGGGGCGATCTCATCCAGCAGCTCGGCCATCATCTGCGGCTTCACTCCCAGAAAAATGAAGTCCGCGCTGCCGGCGATGGCGGCGGCGTCCAGCGCCAACGAGCATCCCAACTCCGACGCCAAAGCCCGGGCTTTTTCCGGCGTGCGGTTAAAGAGAAAAATTTCGTCATGGGGTACAACTTTACAGGCGGCTTTTACCAAAGCACCCCCCATGTTTCCGGTTCCGATAAATCCAAACGAAGCCATGTTCAAACGCATCCTTTCTCCTATTCGCGGATCTGTCCCTCTCCGTAGATGACATATTTGCAGCTGGTCAATTCCTCCAGGCCCATGGGGCCGCGGGCATGCATTTTCTGGGTGGAAATGCCGATCTCCGCGCCGAGGCCGAACTCACCGCCGTCGGTAAACCGGGTGGAGGCATTGACATATACTGCCGCCGCGTCCACTGCGTCCAGAAAATGCTGAGCCGTGAAATAGTTGGAGGTCACAATCGCCTCCGAATGTCCGGTGCCGTGCTCGCTGATAAAATCGATCGCCTCGTCGGCGTCCCTGACGATGCGGACGGCCAGAATATAGTCGTCGTACTCGCTGTCCCAATCCTCCGGCACGGCGGCGATGGCGCGGCTTCCCAGAAGGGCAAGCGCCCGCTCGTCGCAGCGGAGCTCCACGTTATTTCTGTCCAGCAGCGGGACCGCCTTCGTGAGAAACGGTTCCGCGACGGATTCGGCGATCAGCACGCATTCCGCCGCATTGCAGACGGAGGGCCGGGAGCACTTGGCATTGTATAGGATCCGCGCCCCCATGTCCAGATCCGCCTCGCCGTCGATGTATACGTGGCAAACACCCTCGCCGGTCCGAATGACGGGCACGCTGGCGTTTTGCGCCACGGAACGAATCAGCTTGCGCCCGCCCCGCGGAATCAGCACGTCCACATATTGCGTCAAATGCATCAGTTCGTCGGCGCCGGCGTGGGAGACGTCCTGAATCAGGCAGATGCATCCGGCGGGCAGGCCGACAGAGGCGAGCGCCCGGCGCATAATCTCCGCTGCGGCGCGATTGGAGCGGATCGCTTCCCGTCCGCCCCGAAGGATGCAGGCGTTTCCGGATTTCAGGCACAGGGCGGCCGCATCCACCGTGACGTTTGGCCGGGCCTCAAAAATAATCGCGATGACGCCCAGCGGGACGCGCCGCCTTCCGATGATCAGACCGTTGGGCCGGGTTCCCATCCGGGTAACCGTGCCGATGGGATCGGGGAGCGCCTCCACCTGGCGGATACCCGCCACGATGCCGTCTATGCGCTCCGGAGTCAGGGTCAGCCGGTCCAGCATGGACTCGTTCATTCCGCCGCTCCGGGCAGCCTCCACATCCTCCCGGTTGGCGTCCAGCCAGAGCGTTTTTTCCTTTTCCAGCGCCGCCGCGATGGCGGCAAGGGCAGCGTTTTTCTTCGTCTCGCCCGCGGTTGCCAGGACCCGCGCGGCAGCCTTTGCTTCGGCGCCCTGCTGTTCAATCACCGTCATTGTTTTTCAGCTCCTTTCGCAAGAAAGCGGGTCCCGATTTCTTTGCCCGCCACAATCTCATAGAGGTCCTCCATCCGCGCGCCGTTGGTGATGACCATGTCGCAGCCGGCCCTCATGGCGATTTTTGCGGCGGCCAGCTTGGTTGCCATGCCTCCTGTTCCGCGCCAGCTGCCGGTCCCGCCGGCCATGCGCAGAATTTCGGGAGTCAGAGCCTCCACCCGGTGAATCAGCTTTGCGTCGGGGTTCGCATGAGGATCGGAATCGTAAAGGCCGTCGATGTCCGACAGAAGAATCAGCAGGTCCGCCCGGCAGAGCTTGGCCACGATGGCGGAGAGCGTGTCGTTGTCACCCAGCACCTTGTGCCGGCCGGTCTCGATCTCGGCGGAGGACACGGAATCGTTTTCGTTCACGACCGGAATGACGCCCATGGAGAGCAGCGCCTCAAAGGTGCCGGACAGATGCCCGGCGCGTTCCGGGTCGTCCACGTCCTCTCCGGTCAGCAGGATCTGTCCGACGGAGCGGTTATACTCGGAGAACAGCTTGTCGTACAGGTGCATCATCCGGCATTGGCCGACCGCCGCTGCCGCCTGTTTCATGCGCAGCTCGGTGGGCCTGGCGGCCAGAGAGAGCTTGGCCGTGCCGATGGCGATGGCGCCGGAGGAGACCAGAATGACCTCGTGGCCGTAACCGCTCAGATCTGCCAGAACCCGGATGAGATGTTCCATACTTTGCAGGTTCAGCGCGCCGGTATCGTGCGTGAGCGTAGAGGTGCCGACCTTGACCACGATCCGGAAGCAGTTTTTCTGCCACATTGAGCATCCGTCCTTTCAGAGCACCGGCGATTTTTCAAATATTTTCGAAATTTTCAAAAATTATAGCACAGAACAGCGCAAAATAAAAGCCTGCGAATCTCATTCCAAATTGTTAAAAAAGCGAGAGGAATTGGACGAAAATATGACAAACAATACAAAACCGATAAAGGATGCGGAGGAAAACGAGCAGAGCAAAAAGACGACGGAGGCCCCAACGCAGCAAATCGTGGATTTGGGCAGCACGGTGACCAGGACTCCGCACGGACTGATTCACTGCCTGACCATTGTCGGGCAGATCGAAGGACACATGCAGGCCGCCCAGGGGGCGAAAACGACCAAATACGAACATGTGATGCCGCTGCTGGTGGGACTGGAGGAAAACGAGGAGATTGCGGGCGTTCTTTTCCTCCTCAATACCGTCGGCGGAGATGTGGAGGCGGGACTGGGCATCGCGGAGCTGATCGCAGGTATGTCCAAGCCCACGGTCTCTCTGGTGCTGGGCGGAAGTCACTCCATCGGCGTCCCGCTGGCCGTGGCGGCAAAAACCAGCTTTGCCGTGCCCTCGGCGGCAATGACGATCCACCCCGTCCGCATGAGCGGGACCGTGATTGCCGCGCCGCAGACGTATCAGTATTTTGACCGCCTTCAGGATCGTATCGTGGATTTTGTGGTGAAAAACAGCGGCATCACGAAGAAAAAATTTTTGGAGCTGATGATGAAAACCGACGAGATGGCCTCGGACGTCGGCAGCGTGATCTATGGAAAGGAGGCGGTCAGCCTGAAGCTGATCGACCGGGTGGGAGGTCTCTCTGACGCCTTGGAGGAGCTCTACGGTCAGATCGACCGGCGGCGGGAGGAGAAATAAAAAAGCGGCGCGGAGGAGCAGGGCGGTCTCTGCACCTGTTTATGCAGGCGCTTGCAATTGCGGGACAGGTTTGATATATTATTGTAGTTATTGTGTCCTTCGGACGCTCTTTGCAGAAAAGGAAGGGAACGGTGCCGTATGAGTAAGCCTGCGGGCGATTTTGAAGCAGTAAGGGAAAACTATCCCGTTTTGAAGAAAACCGCGTATCTGGACGCTTCCTCCATGGGGCCCTTGCCTTCCGACAGCTGTGAGGCGATGTGCGCTTTTATCCGGGATCACGCGGAAAACGGCACGGACATTCCCCAATACGACGCCAATTGGGGAAAGCTGGACGCCCTTCGCGCAAAAATCGCGGAAATGATCGGTGCGGAGGGTCCGGAGTGCATCGGTTATGGGCTCAACTCCTCGACGATGATGAATCTGTTTGCCAACGGCATCCGGCTTCAGCCGGGAGACAACGTGGTCCTTTACGACACGGCTTATCCGGCGATGAGCTATATGTGGCTGAACAAAAAGCTCCAAAGCGGCGTCGACGTCCGCTTTGCGCATGCCGGGGAGGACGGCTTTGTCGATGAGAACGCGCTCTTTTCCCTTGTGGATGCGCGCACCCGCGCCATCACCGTTTGCTGGGTGGACAACAAAACGGGCTTCCGGCACGACCTCGAGGCCATCGGACGCTTTTGCAGGCAGCGAGATCTGTTTTTCGCCGTGGACGCCACGCAGGCCTGCGGCGCCATGAAGCTTGACGCAGAGGCCTGTCAGGTCGATTTTTTGACCAGCTCCGGCTATAAATGGCTGCAAAGCCCGTTGGGCATCGGCTTTTTATATTGCAGCGGGCGCTTGCTCCGCAGCATTGCGCAAAGCGAGATGGGCTGGTGCAACGTGGCCGACCGCACCAAGGCCTCCGATCCTCTGCACTACGCGCTCAGCCCCGCCGCCAGCCGTTTTGAGTGCGGCGGATTGAATGTGATCGGCTCGATCGGCCTGTCCATGGCGGTGGACAGATACCTTTCTCTGGGCGCCGACAGTATTGAGGAGCATATTCTCTCCCTCGTGGATGCGCTTTACGGCGAGCTGGAGCGGATTCCCGGCGCTCAAACCGTGCATTTTCCGCCTGCGCATCGGTCGGGCATCGTGGTCGTCCGCCTGCCCCGGGCATGGGGCGTTACCGACGCCATCCTTGCGGAGAACGGGATCCGGGCGCACATGCTGTCTCCGGAGCATCTTCGGGTCGGGATCCATTATTACAACAACATGGACGACATTCTGCGCCTTTGCCGCTTTCTCGCGGCTCGCCGCTGAGCGCGTTTCAGCCGGCGATTCTCTCCGCGCGCCCCGGGACGCCCCCTCGGGGGAGCCGGCCTGAGGCGGGGCATCAGAGCGCTGTCGGAGGGAACCCCAAGACACACAGAGGAAAGGAGGCTTGCTTATGTACCTCAAGGCACTCGAAATTCAGGGATTCAAGTCTTTTCCGGATAAAATCGTTTTGAATTTCGGCGAAGACATCACGGCAATCGTGGGGCCGAACGGCAGCGGAAAATCCAATATTTCCGACGCGATCCGCTGGGTCATGGGCGAGCAGAGCACAAAAAACCTCCGCGGTTCAAAAATGGAGGACGTCATTTTCGGCGGGACCGCACAGCGCCCTCCGATGGGCTTTGCCCAGGTGACTCTGGTCATCGACAACACCGGACACATTTTTCCCACCATGGAGGAGGCGGAGGTAGCGGTCACGCGCCGGTACTACCGCAGCGGAGAGAGTGAATATTATGTAAACAAACAGTCCGTTCGTCTCAAGGATGTGACAGAGCTGTTTCTGGATACGGGAATGGGACGCGAGGGATACTCCCTGATCGGGCAGGGCAGGATCGACGAGATCCTCTCGGCAAAAAGCGGGGAGCGGCGGGAGGTTTTTGAGGAGGCGGCCGGCATCTCCAAGTTCCGCCACCGCAAGGAAGAATCCGAGCACAAGCTGGAGCGCACGGAGGAAAATCTCGTGCGCATCAACGACAAGATCGCGGAGCTGGAGCTGCAGGTGGCGCCGCTGCGGGATCAGGCCGAGAAGGCAAAGAAATATCTGCTGCTGCGCGACGAGCTGCGCACCCTGGAGATCAGCGTATGGCTGACAAATCTGGATGATCTGAAGGCAGATGCGCGAAAGCTGGAGGCAGATTTTCACGCGGCCGAAACGGACCGCGACCAGGCGCGCGCGTCTTTGGATGCGCTGTATGCCGCCGGAGAGCAATTCGGGGAGCGGATGCAGCGCAAGGACGTGGAGGCTGAGTCCGTCCGGGCCGACGCCGCCGAGCTGGACGGGCAAATCTCCGAGCGGGAGTCCGCCGTCGCCGTTCTGGAGACGACAGTGGCCCATAACCAGGAAAACATCGCGCGCGCCGAGCAGGAGCTGGCCGAGCAGTCCTCCCGCACGGGCGGGCTGAAAAAGCAGATTGACGAGCAAGCGGCGCGGATCGCGGAAATCGACGAGAAAGCCGCCGAACTGAGCGGGACGCTGGATGCACTCCTGAAAAAAGCGGAGGAGGCCACCCGGCGCGCGGGCAGCGCCCAGACGGAGGCGGAGGCGCTGCGCGGAAGAGAAGCGATTGCGGTGGCTGCCGCCGCCGATGCGCGGGCGCAATGCTCCGCCATTACGGCGGAGAGCGGTCAGATTTCGGAGCGGCGTTCAGCGGTTCTGACGGAGCAGGAAAGCGCCGGAGCGCAGCTCTCCCAGGCGGAGAAAGAGGCGCAGGCAAACCGGCGCGCGCTGGAGGACGCCAGGGAGGAGGCTGAGGCGGCGGGGAATATGATCTCCGGCCACAACCTCCGGATGGACGAACGGAAAAAGAAGGCCGCGGCCGCAGCCGAGCGCAGAGTGAAGCTGACGATGGACGTCGGAGCGATGGACGACCGGATTCGGCTGCTGACGGAGATGGAGAAGGAGTACGCCGGCTTTTCCAAGGCCGTGCGTACGGTCTGCCAGGCCCAGAGCAGCCTGCACGGGATCCGCGGGCCGGTGGCAAGTCTTATGAAAACGGACCCGAAATACTCCGTGGCCATGGAAATTGCGCTGGGCGCCGGCCTGCAGAACATCGTGGTTGACCGGGAGGAGGATGCAAAGGCGGCGATCCGCTTCCTCAAGCAGCGGGACGCCGGCCGCGCCACCTTTCTTCCGCTGACCGCCATCCGCGGGGACGAGCTCCGGGAGGAAAAGCTGGAGAACGAATTCGGCTATGTGGGGATCGCCTCCCGGCTGGTGAGCTTCGAGGAGAAGTACCGGAGCATTTTTTACAATCTTCTGGGACGCACGGTCCTGGTAGAGGATCTGGACTGCGGGATCGCCATTGCCAGGAAATACGGCAACCGTTTCCGCATTGTGACGCTGGACGGGCAGGTAATCAACCGCGGCGGCTCCATGACCGGCGGCAGCGTCAATCAGAATTCCGGCGTATTGTCCCGGGCGGCGGAGCTGGAAGGGCTGGGCGGACAGGCAAAGAAGCTCCGCGAGGAGCTGGCCGCTGCGGAAAAAGAGGAACAGACACTCGGCCGCGAACTTGCGGCTGCCCAGTATGAGCTGGAGACCGCGGAGGCTCAGCTCCGTCAGGCGGAGGACGAGGTCCTGCGTCTGGAGGGCGCGAAAAACCATTATGAAATTCTCTTGCAGGGCCTGCGGGATAATCTGGAGAATCTGGCGGGCGAGCTCTCCAGTCTGACCGGACGGCTGGCCGACAACGCCGGCCGGTCGGAGAAGGCCGAAAACGAGATCGCGGAGCAGGAGCGGCTGGCCGCGTCGTACCGGGAGAAGGCGGGAGAGGTTCTGTCCGGCCAGTCTGAGCTGCTGGAGCAATCCGGCGCGCTGAGCGAGGAGATCACCTCCTGCAAATCCAGGCTGGCGGCTCTGCGCGCAGAGCGCGAGACTACCGTCCGGGCCCTGAGCGACTTGCAGCAGCTGAGCCGGCAGATGAGCGGAGACAGAAGCTCCAAGGAGCAGCAGCTGGAGGCATACCGGCAGAATATCGCCGATTCCCGCGCAGAGATGGAGCAGCATCGGGCGGAGATCGCGCTTGCCCGGAAGCAGGAGCAGGAGTATCGGGATCGCCTTTCAAAGATCAGCGAGGAGAAGATCGCCCTGGAGGCGGAGAGAACCGCCAAAAACAAGGCCAGCCAGGAGATGAACGAAACGCTTCTGAATCTGGAGCGGGCCGCGTCCAGGCTGGAACAGAAAATTTCCGCCTCCGCGCTGGAGGAGAAGCAGATCCTTGACCGCCTCTGGGAGCACTACGAGCTGAGCCATTCGGACGCACAGGCGCAGCGAACGGAGCTGGAGAGCATGGCGAAGGCGAACCGCCGGATCGGGGAGCTGAAGCGGGACATGTCTGCGCTGGGCACACCCAATATCGGCGCCATTGAGGAATTTGACCGGGTGAATACCCGCTATACCTATCTGACCGCTCAGCGGGACGATGTGGAAAAGGCGAAGGGAGAGCTGGAGGGCGTCATTGAGGAGATTACGAACCAGATGAAGGCTATTTTTTCCGAACAGTTCCAGCTGCTCTCCGAGAACTTTCAGGCTACATTTGCAGATCTGTTCGGCGGCGGTCAGGCGACGCTGGAGCTGGAGGATGAGAGCGACATCCTCGGCTGCGGCATCGAGATCAAGGCGCAGCCGCCCGGGAAGACCCTCAAGACAATCTCTCTGCTCTCCGGGGGAGAGAAGGCTTTCGTGGCCATTGCCCTGTATTTTGCCATCCTGAAGGTACATCCCACACCGTTTTGCGTGATGGACGAAATCGAGGCGGCGCTGGACGACGTCAATGTCATCCGCTACGCCCGGTACATGCGGACCATTTCCGACAAGACGCAGTTCATCGTCATCACCCACCGGCGCGGCACCATGGAGGCCGCCGACGTGCTGTACGGTGTCACCATGCAGGAGCAGGGCGTCAGCAAGATCCTGACCATCAACATGAACGATCTGGCGAAGGAACTGAAGATCAAATGAGGAGAGCGGACATGGCCGTCCGCCGAAGACACGTTCTGGCCATGGCGCGGCAAAGCAGGGGGGCGGCCTCCTGTTCGGCGCTGACTGCCGGAGACGTTTTGCAGTTTGTTCTGAATTTCTGCCCGGGCTGCCGCCGCTTTGCCGTCAATGCGGGCTGCAAAGCCGGAAAGAGCTGTCCCTGCTGTGGAGCAAAATTGGAATGAAAGGAGCGGCACATGGGATTTTTTTCTAAGATCAAGAATATCACGACCAGCCTTTTCGGCGGCTTTACCGAGGCCGACGAGGCGTTTTTCGACGAGCTGGAGGAGACCCTGATCCTGGCGGATCTGGGCGTGGGGACCGCCGGGGAGGCTGTGGAGCAGCTGCGCGGGCGCGTCCGGAAGGAAAAGCTGCGCGACCCGCAGGAGATCCGGGGCGCACTTCGGGAAATTCTCGTCGATATGATGACCGTGGGAGATACCGCGCTGGACCTGTCCGGCAGTCCCTCGGTGGTTCTGGTGATCGGCGTCAACGGCGTAGGCAAGACCACATCCATCGGAAAGCTGGCCCATCAGCTCAAATCGGAGGGCAAGCGCGTGCTGCTGTGCGCGGCGGATACATTCCGGGCCGCCGCCGCCGACCAGCTGCAGATCTGGGCGGAGCGCTCCGGCTGTGAGCTGGTGCGGCAAAACGAGGGCGCCGATCCCGGCGCGGTTTTGTTCGATGCGCTGCAGGCGGCGAAGGCCCGGGGGGCTGACGTGGTGCTGTGCGATACCGCCGGGCGGCTGCACAATAAGGCCAATCTCATGAACGAACTGGGAAAGCTCTCCAAGATTATCGACCGCGAAGTGCCCTCCGCCGCCCGGGAGACTCTGCTGGTGCTGGACGCCACCACCGGACAGAACGGCCTTATCCAGGCCCGGCAGTTTCAGGAGACGGCGGGGCTTACCGGGATCATTCTGACCAAGCTGGACGGGACCGCCAAGGGCGGAATCGCCGTCGCGATCGCGCGGGAGCTGAATGTGCCGGTGAAATTTGTCGGCGTCGGCGAAGGGATCGACGATCTGCGGCCCTTTGACGCCAAGGAATACGTGGAGGCGATTATCGGATGAAACGAATCGACGGACGGGCCTTTGACGAGCTGCGTCCCGTCCGGATTACAACGGGCTTTGCGGAATTTGCCGAGGGCAGCTGCCTCATCGAGTGCGGACGCACGAAGGTCCTGTGCTGCGCCAGCGTGGAGGACCGCATCCCGCCCCACGTGCCGGAAGGGACCGGCTGGGTGACGGCGGAGTACTCCATGCTTCCCCGCGCCAATCGGGAGCGCAGCAAGCGCGACATCTCCAAGCTGAAGCTCTCCCCGCGCTCGGCGGAGATTCAGCGCCTGGTGGGCCGCAGTCTGCGCGCCGCCGTGGATCTGGGAAAGCTGGGAGAGCGCACGGTCACAGTGGACTGCGACGTGCTCCAGGGGGACGGCGGCACCCGCACCGCCTCCGTCACCGGAGGCTTCATCGCCCTGGCGCTGGCCTGTCGGAAACTGGCGGAGGACGGAATTCTGGGCGGCACGCCCGTGCGGCGCTTTGTCTCCGGCATCTCCGCCGGGATTGTGGGCGGAGAGCTGATGCTGGATCTCCAGTATGCGGAGGACAGCCGGGCCGACGTGGATTTCAACTGTATCATGAACGACGCGGGGCAGATCATCGAGCTGCAGGGGACAGGCGAAGGCCGGGCTTTTACGCTCTCCGAACAGCAGGAGCTGGTCCGGCTGTGCGCCAGGGGAAACACCGAGCTGATCGCGTTGGAGAAAAAGATCCTGGGGGGAAAACTGTGATGGCGCTGAAATTTGTATTGGCGACCCATAATCCCGGAAAACTCAGGGAGATGGGCGAAATTCTGGGAAAACTGGGCGTGGAGGTCGTTTCTCCCACAGAACTGGGGATCTCGGCGGAGGTTGAGGAAACCGGGGAAACCTTTGCCGAAAATGCCCTGCTCAAGGCGCGGGCCGCCTGTCAGGCGACGGGCCTGCCGGCCATTGCCGACGACTCCGGACTGTGCGTGGACGCGCTGAACGGAGGCCCCGGCGTCTACTCCGCCCGTTACGGCGGGGAGGGACTGGACGACGCCGGGCGCCGGGCGCTGCTGCTCTCCTCCATGCGCGGCGCGGCGACGCGCGGCGCACACTTCACCTGTTCCATCGCCTGCGCGTTTCCCTCCGGGGACGTGCTGACCGCAGAGGGACAATGCGCCGGAACCATTGCCTTTGCGCCGATGGGATCGGATGGATTCGGCTACGATCCTGTATTTTTCTATCCTGACAAGGCAAAGACCTTTGCACAGATGACCCCGGAGGAAAAGAGCGCGGTCTCCCACCGGGGGAAGGCTCTGGCAGATTTTGCGCAAAAACTGGAAACATATTTGAAAAAATAATCGTCTCATAGTCGGACGTAAAAAAGACGGGAGCAGTTTATGGATCTGACAAGCAAGCAGCGGGCGTTTTTGCGCGCGCAGGCCAACGGCATCGACACCATCTTACAGATCGGCAAGGAGGGCCTCCCGGACAATCTGATCCGACAGGCCAACGACGCGCTGGAAGCGCGGGAGCTCATCAAGGGGCGCGTGCTGGACAACAGTGCTGAGTATGATGCCCGCCGCGCGGCAGAGGAGCTTGCAAAGGCCACCCGCAGCGAGGTCGTACAGGTGATCGGCACCCGGTTCGTCCTGTACCGGATGAGCCACCGGAAGGACAAGAAGGATCGGATCGTCCTGCCGAAGGACACCCAAAAATCCGTCTGAAAGCTGGGATTTGACATGCGCATCGGGGTCTATGGCGGGACATTCAATCCCCCGCATCTGGGACATCTGGCGGCGGCGCGAACGGTATTCGAGCTGTTGAAGCTGGACAAGCTTCTGCTGGTCCCTGCGGGAATTCCGCCTCACAAGGAGCTCCCCCCGGGCAGCCCCACCGCGGAGCAGCGTCTGGAGATGACGCGTTTGGCAGGCGAGCAGCTGGGGCTGGGAGATCAGGTTGAGACCGTCGATTTTGAGCTCAGGCGCGCGGGCAGAAGCTATACCTCCGACACTTTGGCGGCCATCCGCGCGCAGTATCCTGAGGACGAACTGTGGCTGCTGATGGGGGCGGATATGTTTCTCTCCTTTCAGTCCTGGCATGAGCCGCAGACCATTGTCTCTCTGGCCGGCATTGCGGCGTTCGGAAGGACGGAGGAAAACGTGGAGTCCCTGTTTTCCGAGCAGAGAGAGCGCCTCTACCGGGCCTATCCCTGCGCCCGGTTATACACGCTGGACATACCCGGGGTCGTTTGCATCTCCTCCTCAGAGCTGCGGGACATGCTGGCGCGGGGGGAAGGGGAGACCCTGCTCCCTCCTGCGGTCTACGGCTATGTTCTGCGCTTCGGCCTTTACGGAACTCATGCCGACCTCCGGCATCTTTCTCTGCGTCAGCTCCGGCCGGTGGCGCTGTCTTATCTCAAGCACAAGCGGATCCCTCACGTTCTGGGTACGGAGCAGGAGGCGATGAAGCTGGCCATCCGATACGGCGCGGACGTGAACAAGGCCCGCACGGCCGCGCTGCTCCACGACTGCACCAAAAAGCTGGAGATGGAGGAGCAGCTGGTGCTGTGCGGGCAGTACGGCATCGAACTGGACGAGCTGGAGCAGCACGCGCTGAAGCTGCTCCACTCCAAGACCGGCGCAGAGGTCGCACGGGACGTCTTTGGCGTCGACCGGGAGATCTATACGGCTATTCGCTGGCATACCACCGGACACGCCGATATGACGCTGCTGGAGAAGATCATTTATCTGGCGGATTACATGGAACCCACCCGGGATTTTCCCGGTGTGGACAAACTGCGGAAAGTGTGTTATGACAATCTGGATGCCGGGCTGGAGCTGGGACTCCGTATGACGGTCGAGGAAATGAAGGAACGGGGAAATCCCGTGCACCACGCGACCCTTGAGGCGCTGGCCTACTTGAAAGGAAAGTAACCAATTTGAGCAAAAAAAGAGAGAATCCTTCCGGATATGAGCAGAACGGCGAGGACTGCGGCGAGGGGACAGCCCGGTATCCCGAAAAAAAGAAAACCCGCAGACGGCTGACGAAACAGCAAAAGCTTTTGATCGTGATTTTTCTCCTGCTGGCGGCCGCCCTGGCGCTGGTGCTCGCCTATCAGGGAATGTTTGTCCGCCCTGAGCTCCCGGCCGCTGCCGGAGAAGGCGATACCTCGGAGATTTCCGCGGACGGAACGGCGCCGAAAGCCTCCGGCCAGCGCAAGTCGGACGACTATTACACGATTTTGCTGCTGGGCAGAGATACGGGCGGGGGCGGCAACTGCGACACCATGATGCTGGTTTCCTACGACGTGACAAATCAGAAGATGACGGTGATGTCCATTCCCCGCGACACCATGGTCAACGTCCCCTGGGACGTGAAGAAAATCAACTCCGTCTATAACTATTACGGCGGCGGCGAAAAGGGCATCGCCGCGCTGAACAGCGAGATCTCCGACCTCATCGGTTTTGTGCCGGACTACTCCGTCATTGTGGAGTGGGAGGCGGTGGGCGAGCTGGTGGACGCCATTGGCGGCGTCTATTACGATGTTCCCCGCAATATGGACTATGAAGATCCCTACCAGGATCTCTCCATTCACATCTCCAAGGGCTATCAGAAGCTGGACGGCCAGCAGGCCATGGGCGTCGTCCGGTTTCGGGACGGCAAGAACGGGTACAACAACGGAGACCTCGGACGCATCGAAACGCAGCAGGGCTTTATGAAGGCTGTGATCAGCCAGCTTCTGCAGATTCAGAACGTGTCCAAGATCCAGAAATTTTCCAGGATCTTCGAGGAGAACGTGACGACGGACCTGACGGTGCAGAACCTGTTTTGGTTTGGAAAGTCGGCCATTTTGGGCGGCCTGTCCATGGACAATGTCACCTTTGTGACCATGCCGAATACGACGACCTCCTGCTGGTGCCGCACCTATCACAATTATCAGTCTTATGTCGTGCCCAAAGCGAACGAGCTGCTGGAGCTGGTCAATACGGCGCTGAGTCCCTTCCAGCAGGAGGTGACGCTCAGCGAGCTGGATATCATGTCGGTCAATAAAAACGGCAGCGTCTCCTCCACCACCGGCCATGTGGAGGACTCCCGGGCGGCCAGCGCCCCGGCTGTCTCCTCCGGCACCAGCAAGACGCCGGTGGACAACGAGGGGACCGGCCAGAGCAATACCGCCTCCGGCGGCACGGAAACCGGGACGGGGACCGGTACGGATACGGGAGCGGCCGGCAGCACCTCCGGGAGCGCCTCCTCCAGCGCCTCCGAACCCCCCGGAGACGGGAGCTCCAGCGCAGCCGCCGGCAGCAGCGCCTCCTCCAGCACGGGCGG